>Ga0180009_10005188_pt1 | contig 14062 bp, 15 predicted proteins | sample OS_PC_MetaG_FD_123537 | JGI IMG/M metagenome (GOLD analysis project Ga0180009, IMG submission 123537) | Groundwater microbial communities from the Aspo Hard Rock Laboratory (HRL) deep subsurface site, Sweden - OS_PC_MetaG | ecosystem: Environmental > Aquatic > Deep subsurface > Groundwater... | reverse complement strand
CTCCGCCGGGGACGATGTTGCCCTTTCCCTTTTGGGGATGGTCGTAGTAGTAGGCCCCGGCCAGGCTGGCAATGGCGCTGATGTTGGGGTTCATGGATTGGATGAAGCGCAGCGCTTTTCCGCCGGCCGAGGTCGGGCGGCTTTTCGGGTTTTTTCGAGGCGCGTCGTCCACGTCCTTTTCGAGCTGTCCGAGCAGCTCCTCGTCAGAGGGCTCCCGCGCTTTTTTCCGGGGCGGGTTTTTTTTCGGTGGCACCGAGCGTGTTGCCGCGGGGCGCGCCGGAATGACCCTGCGAACTGTTGGGGTCAACCGTGTTTTGGCCCTGACCCGGGGGGCCGGGCCGGCAGCGCGGGCTCCGGGTGACCGGGGATCGGTCTGGGCGCGCGCCGGCGCCCCCGCGGGCACGGCCAGGACCGTGACCAGCAGCACCGCCCTGACAAGGCGGCACAATGGATGAATCATGATCTCCTCCGAGGTCGTCAATTGTGGCGCAGCGGCGCGCCGGATTGTGTGACCAGACGAGCGCTAGGAAAGCGGTCGGGGAGGCGAGGTTTTGGGGGCGACGCCCAGGGGATCGGCGTCTAGAAGGAAGCTCCGGGGGGGGCGCGTGGGCTCCAGGTGGTAGCTGAGCAGCAGGACGGTGGTGGTGACGTTCTCGACCAGACCCCCCGGGTTGGACTTGACCTGGCACGCGGGACAGTCACCGTGGCTCTGTCCCAGCCAGTGGTCGTGGGAGAGCTCCTGGGTGGGGGCCGCCAGGATGGCCAGCAGGCCCGTGAGTGCCAGCATCCGTCGCATCGTCTGACATAGTTCGACGGACGGCCCCCCGTTGTCAAGGAGCCCTCGGCGGCGGCGGGCCGCGACCGAACTGTGGTATCGTTCCGATCCATTGCGGAGGGTTCCATGACTGACAAAATGCTCGCCGGACAGGTCGCCCTGGTCACGGGCGGAGCCCTTCGTCTGGGGCGGGCCATCGCCGAGGGCTTGGCTGCCGATGGGGCCGACGTGGTGATTCACTACGGCGCCTCTTCTGAGGCCGCCGAGGGGCTGGCCGAGCAGCTCCGGGCCAGGGGCGGGCGGGCCTTCATCGTTCAGGCGGATCTCGCGGTGGGCCAGGAAGTGGAAGGGCTCGTGCAGCGCGCGGTGGCGCTGGCCGGCCGGATGGACCTGCTGGTGAACAATGCCTCGGTCTTTCCGCCGGGGGACCTGGCCGCCCTGCGCCCTTCCGAGCTGACGCAGAACCTGCAAGTGAACGCGTGGGCCCCTTTGATGCTGTCGCGCGAGCTGGCGGGTTTCGGGCGACCGGCCCAGGTGGTGAACCTGCTGGACGCGCGCATCGCCTCGTCCGCGGATCCCGACCACGTGGCGTACTATCTGAGCAAGCGCATGTTGGCAGATCTCACCCGACTGCTGGCCCTGGAGCTGGCTCCCGGGATCCGGGTCAACGGCGTGGCCCCGGGGGCGGTGCTGGCCCCGGCGGACGCCGCACCGGGCTATCTCGAAGGGTTGGCCGCGGGCCTGCCCTTGCGTCGCACCGGGGGTTCGGCTGATATCGTCCGGGCCGTGCGATTTCTGGTGCAGAGCCCCTTTGTCACGGGGCAGGTGATCTTTGTCGACGGCGGACAGCATCTGAAAGGCAGCGTGCATGGCTAACCGATCGAATCCCGAAGAACGTCCCCTGGACCGACTGTACATCGAGGACCTGCGCGTGCGCTGCATCGTGGGCATCAACCCCGAGGAGCGGGAGAAGGAGCAGGACGTGATCATCAATGTCACGCTCCACGCCGACCTGCGAAAAGCGTGCGAGAGTGACGACTTTGCTGACACGGTGGACTACCGTGCCTTGAAAAAACGCATCATGACGGGAGTGGAGGCGTCGGCGGACCTGCTGGTGGAGCGACTCGCCGAGCGCATCGCCTGCCTATGCCTGGAGTCCCCGGCCGTGCGCCGGGTCAGGGTGCGCGTGGACAAGCCCGGCGCCCTCCGCTTCGCGCGGAGCGTGGCCGTGGAGATCGATCGCTACGCGCCGGACCGGGGGTGAGCCGTGGGGTCGACGAGGCGGCGGGGATACGTGGGTGTGGGGTCCAACATCGACCCCGAGCAGCACGTGCTCGCCGCGGCCGAGCTGCTTGGTGATCGTGTGGAGCTCATCGGCGTGTCCACCTTCTACCGCACGGCGCCCGTGGCGCGACCCGAGCAACCGCCCTTCATCAACGGGGTGTTTGTTTTCATTACGGAGCTGGGCCCCGCGCAGGTCAAGCAGTTGTTGGGCGCCGTGGAGGCCAAGCTGGGCCGTCGTCGCACGGAGGACCGCCATGCCCCCCGCACCATCGATCTGGATTTGTTGATCCTCGGGGAGCTCGTTTTTAACGACGGGCGGCTCCGACTGCCCGACCCGGACATTCGTAGGCGACCTTTTGTCGGCCTGCCCCTGCTCGAGCTGGCGCCGGATTTGATCCTACCGGATACGGGGGAGCCCCTGCGCCGGGTCGCGGCCGCTCTTTCCGGTGCCGGCCTCGAGCCCGACGTCGCGCTCACCGCGGCGCTGCGAAACAAGATCAGCGGTTCTGCAGAATCTTTGTGACCTCGCCGGTGTTGGGGAAGCGCCCGGTGTCGGCTTTGCTGTACACGAGATCACCGTCCACAAACACATCGAAGACGCCGCCGCTGCCGCGGTCCAGCTCCACCTGGGCGTCATAGTTTTTGACGAGCTCTGCCTCCAGCCTGGAAGCATCAGGAAGGTAGTTTCACGCGCCGCAGTATTTGATTCTGACGTTCATGGAAACCTCGAAGGCCCAGCGCCGGGTGTCCCCAGAGTGTAATGCGAATCCGTCGGAAGGGAAGACCTGGGAATCAGTGCAATTCCCGGGAGGGCATCTACACCTTGGCCAAGTGCCCGGATGGGGGTACGTTAAGCCATCGCCCAGGAGTCTTTATCATGACCAACGCCGAAGCCATCATTGTCGCCATCAAGTTTGAAAAGCGGGTCACCACGGTATATGAAAAAGCCGCCGCGGCCTGCGCCGACGAAGCCGGGAGCCGGGTTTTTGGCGCCCTCGCCGAGGAGGAGCAGGGCCATGTGGGGTACCTCGAGCACAAGCTGAGCCAGCTCCGAGAGACCGGCGCCTTCACCGCTGAACCCCTCGACACGGTGGTGCCCACCGCCGAAAAAATCGAAGAGGGCATTGCGGCCATGGAGCAGCAGGTCGCGCCCAAGGACCGCAGCCAGGAGCTGGAGCTCCTGCGCCAGGCCCTGGAGGCCGAGGTGGAGACCAGCGCGTTTTACGAGCGCATGGTGGGTGAGCTTGACGAAGCGGGCCGGGAGCTCTTTGCGCGGTTCCTGGAGATCGAGCAAGGCCATCAGGCCATCGTGCAGGCGGAGATCGACGCCCTCACGGGTCTCGGTTTTTGGTTCGACTTCCAGGAATTCAACCTCGAGGCCGGCTAGCCGGCGCTCAGATGTAGCCCAGGGCCATGAGCTGGTCGCGGCCTTCCTCGGTGATTCGAGAGGAGGTCCAGGGGGGATCGAAGGTCCAGTCGACCTTGACCTTTTTGATGCCGGGCAACGCACCCACGACCTCCATCACGCTCTGCTCGAGCTGCGCCGCAAAGGGGCAGCCCATGGAGGTCAGGGTCATGTGCAGGATGGCCTTGTTGCGTTTGGTGATCTCGATGTCGTAGACGAGGCCCAGGTTGATGACGTCCACCCCGAGCTCGGGGTCGATGACATCTAGCAGGGCCTCGACGAGGTCGCCTTTGGTGGCTCTGGCTTTTTCGTTCATGGGGTTTTGTATGCTCCTTGGATCAGGATCCACTGAAGAACGCTCGGGCCTCCCCGAGGGTCTCGGCCAGGCGGTCCAGATCTGCCGGGGTGTTGTACACGTAGGCCGACGCCCGGCAGCAGTGGGCCACACCCAGGTGACGCATGAGAGGCTGGGCGCAGTGGTGGCCAATGCGGATGGCCACGCCGCTGCGATCCAACAGGGTGCCCACATCGTGGGCGTGGATCGGTTGGCCCGCTTCATCGGCGAGGTTAAAGGCGAAGATGGCGCCCTGTCGGTCCGGGTCCCCGGGGCCGTAGAGGGTCAGCCCCTCGACCCCGGCCAGGCGCTCCAGACCGTAGCGGGTGAGGACCCTTTCGTGCTCCCGCACCCGCGGCATGCCGATGTCCTTGAGGTAGGCCATGGCGGCCAACAGACCCGCAGCTTCGGCGATGGCGGGTGTGCCCGCCTCGAAACGCCAGGGCGGCTCGTTCCAGGTCGCCGATTCGAGGGTGACTTCCCGGATCATGGAGCCGCCGGTCTGGAAGGGTGACATGCGCTCGAGCAGCTCGGGCCGCGCCACCAGGGCCCCGATGCCCGTGGGTCCCAAAAGCTTGTGGGCGGAGAAACCGTAGAAGTCCGCGCCCAGTTTCTGCACGTCCACCGGGGCCTGAGCGGTGAGTTGGGCGCCGTCCACGAACAACAGCGCTCCCACCCGATCCGCGGCCCGGCGCACGGGTGCCAAATCCACGAAGGCTCCGGTGACGTTGGACATGGCCGTCACGGCGATCAGTCGCGTGCGGGGGGTAACGAGCTGATCGAGCCCGGCGGTTTCCAGGGTGCCTTCGGGGGTAACGCCGAGGTACCGGAGGGTGGCGCCGGTGTCCTGGGCCGCTTGGGACCAGGGTAGCAGGTTGGAGTGGTGCTCCAGCTCAGAGGTCAGGATCTCGTCCCCGGGGCCCAGGTTCTTGCGAGCCCAGGCGTAGGCCACCAGGTTCGCCGCCTCGGTAAAGCCCCGGGTGAAGACCACCCCTCGACGGTCCCAGGCGTTGACAAAGTCGGCCACCGCGTCCCGGGCGGCCTCGTAGTCCCGGGTGGCCCGGTTGGCCAGGGCGTAACCGCCCCGGTGCACGTTGGCGTGGGCCGCGGTGTAGTGGGCGGTCATGGCGTCGAGCACGGCGAAAGGCTTTTGGGTGGTGGCGGCCGAGTCCAGATACACCGGGGGATCGCCGCGGGCGGGATCCAGCGCCGGGAAGTCCTGCCGCACGCGCGAGCCATCCAGCGCTCCGGGCAACGGTGCGCCGTCCGTGTCCGGCCGCTCGGCGACCAGGTTCATCCGGCGACCGCCGCGGGGCGCTCGGCCGCGTCCGTGGCGTGGGCCTCGGCGCGCAGCTCACCGTACCCCTCGGCCTCGAGCTGATCGGCCAGCTCGGGCCCCCCCGATCGCGCGATGCGGCCGTTGACCAGCACGTGCACCCGATCGAGGGAAAGCGCCGATAGGATGCGCAGGTAGTGGGTGATCACCAAGAAGCCCAGGTTCGCGCTGCGCATGGCCGCCACGGCTTTGGACACCACCTCGATGGCGTCGATGTCCAGGCCCGAGTCGGTCTCATCCAGCACGGCCAGCCGCGGCTCCAGCAGGGCCAGCTGCAGCACCTCGCTGCGCTTCTTCTCACCGCCGGAGAACCCCTCGTTGACGTTTCGGCGCACAAAGGACTTGTCCATGTCCAGCAGCAGCAGCTTTTCATCCAGGAGCTTGCGGAAGGTCCGGATGGGCAGGTCCTTTCCCGTCACCGCGGCCAGGGAGGTGCGCAGAAAGTTCAGGAGCGACACCCCGGGGATCTCCACCGGATACTGGAAGGCCAAAAAAAGCCCTCGCCGGGCCCGCTCGTCCGGCGCCAGCGAGGTGATGTCCTCGCCCTCGAACAGGACCCGACCCGCGGTGACCTCGTAGGCGGGGGCCCCCATGAGCACGTTGGCCAGGGTGGATTTGCCCGAGCCGTTGGGCCCCATGAGCGCGTGCACCTCCCCGCGGGGGACCTCCAGGTTTACTCCGCGCAGGATGTCGGTGTCACCCACCCGGGCGTGCAGATTTTCGATTTTCAGGACCAGGTCAGACATGCACTACCTCTGCGTAGAGAGCCACCAGCGTTCAGCTCGGTGCTCCACTTGGTTTTTCGTCGATGCTGATCAGCACGGCGGATCCGTCGACCCGCACCGGATAGGTCCGGAGCGGCTTTACCGCGGGGAGGGTCAGCGCCGCCCCGCTTTTCAGGTCGAAGAGGGCGCCGTGTCGGGGACATTCGATGGAGCAATCCTCAATGAAGCCCCCGACGAGATTTTCTTTTTCGTGGGTGCAGGTGTCTGCGACCGCGAAGATCTCCTCCGCGATCTTCACCAACACCATCGCGGTGTCGTTTACCTGCACGGCCTTCGGCACGCCCGGTTCCAGGTCCGACAGGTCTGCGACCTTGATGTAGCTCATGTGCTCTCCTGGACCAGCTTGGCGCGCACCAGCCGCTCCAACCGGTCCCGCGCGTCGTCGCCGGGCAGGCGGTCGGCCACCTCGGCCAAAAAGCCCAGCACCAGCATCCGCTCTGCTTCGGCCCGGGGGATGCCGCGGGCCAGCGCATAAAAGAGCTGCTCCTGGTTCACCGGACCCGCGCTGCTGCCGTGGCTGCACCGCACGTCGTTGGTCTCGATCTCCAGCTGTGGGTTGCTGTCGGCCCGGGCGGTTTCAGACAGCAACAGGTTCCGGTTGGTCTGATAGGAGTCTGTGGCTCGGGCTCGGTTGCCCACCCGGATGGTGCCGTAGTACACGGCGTGACCCGCGTCCGAGACCGCGCCTTTGTACAGCAGCTCCGAGTGGGCGTGCGGCGCTTTGAGATCCTGTACCGTCCAGTGCTCCTGGTGCTGCTCGCCCGAGGGGAAGTAGGCCGACAGCAGCGTGCTGGTGGCGCCTTCCCCGGCGTGCTCCACCGTCAGGTTGGTGCGGGAGAAGTCGGCGCCGAAGGTGGCGTGAAAGGTTGTGATGTGCGCGTCGCGATCCAGCCGCGCCGCCACATGGGCCAGGTGGCGTGTGGCGGCGCCGAGCTGCTGCCAGTTCTGCCAGGTGACCCGGGAGCCCGCGCCCACGAAGATCTCCACCACCGGGATGAATAGCGACGGTGCGCCGAGCTCGTCTCCCGCCAGATCCTCGCAGATCGTCACCTCGGCGTCAGCGTCCACCACCACCACGACCCGCGAGCAGATCAGCCTACCCGCCGCGGCGATCCAGTGCTGCAGCCGCAGGGGCTCGGCGAGCCGGGTGCCGCGGGGCACGTGCAGCAGCAGCCCGCCTTGATACAGCGCCAGGGATTGGGCGGTAAAAAGGTCGTCCGCCCCCACAAGCGTGCCCAGGTGGGTGCGAAGCAGCTCCGGCTGTTGTACGGCCGCGCGGTCGAGGTCGAGCAGGGTCACGCCGGCTTGTTTGGCCTCCCCGGGCAGCGTGGCCACCACCGGGACGCCATCCAAAAGGGTGGCCTGCGCCGGCGCGTCGTTCCAGCGCTGCCAATGGGCGCGGGTGGATTCGGGTAGCCTGAGGATCGGCGAGACGGGGCGGCCGAAGATCTCCGCTTTGAGCTCGGAGACGTCGGTGTAACGCCAGGCCTCCTCCCGCCCCGTGGGGTGGTCGAAGGTGGCGCTGCGTTCCAGGGCCCGGGAGCGGCGCGTATTGAGCCAGTCAGGTTGCCCGACGGGGTCGCCAGAGTGTGATTCGGAGATTGCTTTCATGGGTGGTCCTGGTCCGCGGCGGTTACCCCACCGAGCCCTCCATCTGCATTTCGATGAGGCGGTTGAGCTCCACGGCGTATTCCATGGGAAGCTGCTTGGCGATGGGCTCGATGAAGCCCCGCACGATCATCCCGGCGGCCTCGCCCTCGGAGATGCCTCGGCTGCGCAGGTAAAACAGCTGCTCGTCCTCGAGCTTGGCCACGCTGGCCTCATGCCCGATCTGGGCATCCTGTTCGCGGATGTCCATGTACGGGTAAGTGTCCGAGCGGGAGTGGTCGTCGATGAGCAGCGCGTCGCACTGCACGCTGGCCTTGATGCCCTTGGCTCCCGGTTCCACCTTGACCAGCCCCCGGTAGGAGGAGCGGCCCCCGCTGTGGGCGATGGACTTGGAGACCACCTTGGACGTGGTTTCCGACGCCACGTGGGTCATTTTGGCGCCGGTGTCCTGGTGCTGGCCGGCCCCGGCGGTGGCCAGGGAGAGAACTTCCCCGTGGGCCTTTCTGCCCATGAGCACCACGGCGGGGTACTTCATGGAGACCTTGGCGCCGAGGTTGCCGTCAATCCACTCCACTACGGCGTTCTCGTGGGCCACGGCGCGCTTGGTCACCAGGTTGTAGACGTTCGATGACCAGTTCTGGATGGTGGAGTAGCGGATCCGAGCGTGGGGCATGGCCACCAGCTCCACCACCGCGGCGTGTAGGGAGTTGCCCGAGTAGGTGGGCGCGGTGCACCCCTCCACGTAGTGTACGTAGGCGCCCTCGTCGGCGATGATCAGGGTGCGCTCGAACTGGCCGACGTTCTCGGCGTTGATCCGGAAATAGGCCTGGAGGGGAATGTCCACGCGGACGCCTGGCGGCACGTAGATAAACGAGCCCCCTGACCACACCGCGGAGTTCAGGGACGCCAGCTTGTTGTCCCCCGGGGGGATCACTTTGGAGAAGTACTTGCGGACGATCTCAGGATGGTCCCGCACGCCAGTGTCCATGTCCGTGAAAATTACGCCCTGTTTGTCCAGTGATTCCTTTACCTTGTGGTATACAACTTCCGAGTCGTACTGGGCTGAGACGCCGGCCAGGTACTTGCGCTCGGCCTCGGGGATGCCCAGGCGCTCAAAGGTGTTCTTGATGTCGTCGGGCACGTTCTCCCAGTTGCTCTCTTGCTTCTCAGAGGCTCTCATGTAGTAAAAAACATTCTGGAAATCCAGATCCGACAGGTCGGGTCCCCAGGTGGGCATGGGCCGATGCTCGAACCGCTGGAGGGCCTTGAGCCGAAACTTCCTCATCCACTCGGGCTCAGACTTGACATAGGAGATCTCCTCCACCACGCCCCTGTTCAGACCGCGCCGTGGTTTTCCCACGTGGTGCTCTGGATCGTGCCACCCCCAGCGCTCTTGATAACCATCTTGAATCTGACGGAAATCTTCTTTGGGTGTCGGGCTCGTGGCTGCCATGACCGGCCTCGCTTTTTCTGGGCTTTGCCCGCCGCTGTAGGTTAAACACCTACTTGCATAGTAGTATATACCCGGAGAGGTCAGTGTCAACGTCATCTGCCGTTGACAGAGATGAAAAAATCTACAATGTCATCCGTACAAATAACGCAGTCCGGCGTGGAGGAATCCGTGAGTGACACTCAGAAAAAAGTGGAAGCAGCGATCGAAGAGATCCGCCCCATGCTACAGGCCGACGGCGGTGGCATTGAGTTGGACCACATCGCCGACAATGTCGTTTACGTGCGGCTGTTGGGAGCCTGTCACGGCTGCCCATCGGCCTCGGCGACCATGAGCGATGGGGTGGAAGTCGCTATCAAGAAGCACGCCCCGGAGATCACCGCCGTGCAGGTGGTGCAAGGGGATCCCGCGTCGGCCGGTGGCGGGGACGACTCTAATGGGGCGCCGACGGCCGCCGGGGAACCGGCCAAGGATCCCTTCGTGGGCCAGAACGCCATCGGCGGGGTGAAGTCCATCATCGCTGTGGCCAGCGGCAAGGGCGGCGTGGGCAAGACCACAGTGGCCATCAACCTGGCCTTGGCCTTTGAGCAGCTGGGCCTCAAGGTGGGTATCCTGGATGCTGACATCTATGGCCCAAACGTGCCTGGCATGCTGGGCGTGGATCGCGCCCCGAATGTCTCGGGCCAGCGGCTGCTGCCCTCCCGGGCACACAACATCTTTGTCATGTCCATCGCCTTTTTTGTGGATCCGGACCAGGCGGTGATCTGGCGGGGCCCGATGGTCATGCGTGCGGTGCAGCAGTTTTTGCGGGACGTGGAGTGGGGCGAGCTGGACGTGCTGGTGGTGGATCTGCCGCCGGGCACGGGTGATGCGCAGCTCACCCTCGCCATGGAGGTTCCACTGGACGGCGCAGTCATCGTCACCACGCCGTCCTTGGTCGCTTTGCAGGACGTTCGCCGGGGCCTGGTGATGTTCAAGCAGGTCAAGGTGCCGGTCTTTGGCGTCGTGGAGAACATGTCGTACTTCGTGTGCCCGCACTGTAACCGGGAGACGGCGCCCTTTGCTGAGGGCGGAGGCAAGGCCGTGGCCGAGGGCTTCGATATCCCGCTGCTGGGCGAGATCCCCCTCGATCCGGTGATTCGCGCCGCGGGGGACGACGGTAAGCCCATCATCGTCGAGAATCCGGATGCCCCGCAGTCCAAAAAGTTCATTGAAATTGCGGAGAAACTGCTTGAGCGGATCAAGCACAAACTGGTCTGAGATCCGGTGTGATCTGCCGCAGAGACCCCGCCCCAAAAAGCACCCGCATCCGTCAGTCGACCGATAGATCCCCTTGAAACGTCGTGGTATCTTGTCCCAAGGTCGGACAACCAGGAGAGATGCCATGACGTTCCAAAGAGCCATTCGGAAAGCACGCAAGGGTCGCAAGGCCCAGGGCATGACCGAGTACATCATCATCGTGGCGCTCATCGCCATCGCGGCGATCGGTGTGGTCACCCTGTTCGGCAACAACCTCCGTCGCATCTTCGGCACGGCCAATGATGCGCTCGCCGGTGAGCAGGATCAGGAGACCAAGGCCAAAAAGACCCGCGACCAGCTCCTCAAGAGCAAGCAGCTCAACAAGTTCAACAAGGACAACAAGCCGGAGTAGCCGGCGTCCTGCCTCCCGGTCTGAAGATCTCGCGCGGCGTGCCGCGTGGTCACCGCTGTTTCGTGGCAGGTCTGCGCTGGGCGACCTGTTAGGCTCAACCACGATATGTTCGAACTCGAGCCGAGCCCGCTCCGCCACATCGTATTAGGGGTCCTGGGGCTCGTCGCCTGCGTGTACGACATCCGGTGGCGGCTTCTGCCGGACTGGCTCACCATCGGCGGCATGATTCTGGGCCTCATCCTCGGGGCTGTCCTGGGTGGGTGGAACGGCGCGCTGTGGGCCGGCGCCGGGATGCTCTGCGGGCTCGGCGTGTTCTGGGTGCTGTGGACCCTGGGCATGCTCGGCTCGGGGGACGTGCTGTTTATGGGCGCCTGCGGGGCGCTGTTGGGCTGGCCCCTGGTGATCTACGGCCTGCTCTACGCGACCCTGGCGGGCATGGTCATCGGGCTGGGTTTCAGTCTGGCGCGGGGAAATCTCCGGCGGGTTTTTAAGAACCTCTGGATCGCCGTGGCCTCCACGTTCAACCCGCGTCGCAAGCGCGTGCCTCTATCGGAGCTGCCCACCGACGAGCTGCCCTACGCCGTGGCCATCGCCGTGGGTTGCGGCTGGGCCGCGCTGCTGCCCTACTGGCCCGCCCTGAAGATCATCGGCTGAGTCGTCATCTCGCCTGTGATATAAACGCGCGATGGTCGGATCCAACCGCTCCCCTGCTGTGGACGCGTCGGACGGAAAGTTCGGCACCTTCTCCGGTGTGTTCACGCCCAGCATTCTCACGATCCTGGGCGTCATCATGTACCTGCGCTTCGGCTGGGTGGTGGGGAACGCCGGCCTGGCGGGCACGATCCTCATCGTGCTGATCGCCCACACCATCACGGTGGCCACGGGCTACTCCATCAGCGCCATCGCCACCAACCAGACCATCAAGACCGGCGGCGCCTATTTCATGATCTCCCGCAGCCTAGGCCTCGAGCTGGGCGGTGCCATCGGGATCCCGCTGTTTTTCGGCCAGGCTCTCTCGGTGTCCCTGTACATCATGGGCTTCACCGAGAGCTTCCAGCCCTTCATGCAGAACATCGTGCCGGGCATTCCGCCCCAGGTGACGTCCACGGTGGTCTGTGTGGTCCTCGCCGTGCTCGGCATGGTCAGCGCGGATGTGGCCATCAAGACCCAGTACTTCGTGATGATCGCCATCGTGCTGTCCCTGGTCAGCTTCATCGCGGGCTCAGGCGGCAATACCGCGGGCATCGACCTGTGGCCCAAGACTGTGGACGGCAAGGCCGCTGTGGGATTTGCCGCCGTGTTTGCCGTGTTCTTCCCCGCGGTGACGGGCATCACCGCCGGAATCAGTATGTCCGGCGATTTGCGCGATCCCCGGAAGTCCATTCCCAAAGGCACCATGGCGGCGATCTTCGTGGGCATGGCCATCTACCTGATGGTGCCGGTGTTCCTGGCCCTCAAGGCCGACACGGCCACCCTGCGCACCGACATGCTGGTCATGCAACACGTGGCCTGGGTGCCGGCGCTGATCCTGGCGGGCATCTGGGGGGCCACCCTTTCGTCGGCCATCGGCTCCATCCTGGGGGCCCCGCGCACGCTTCAGGCCCTGGGCCTCGACGGGGTGGTGCCCCGGTTCATGGCCAAGGGCAGCGGCAAGAACAACGAGCCGCGGGCGGCCACGATGATCACCATGGGCATCGCCCTGGTGGGCATCTGGCTGGGTGATCTGAACATGATCGCGCCCATCCTCACCATGTTCTTCCTGGTGACCTACGGCACCATCAACCTCGCCTGCGGTCTGCAGACCTGGGCCGATTCGCCAAGCTTCCGGCCGGACTTCAGGTCCCCGGCCTGGGTCTCCTTCTTCGGCGCGGCGGCGTCCTTTTATATGATGTCCTTCATCAACCTGCCCGCGGCGGCGGTCTCGTGCCTCCTGGTGGTGGGCATTTACGCGTTATTGCAGCGCAAGTCCATGGAGACCACCTGGGGCGACGCGCGGCACGGGCTGTGGGCGGCCCTGGTTCGCATGGGCCTGTTGCGGCTGCGGCAGGCGGCCTGGCACCCCCGGAACTGGCGGCCCAACGTCGTGGTCCTGGGCGGGTCCCCTTCGTCGCGGCCCCACCTCATCGATGTGGGTCTGTGGCTCGGCGGTGAAAAGGGGCTGGTCACGTACTTTTACCTCATCGCCGGGCGTGTGCGAGACCTCCAGGAGCGGCGCAGTGTTTTGCAGAAGTCCACCGGGGATCGGCTGGCGCGCACCCGTCCAAATCTGTTGGCCCGGGTGGAGGTGTGCAGCGATATCTACGAAGGCGTGCGGAACGTCGCCCAGAGCTATGGCCTCGCCGGATTTGAGTCCAACACGGTGGTCATGGGGTGGGGTCACCAGGAGGACCGCGCCCACGACTACGGCAATCTGATTTACGATCTCACGCTTTTGGACAAGTGCCTCGTGCTGGTGGCCTACGACGAGGTCCGCGAATTCGGGCGACACACCAAGTTGGATATCTGGTGGGGCGGGCTGGACAACAACGGCGGGCTCATGCTGCTGCTGACCCACCTGCTCATGACCCACGCCGAGTGGAAGATGGCCGACGTGAAGGTGAAGATGATCGTGCCCAGCCGCGACCGCGCCCAACAGACCACGCGCATGATCCAGGACATCATCCAGGACAGCCGCATCAAGGCCAAAGCCGAGGTCATCGTGAATCCCCAGGACGGGCGCTCCATCGCCGACATTATTGCGCAGAACTCCGTGCGGTCGGACCTGGTGATTATGGGGCTCCGCCCGCCCGAGCCGGACCAGGGAGAGGAATTTGTCCAGCGCGTCAACGCCCTGATCGAGCGGTTGCCCACGGTGCTTCTGGTCCGAGCCTCGGAGCAATTCGCCGGGGCGCAGATGATCTTCGAGGACAACCAGAACGCCACACGGTCCGTCGCCAACAAAGAGCAGAGCCCGGGCGATTGACCCGGAGTGGCGATGGGGCTATGACCTTTGCCCGTGGCGCCGCCCAGCGGCCAGCGGAATTACCATGGACGCACAAGCACTGCCCAAGCGTGTCGAGATTGTGATCGTGGGCGCGGGCCTGGCCGGTGCCGCGTCGGTGCAGGCCCTTGTCCGGCGGGGACACCGGTCGGTGCTGGTGCTCGAGCAGGAGGCGGTGGCCGGAGTGCACGCCTCGGGCCGCAACGCGGCCCTGGCGTACAGCTTCATCGCTGAGTCTGCGGTGCGGACCCTGGCCCGACGGGGGCGTGCTTTTCTGGCCGATCCCCCGGCGGATTTTCTTGCCACTCTGGACAACCGCTGGGTGGGCTCCCTCACTTTGGTAGAGGAGGTGCGGGAGGCGGAGTTTGCGGGCCTGGCGGCCCAGATGCAGGCCGAGTCCATCGCGCTGGAGCGCTGGGACGGATCGCGGATTTCGAAGGCGTTGCCCGTGTTG
>Ga0180009_10005187_pt1 | contig 14062 bp, 15 predicted proteins | sample OS_PC_MetaG_FD_123537 | JGI IMG/M metagenome (GOLD analysis project Ga0180009, IMG submission 123537) | Groundwater microbial communities from the Aspo Hard Rock Laboratory (HRL) deep subsurface site, Sweden - OS_PC_MetaG | ecosystem: Environmental > Aquatic > Deep subsurface > Groundwater... | reverse complement strand
CACTCCGAAGCCATCGTTACCGAGGACTATGAATCGGCTATGCGCTTCGTCAATGAAGTAGATGCCGCCTGCGTCTATGCCAATGCCAGCACCCGCTTCACCGATGGCGGTCAGTTCGGACTGGGGACAGAGGTCGGCATCAGCACCCAGAAGCTGCATGCCCGAGGCCCGATGGGACTGAAAGAATTAACTACCTACAAATGGATTATCTTCGGCGACGGGCAGGTGCGCCCTTAGCGCCCCGTCTTGATAGCCGCCAGGGCGGCTTCCTGCACCTCGAATAAATGCCGGATGCCCTTCTCCGCCAGAGACAGCATGGAGTCGATGTTGTCCTTGGTGAACGGCTTGGTTTCAGCCGTGCCCTGAACTTCCACAAACTCGCCCTCGCCGGTCATCACCACGTTAAAGTCAACTCCGGCGTTGGAGTCCTCGTCGTAGCACAGGTCAAGCATCATATAGGTATTAACTATGCCCACGCTGGTAGCCGCCACCGGGCTCTTAAGCGGCACCGATGACAGCATCCCCATATTGGCCAGGGTCTGCATGGCATGGTAAAGGGCAACATAAGCGCCGGTGATAGATGCCGTCCGGGTACCGCCGTCTGCCTGCAGGACGTCACAATCCACGATAAAGGTCCTCTCGCCCATAGCCTTGAAATCGGCAATGGCGCGCAATGAACGCCCGATGAGGCGCTGTATTTCCCGACTCCGCCCGCCCTTGCCCGAATCACGGGGGGTGCGGGTAGTGGTGGAACGGGGCAACATGGCATATTCCGCCGTAATCCAGCCGGTGCCCTGCCCCTTCATGAACGCCGGCACCCGGTTCTCCACGCTGACGGCGCACAACACCTGTGTTTTGCCCATCTCTATCAACGCCGAGCCTTCGGCAAAGCTCTGGTATTTGGGGGTTATTTTTACCGGACGCAGCTCATCCCAGGCACGGCCGTCAACTCTTTTCAACTGGCATCTCCCGATTTACGTTTCCCAAAGTATAGCATTGAGAGGTGATATTGGCAATCAGACTGGATTTTAGATACTTATCTACCTCACCCCCCTTAATTCCCCTGCCAAATAGCCTCTTTACTTCAGGGATGTCAGGTATTCTCGTAACCAGCCTAATGCGGCTTCAGCGGCGCTCTGCTTGTTTTGCTCCCGGTTACCGCTAAAGTGATGCTCCTGGCTATAAGTACCGGAGGGGTGTGACAAACCAATGAAGAACAGTCCCACCGGCTTTCCCGGCGTAGCCCCACCCGGCCCGGCAATACCGGTATCCGCCAGACATATATCAACCGCCAGGGCTTTTTTCCCCCCTTCCGCCATCTCCTCAGCCACCTGGTGGCTCACTGCGCCGTAGGCATTGATGGTATCTTCTTTTACGCCGACTGCGTTTATCTTGGTCTCGTTGCTATAGGCGGTGACCGACCCCTTATAGTAGTCAGAACTGCCGGGGACATCGGTTATCAGGTGAGATATCAGTCCGCCGGTAGCCGACTCCACCACTCCCAGGGTAAGCCCCTTCCGGTGAAGCAGGCTGCCTATCTCCTGTTCCAGACCAGCCATAGCTAGATGAATCTCTCCATCAAAGAGTAGATTACCTTGTCATCGATGCCGTTACCCTCGGAATTGAGCCGGCCCTTAGCCTTCTCTACCACGTCCCGGCGGTGCAAATCGTCGAGGTCATCCACTGAAGTGTAGATGCCCATCCTGCGGCCCAGTATGAAATCAGTCCGGTCTTCCGGCGGTAATGATTGGAATCTATCGATAACCGCCAGCATCTTCTCTTTATCCTCCGGCAGCTTGCCCTCTACCTCCTGCAACAGGTTGGTAATATGATCGCTGACAAAGTTGGAGCTACAGGTGAGGTTCTCAATCAGCAGCCGCTCCTCCTCAACAATCCTTTCATCGGTGGCACGGACGAAGTTGCCATTTTCCACCTCATCGAACAGGGGCATTCCTCTCTTAACCGTTAGCGTCCTGACCCGGATGAAGTCCGGATTTATCTGGTTCAGAGCCTTGGCCGTGTCCAGGGCATGCTCCCGCCACATTTTTTCTCCCCCCAGCCCCAGCAGAACGTATTCACACAGCGAGATGCCTGACGCCACCACCTTTTTACCGCCGTCTATGCTTTTAGCCGCCGGAGAACCCTTCTCCACGTAATCAAGCAGCGGGTCATAGCCTGACTCCAGCCCGATGTGAAGGCGGGAAAGCCCGGCTTCACGCAGTTGGGTCAGTTCCTCCAGTGTCTTCCTGGCCGCCGTATCAGACCGGGCATAGCTCGTTATCCGCTTGATGCTGGGCAGAGTTTCCTTGAGAAACCTGATTACTTCAACCAGGTCTGGCGTCTTCATTATCAGGGTATTGGAATCCTGCAAAAAGCAGTTCTCCCCGCCGGCATACAGCCACAGGGCAACGTTATGATAGGCTTCATTGGGTGGGCTGTTGAGAACCGATGCCGCCGCCTCCCTTACCTGGCTATCCCCGTGGCCAGCCTTCCACGATATCTCCCTTATCTTATCCTGTATCACCCGGGCGGTTTCAATATCCTTTTTTATCTCCTCCACGGAGCGCAATTCAAACTTCTGCCCTTTATATACCGGGCAGAACTTGCACCGGTTCCAGGAGCAGTTCCTGGTAGCCCGGATGAGCAAAGAATAGGCCTCGCTGGGAGGCCTGATGGGTCCTATCTCAAATGATTCCATCATCTACAACCAGCTAAATACGTATTTTTTGACAAAGTCGAAGTTGTCCTTGACCTTCTGTCCATCCTGAACGATGCCCATGTGACCGGGGAGTAGATAGTCGATGTCCAGCAGTGCCAGCTCCTCTATGGAGTGCTTGAGGTCATCACTGCGGCCACCGGGCAGGTCAACCCGGCCGGTATTCTGATCGAACACAACATCGCCACAGATTAGCACTTTCTGCTCCCGGCAATAGAAGCAGATACTATCCAGAGAATGTCCCGGAGAGTGGATAAGCTCAAACTCAATGCCGCCTACCTCAAACTTATGGTCAGCCAGGCAGCTGTCCTCTTTAAACTCCACGGGAGGGAAGCCAAAAAACCGGGCGACATCGCGGACATTTATATCGTAGTGCTTTTTATGCAACGGATGGCAGATAATCCTGGCGTCAGACATTTCCTTAAAATCTTCGTCGGCCCAATAGTGGTCGGCATGGAGGTGCGTATTTATTATAATGTCAATGTCCTTGGCTTCAATGCCATCGTCACGCATAGCTCCAAGCAGTGCCGGCAGATATTGCGAATAGCCGGGGTCGATAATAGCGCTTATGCTATCCTTGACCACGTAGGTATTACAATCCAGCATGCCATGTTCCGGATAAAAGAAGAAATTTTCCGTCAACTTCATAACTTCCCTGCCCTCCCTATTGAATTATATCGGAACTAGGGGCTAAAATAAAGCGCAGGCTGGTTAACGCAGCAAGGAGGGCTTAACATGGGAACTTTCGCTTTGGTTCTGGGTCTACTGGGCGCATTAAGTGCCGTAATGGGTATCCTTACCACCATCGAGGTGTTCCCCCCATTGCATCCCGCCTTTACCTGGGAACTCTTGTTCTCCATAGCCGCCATTCTGCTCCTCGGCAGCATAGCCTCTAAGGGTAGCGGCGGCGGATACGATTAGATAAATTACCGTAGTGGACATGCCTATTTCAGTATGCGTTCACCCCAACGCCGGGAAGAGTGAGTTGGTGGGCTTCTCTGATGACGCGTGGCAGGTAAAAGTGTCGGCGCCGCCGGTAAAAGGGAAAGCCAATGCGGAGCTTTTAGCCTTACTCAGCCGGGTGCTCGGCATAAGCAGGAGTCATTTGAGCATTGTCAAGGGCCATACCAGCCGCCGCAAGTTTATCCACGTTGACGGTATGAGCGAGGCAGAGGTCACTAAGCGGCTTTCCTCTTCCGCCGCCTCCAGTAAATAAAGCCAGCGACGGCTCCCCATATCGGGCTGAATATCACCAGCCAGATAGCCAGGGTAACCAGCCACTGCCCGAAGGTTACAATGCCCCGAACGGCAGACTTGAGGATTTCCAGGGCACTCCATCCGGCACTAATCACCGGCTTGGCACTTACCTCAGGCATGAGACTGACTGAAATCAAGCTCATTGACGAAGTTCGCTCAAGATACTGCATCTGCCCCTTTAACTGCTCTATCTCCCGCCGCACCTGGGATAGCCTTTCGTAGACACGGAGAATATCCTCTACGTCGGTGGCTTTTTCCAGAACCTCCAGGTACTGGCTCTCGGTGGCTTCCGCATTCTTGAGCCTTGACTTCAGGTCAACGTATTCTTCGGTAACGTCCCGGCTGCCGGTGCTCTCCGACCTCACCCTTACCGCCAGATTTCTGAACTCAGAAAGCGCCTCTTCAAATTTATTATCCGGCACCCGGATAGCGATATTCCCCCTCATCCCCTCTTCCTCCCCCGCAATACTTGAAGACACCACATAACCATCCAGGCTGACAGCCAGCCGGGCAATTGCGTCACGAGCTTCCAACACATCCTTAACTACCAGTGATATATCCCCATTGCGGACAATCATCCGCTCTTCATTTACCGTGGGCAACGCACTACCTGAACTGTCCCCCTTCTCTAGCGATATTCGTGGCGCAGGTGCCGGTGCCGGCATCGGGGGTGGGGCAAAGGCTGGTGCTGACTCAGGCGCTTTAGCGCAGGCAACCGGCGCCACAAGCACCAATATAAGTATGGCAGTTATTACTGGCAACAACTTTTTCATAGCATATCCTCCGGTAATCACGGACTCCACTTATTATAACGCAATTGCCGGTCAAAAGGTTAGTGGAACGCCTAGCTTCCATTTAATTAATGCAGGGCTAACCTGTACTTCCAGTTTTCAACCGCTCCGCCGTTTCGCGGGTGTTCTGTTCCAGGTCTATCAGCAGGTACAGAATCTGCGCAGACGCCAATAAACTTATCCAACCTGCTACAGCATAGATTATGCCACCAACAACATAAATAGCCGCAAAGCCACCAAACATTGGCAGTTCGCCTGGCACTTTGAAACCCATAGTGCCCATCGCAACACCTATTCCGATAGAAAGAATGATACCTACAACTAGGACTACCCACCCAAGTACCTTAAAAACAGTCGCCGCGGTGTACAGGAACTTGTATTTTTTCTCCATGTCTACACCTCCTTATTATGTATTGCCATGCACCTTTTGGTGGGCAAATCATAATCCCCATCCCCCGTGTTGTCAAGACCCCACCTTCACCCATAGTTTCTCACCATCGGTAATGAACTCGACATTACCATCCTCGTCCGTCCGAAACACATTTCCCCTCCCCACCTCCTCCACCAGCCTGTCCAAAACCGCCGTACCGGGATGACCGAAGCGGTTATCCTTTCCCGCAGATATAACCGCCAGGTGAGGGGCAACCACCGCCAGGAACTCAGGTGTGGTGGAAGTATCCGAGCCATGATGGGCTACTTTCAATACCGTGCTAGCCAGGTCGGCACGGCGCATTATCAGTTCAAGCTCGGCTGCCCGCATTATATCCCCGGTAAGCAAAAAGCTCACCTTGCCGAAGCTTACCCGCAATACCACCGCCTCATTGTTCGGGTCAGATTCTGCATCACTCGACAAAGACGCCGGCGGATTTAACACCTCTATAATAACCCCACCACTCAGGACCATCCGCTGCCCAGCCCGCGCTATGGTGCTCCTGATACCCTTTCCCCCGATAAGCCCGAGCCACCGGTCGGATAGCAAAGACTCCTCCCCCACAGCAGGGTAAAGCACCTGTTCAACCCGGTACCTCTGCAACACCTCCAGCAGACCGGCAGTGTGGTCGGCCTGGGGGTGACTGAGCACCACCAGGTCAATAGTCCTGTCCCAGAACGGCATTTTCTGACCCAGAGCCAGGCTTACTGCCTGCGGGCTGGGCCCACCGTCAACCAGAATGTCCTGCCCCGCCGGCGTCTGAATCAGGATGGCGTCACCCTGCCCTATATCCAGGAAACTAACATGCAGTTTATCATCTGGCATGGCAGCCGCCGCCACCGATGTCAGAACAGCCAGAACCAGTAATGGCGGGATGACCCACCGCTTTGGTAACCGGGAAACCAAACTCACCGACTTACCGGCTCCTGCCCCCAAGCTGGTACCCACCTTAGATACCAACCGCCCAGCTCTCGCCCGGCGGCTGGTTATCCATAACACGGCCACCAGCGCTGAATAGTAAACCGCGACCAGGCTGACATCAACCTCAGCTATCTCTATAGCCGATACGGGCAGGGCGGCAAAACCATTGACCACCAGAAGCAGATATGACAGGAAGAGCCAGGCGAGCCAGCCCACCACCTGAGCTACCGGCAGGGCAATTAATCCCAGCCCACCCGCCAGGGCCCCGGTGATAATAATAGCCGGCAGCGAGGGTAAAGCCAGCAAAGTGGCCAATGGCCCAACCAAAGAAACAATTCCAAAGTAATGAGCCACCACAGGCCAGGTGGCCAGGATGGCTCCCAGGGCGACGCTCAAGCCATCTATACTGACATTGGCTATGGAGACCGCCGCTCCTTCTTCACCCAGTATAGAGCTAACTGCCATCCTGCCGATAGCCTGCAACCGGGGAAAGATAAAGATTAAACCGGCCATGGCCAGAAAGCTCAACTGGAAAGATACCTGCCACAGGATTTGCGGGCTGAAACCCACCATTATCGCGGCAGCAAAGGCAAGTGAGGTTATGGCAGTGCGCTGTCGCCCCAGAAGTTCGGCCATAAGAAACAGACTGGCCATAACTGCCCCACGCATAACCGGAGTATGCATGCCGGTAATCAGCGTATAAAGCCAGATAGCCGCCAATGCCAGCCAAACATAGAGGTAATGCCTTCGACCAAAAAGCCGGATACCCAGGCCGAGCAGGATGCCAGCCACGATGCTGAGGTGCAGACCGGAAATAGCCAGCAGGTGGGCTGTGCCGGTGCGAGAGAAATCCTCTTTCAAAGACGATGGTATATTTCCCCGTATACCCAGAATAATGCCCTGAGCCAGCGATGCCTGCGGCTCAGGTATTACTTCAGCCAGCGTCTGGGATAATTCACTCCTCAGCCGGTAGATACCGGCCAGCGTGGAGGAACCTCTATCTCTTTCCAGAACCTCTATTTTCGGATAGAGCATGGTGGAATAGATTCCCTGGTGAGCCAGGTAACTCCGGTAGTCAAAGTCATCAAACCGGGGCGGCGTCTCCAGGTTTCCGGTGACCATAAGTATGTCGCCATACTTGTAGGAAGAGTATCGGGGGACATACAGCAGCACCGCGCCGCTTACTTCCTGCCACCCATCGCCCAGCTCGATTTCGGCGGCCTTTACCCGCAGATGAGTGACCTTATCCCTGACCTCCGGGGCTTCATTTATTATTCCCCTGATGGCTACCTGCCCCTGGTCATTGTAGTGTTGCAAGCTGGTATCCAGGCTCGACTCAAAGCGGAGGGCACCTCCAAAAAAGGCGAGAAGACACAGGGCGGCCAAGATAACTAACTTCTTATGCCGCCTGGTGAAGAAGAGCAGGAGCAACGGGATAAGCCCGGCAAACACCAGGGGCCAGGGCAGGGAAAGCTTTGACCCCAGGAAAATACCCGATACCCAGACACAACTCAGGTAAATAAGTAGCACAGGCTCCCTACCGGTTTATATTAGTCCGCTACGGTAATCAGGTGCTTAATCCGTTCGTAGGTGGCACCCCCGATACCTTCCACCTTAACCAGTTCATTAATCTGGCGAAAGGGTCCGTTCTGGCGGCGATACTCCACGATATCCTGGGCGCGGGCTTCACCAATCCCGGGCAGAGCCATCAGAAGCCAGGGCTCGGCCCGGTTTATATCTATCTTCTGGGAAGTGTCAGACTCGTCCGGAGTGGGAAAATAAAGAGATACCTGGTTGAGGTCAGCATTATCAGTGGTACCGCCAGCCGCCAGAACGAGAGATTCCAGGGTGTCTCCACTCTTCAACGGATAGAAACCGGGATTATTAACCGCGCCGCCGATATAAATTTCCCCGTTTAACTCTCGAGCATCCGGAATGGTAATTTCAATCGGCTGGCGGCCCCGATACTTTGACCAGATGGCGGCGCTGCTGACAGCAATAACCGCTATGAGGAAAATAACCAGCAGTATCCAGTATGTATTGACCTTGCTTGTTGTCATACCGCTTACAATCTGTACCAGATAGCTGGCCCCGGTGGAAAAGCCCCGGAGCCAGCATCAATTGTCCGCAGGGTTAGATGTTTTACTTTTTCTTGGGCCTGGAGTCCTCATCCCGGCCCTTCTCACCGAACCACTGGCCTTCCTCGCCTATATTAGGCTCCTCCGGCTCAAAGATGTAGGACATCTGCTTGGTATCAATAATCGGTTTCTTGGTATCCGGCATCAGGGTGATATCGGGAACTCTGGCTTTGGGCAGCTTGTTGGTAAATACCGGCATCCGCCTCGGCTCAGACTGGAAAGCCAGCAGCCCCTGCGCCCAGTCCGGGGTGGTGGACTGCAGGGTTTCAAACAGGTCCTCTATCAGTACGCCGGTTCTCTCGTTGGTGGTCATCCCGTATTTAATAGCTAAGCGGTTAAACCATAGAGCGGTGGGCGACCACCGGCTCAGCTTATTGCAGAAGTCATATATCGCCTCGTCCAGCTTATCGGTGGGCACCACTTTATTAACTATACCCCAGTGCAGCGCCTCCTGAGCGTTCATCAGGTCTCCGGTATAGGAATACCACATCTGTATTCTCTCATTGGCCAGGCGGGCAATTTTCTGGTTCCCGTAAGGGGAGCTGAACTGTATCTCCAGTTCGCCAATCATGGTATCTTCAGCCGCAATAATAATGTCACAGCGCAGCATGGTCTCCAGACAAAAGCCGATGGTGTAGCCATGAAGCGCGGCTACGGTAGGCTTCTTACAATCGAATAATTTCTCCCACATCGGCTGCTTGAAATAACGGTGACTGTGGAAGAAGTCCACGCCGTTGCCCCAGCGCCACGGCTTTATCTCAGCCCCGCCGGAGAAATGGGGTCCTCCCGGGGCAGCAAAACAGATTATCACCGCATCATCATCGTCCTCAGCTATTAAAACCGCCTCTCTGATGTCCTCCACCCGGTACAGGCTGAGCGGATTGCGTCTGTCCGGTTCATTGAACTTAATCCACGCTACCCCATTCTTGCACTCGTAATCGACGTACTTTAGCTCCTCCGGTTTACGCAGAGACTTCCTGTTGTCTTCACCAATCACTCTGTCAATTCCTCCTTTAATTAATGATTTGGTTCGAAGCACTCCGAACCCTGATACCGATTATGCGGGTGACCCCTCCCTTAAGCACATAGTCCTCTTTAGACTATGCGGTAATTCTGCGTAATTATAGCCTTAATTACCGTAGGGGGCAACCTCCTCAGGGGCTCAGGGTATTAACGATATCATGGTTGAGATGCTTAAACTGAGAGAACCATTCCATTCTTTCCCGCTTTAATTCCGCGGACAGCTCCGCTATCTCTTTTTCCGTATAGTAATTATTCAGGTCAAACCGGCTTAAGTCGATACCCGGGATGTGAACCGGCACCTCATAGCCCCAGAAATCGTCCTTCTGCCAGACAATCTCATCGCGAGCAATCATCTCAATAATCTTCACTGAATCAAACACAGTTATCTTTTGCCCCATGTCTGCCCCACCCACTTTGCCGGTATTAACCATGAAACACTGGATATCAGGGTTATCCCGCAGGATTTTGAGAAAGATTTCTCCTTCCTCCTCCTCGGAGCCTACGATAAAGGGATTGGTGCCCACTACCCGCAACGCCTTCCCCGCCTGGGTAGGGTCGCCCGCCGAGGTCTCTATCGATTCACCCAGCATGAAAGCCGCCGCCGCCCATTCCGGGCTGAGACGGACCACCGGTGGTACTATGTCCTGGCGCCGGGTGATAAAGATTATAAAATTCACCTTTTCCAGGTCAACCTCACTATCAGTAAAGGCAATATCGCGCCTTTTGACCATCGCCCGGCCATTAGAGGTCAGCGTATAGTTAAAGAAGTCCACCCTACTGGTGTCCGGCTCCACCCACACGTTTTCCAGTATCGCCCGGGGGCTTATCGCCGCGGCATAGAGAAGCGGTTGAGCCCTGGGTTCCAGTCCTTCCGTCTTAAGGTAGAAAGATTCCTCGGTGCCGATGGCGCTGCCATCGGGCTTCAGTATCACCACATCATCCTGGCGAATCACCACCCTCTCCGGAGAGCGCAGCCAGTGTGAATGGCAGGATAGGGACGTTTTTCCGGTACCGCTCAGCCCAAAAAGGAGAAAGCCGAAGTCCTTTAATTGACCATCGCGGAATACCCGCAGCACCTTGCTGGCGGCATGAAGCCCGAGATTGCCTTCCTGCTTTGCCCGGTACATTATCTGGCGAAGCATGGCTTTCTTGTTTTCACCCTTGTAGTCGCTGCCCATGATAATGGTCAGCCCTTCCTCCGGAAAAACCAGAGTCTTTTTCTCCGGCCAATCCGCTACAGTAATGGTGACGAAATCGGGCTCGCCCCCTTCTGAAGGGAAAAGGGTATTACCCCACATCAGCGGTATGCGGGGATAATCAGCCACAACATACACGCGACAGTTTCTCTTGAATCCAGGCGCCTGGCACATCACCCGGTCAAGCATAATCACTTCCTTATCTCTGAGAAACTCCAGCACCCGACCCACCAGGGCGGCATCCTCCGGTTCCGGCTCACCCGTCACCACCTCGGTGAACTTGGCAATTCTATTCCGCACCTTAGTTACCACGGAAAGGTTGCCAAATTCGGTCACCACCCCTCCACGCTCTAGTGCCCACTCGCGGAGCTGCTCGTCAGAAGGGTTATCAATTATTCGTTTGGGTTTAAACTCGTGGCCGAAAATCTTCTCCATACCGCCGCCTATATTAGTAATTTGCTAAAGGAATATGATACCTGATTCCCATGCCAAATACCAATATGCTATAATTATATAATACGTATTGCTCCCGAGCTTTTTACTGGTGAGGAATAAGAAATGCACAGGGAATGGTTTATTAGATTAGCCCAGACAGCTGCCATTACGGTTGCGGTAGCCGCCATTTGCCAGGAACTGGAAAAGCCCGGTGAAGAGAGGCAGTGGCACGGCAAAGTAGGCTTCATACCTTATGATTTCCGGTTACCTACGCTGGAAAAAATCAAAGGGGCTTACTGGAACGCCAGCGAGGACCGCGTGTTTACCCAACGGGCATTCGGCGTAGGCTGGGCGATTAACTTCCACGCTCTGCTGGAAAACCTCAGGATTATGAGCCAGCCTGCCTATTCCGAGGAAGACTTCCTCATGCCCACCGATTCCATCAAGGAGATACTGGGCAGTCAGGAAACGCTGATAGAGACTTAAAACAAAAAGGTCAAGTCGTGTTAGTGGTAAAACAGGTAAACCGGAAAATATTAGCACGATAAATACAGAGCAAATTCTTTTACTTTGGAAAGGGATCGCGGCTGACATTCCTTCCATAGTAATTGAGGCAGATGCCCAATTCAGTTTTAACAGAAGGGTGATTATTGGCTACAAAGATATATTGCCCATGATAAAACAGACAAACTGGTTGCCTTTTTGTACCAGATCGCATATTAATTCCACTTGGAACGCCTTGCAGTTTTTCTATTACATCCCTTAGTCTTTCTGCTAGAGAAATAATATCGTCCTCTGTATCTATCAGTAAAATGGAAAGTTTTGAGCCCAAGTCACGTACTCTTTTAATATACTGACTCAATTCATCTTCGGTTATCGACGTCGGTTTTGTAGTTTTACACTCGATATAGCTAAGAATGGATTGGCACACCGCTAAAACGTCGAAGTCTCCTGAGGGAAAATTATCCAACCCAATACCCCATTCCGCTGGACACGCAAATTCCCTCTCCATTACAAGGGCTATGTAACGTTCAAAAGTTGGTCCAAAATTATCGATTTTTTGATTGACTATCCAAAGTCCATTTACCTCACTACACACACTTTCTTCGTGCAAGTAAGTTAAGTATTTTCCAAGAGTTTGTTCATCGCAGGTCTTTATTAGCTCCTCCCTACTCACACCACTCCGCCGACTTAGAATATGTCTGAGTAGCTTCCTAAACGATCTGTGACCCATAAGGGAATAATATTGGTCACCCCAATCGGGAGCCCTTCCTCCTTGAGGAAGCGTAGTATGTGGATTCATTCTTGATGGCCCTATAGTTTTACTGCAATCCCCTACACCCGAAATACGTAAACCTATCTGGCGTAAACATGTTTCCACTGGTCTATCGGGAGGTTTTATATTATACTCAGGGGTATTCATTCCTTAGACTTCACTCCCCTCTTATCGCCTCCCTCAGCCCGTAGTAGCGGTGTAAGGCGGCCAGCGCCCGGATGGCTCGCTCCGCCGAGGGAAATACCGGTATCCGCCTGGCCTCCATCTGGTCCACGATAGTGTTTTCACCCTGGGGCATCACCGTCATCCAGATTGCTACCGGCTTTCCCCGCTTAACGGTCTCACTGACCACCCTGAGGAACTCTTCCGGCTTGATGAAACGGTCTATCCTTCCCTGCAAGGCAATGCAATCAACATTTTCATCACCCGCCACAGCATCCACAATCACGGAGCCGACGTCCATCCCGCTGTTAAACTGCCCGCAAATACCCAGGTCAAGGGGATTGGCGCTTATCTCCCACGGAGGAAAGACGGTGCGGAGTTTGTTGTATGCCTCCTCACCCAACTTAGCCATGGTGAGGCCATGATAGTAACACTGGTCCGTAGTCAACACCCCTTCCCCACCGGGACCCGTGGACACGTGAATCCGATTACCCTTCATGGGATAAAGGTATTCAAAAATCTTGGCCAGGTCAAAGAATTCGTCCAGGCTTTGCGCCCGCACTACTCCTGCCTGCTTGCAGGCGGCATCGAAAACGGCATCGCTGGCTCTGATGATAGAGCCGGTATGGGAAGCTGCTGCCTTAGCTCCCGCCTCGGTCCTTCCTGACTTTAGCACGATTACCGGCTTCTCCATGGAAATCCGCTTCAAAAGCCGTAGTAACTCTCTGGCATCCCCGGCAATACCCTCCAGGTGCATAGCGATGACCTCTGTCTCCGGGTCCTGCCCCAGATACTCCAGAGCATCCACCTCATTGACGTCCATCTTATTGCCCAGGTCAATCAGCTTGCTCAGGTACATATGAAACTCCGAAAGCAGCCAGTTTATCCGGGGGTCATACAGTCCCGACTGAAAGATAAAGGAGATTCTCCCCCGGGGTAGCTTTTTGATGGACCGGAAAGAGACGGTAAAATTGTTGTCGGCATTGATGGGGCTGAGAGTATTCGGGCCAATAGCTCTGATGCCGTTATCACGTAATAAGCGGAGTACTTCATCCTGCAGCCTCCGGCCGCTCTCGCCAATTTCGGCGAAACCACCGGGTATCAGGACAACGTTTTTAACCTTTTTAGCCACACAGTCACGAAGAACATCCAGCGCCTTAGTCACCGGAACAGAAATAACCGCCAGGTCTACGTTCCCCTCTATATTCTTCAGGCTGGGGTAGACTTTCATACCCAGAATCTCCTCGGCGTTAGGATTCACCGGGTAAATCTTCCCCCGGTACTTCAGGTTCACCAGGTTGGCTATAAAATTGTAGTTCAGCGTCTTCTGGTTGCTGCTGGCACCCACCACCGCTACGCTCTCTGGATAGAAAAACGAATGCAAGAAATGGCGCTCGATATCACTCATGCTCTCCGATTGCTCCTTTACGCTAAATCAGCCGTAGGAAACCGTGGGCTATGGTAGCCCTATCTCCCCCCGAACCCCATCACCGCTGACCTCTGCCAGCCTGGTAGCTACTATCTGATTGGTTAAGTCCTCACCGTTTCTGGTATACACGCGGATGTAGTTATCGGTCAGTCCCGACCATACACCTGCGGCCTGCTTTTCCCACAATACTTCCCTGGTCTGACCTAAAAACCGCCGGTGAAAGTTTTGTCCGCTTTCTTTTGCCAGAGCCAGCATCCTCCGGCTCCGCTCTTTCTTCATCTTAGCGGT
>Ga0180009_10005186_pt1 | contig 14064 bp, 14 predicted proteins | sample OS_PC_MetaG_FD_123537 | JGI IMG/M metagenome (GOLD analysis project Ga0180009, IMG submission 123537) | Groundwater microbial communities from the Aspo Hard Rock Laboratory (HRL) deep subsurface site, Sweden - OS_PC_MetaG | ecosystem: Environmental > Aquatic > Deep subsurface > Groundwater... | reverse complement strand
TTCAGACAGCGGCTCTCGCATCTCTCTCCACATTGATTGTATTTGGTAATTTGGAATATGGGCTTGTACTATTATCCTTGGCATACGTCATTTCAATTGTATTAGGGCTAGGAATTCAATTAAGTCGTCTTAAAAATATTATGGACATTAGTATAAAAAGGATGAAAATTATTGAATTGATTTTTATAGCCCTGCTACTATCGGTCCTAATAAGGTTATTATCTCCTCCAAACCTGTCTACCGTGGGCTCTATATTAGTTGGGATTATGGCCCTTTTATCATATATTTTATTGACAACTTTAACAAGAGTGATAGACGACAATGACAGGCAACTAATAACAAGGTCACTCAGACAGATAATCAATACGAATAAAGAGGGATAAGCCAGAGAATGGAAGATTTATTTAATTAGTTGAGTGGAAAAATATAGGTATGATTAGAATTAAATCAGCTCCTTTGGAATACATCCATGCCTTCGATCTCTGTGGGAGTTATATATATTTTCGTCAAGGCAGCGCTTTAATACTGGCAGGGAATGAGTTTTATCTCTCCGAGATGCTTGAAAGGATTTATAATAAAGTGCATGTCATTGCCCTCAAAAAGACCGAGGAGATAAAAAGATTAATTTATGAAAATTCGGACTTTGGAAAAAAGGTGATACTCGAGGAAAACATTGCGACTGTCAAGGACCGAAACAAATTCGATTATATAGTCTGGCTTAAATGCGGCGGTGACGAAGAAATTCTCCACGAATTAGACTCCGTGTTAGATAAAAATGGACAGATTTTGATAATGACTTCGAATCTTTTACAGTTGCTTAAAATAAAAAAAATGCTCAAATACAATGATTATTCTATTCAAGAAATCTATGGTTTTCATACTTTTAAAAACCTCACACTGAGTCTTTTTGGAAGGATTTGTAAGATGTTTGGTAGATATGACCTCTGGGATAAGTTCCACTTCAAATTTAGAAAAGATTTTGTCTCCACATCTTGGCTTAAGTACACAGGAGCTGTTTTAGTTCTAATAACTAGCAAGGGGGTCTGAGCGATGACCATAAATAACGATTTAATCTCCATATCTGTTTCTAACCTTGATGCTTGGTTCGATACCATGCGCAATGAAAGGGGATACTGTGGTCCTGTATCTCACTGGTGGCAGAATTGTCTTCTTTACACTGATGTCGGATTTGATTGGAGATATGAAGGAATAATCATTGGTTATCTCAATTTATATGAAAAAACGAGGGATAGAACTTGGCTGAAAAAAGCTAAAAGGGCAGGGCATGACCTCGTTAGAGGACAGCTAGAGAATGGAAATTTTAGAAACTCATCCTTTGAACAAAATCCAAAGATTGGAGGGACGCCTCATGAAGCAGCAGTAGACATTGGATTACTAAGACTTGCAAAGGTTTTAAAAGAGAATGGAGATGGCGAGTGGAAGACTTTTCTAGCTTCGGCATCTAAAAATATCAAGGAATGTTACATTGGAAAGTTATGGGACGAAGGAGAAAAAACCTTTAGAGATACTGTTTTTCATAGATCATTTGTTCCAAATAAAAACGCAACCTTAAGCGAGGCATTGTTCTTACTCGCTGAACTGACAAACAAGGAGGAGTATATAGATAAATATGCAATTCCCACGGTGGATAATATAGTAAAGTATCAAATTCTGGATAAAAAAAGCCTATTTTATGGTGCAATTTACCAGATGAGCATAAAAACAGATAAAAATGTAGAGTTTACTCCAAAGTTTTTTCCCTTTTATGTTGCGAGATGTATACCTGCTCTAGTAGAGGCATACAAATTAACAGGTGAGGAAAGTTATATTGCCTCTGCGAACATAGCCACAAAATTTATTATTAAAAATCAGCTCGATGGAGGTTTTACACAAGTGGTTTACGGTAATGGGAGAATTGCAAGATATCCTCAATGGATTGCAGGAATTGGAGATATTCTTCGAGCTGTAAAATTGATGGAAAGTTATGGATTAAAATTTCAACTTGATAGGTCTATTCGACATATGTTATCTGGGCAAGATGAATGTGGTGGAATAAGAGCGGCTTACGGATTTGCAGTCCAAACAAGCTCGCAGGAATATGATGGACTACCAGATTTTAGAGACATTTTACATGTATGTGGTTGGAACGATAAAGCATTCAGATTTTTGACTGAAATTCTTCCTGTAGATTCAGAAATTTCAGAGCCTACGATTGACGAAACCGCCTCTAAATGTGTACTTAAAGGTCAAAAATGCATGTTTATGGAAAATAAAAAAGAAGTTGAACTGAAAAATATCAATACAAAAAGAATAATTTACAAATGGAAAAAAGGAGAACCTTGGGCACAAATGGATATCAGATATTTGCTGAGATAATTTACACTATACAGATCATTATAGGTCATTCATTTTTAATATATTCAATAATTATCCCTACTGGAAAGATGTGTTTCGCTATGCTCTTTGGGAGTTTATTCAATACCCTTGCTCCTAAGTTAGGTATGAATCCTTCAACATATGTTGGATTAGTGTAAGGTATTAAGACCTTCTTAGGCATTCCACTTTTTTTCAAGAGTTTTTCATATTCTCGGAACGATATGAGATTCTCGATGATTCCGTGCTTCCTTGCTCTCTCATCTTTCTCCACTTTGAACAGGAACCTGAATAATTTTGGAACTGCTCCATCAACTGCTATAAAAATTCCTCCTTTTTTTAGCACTCTCTTTACTTCTCGTAGCATCTTCTCTGGATGAGGCAAGTGGTGTATTGCAGTAAACATAACTATCGAGTCAAAAAAATTATTCCTGAAAGGGATATTTTCAGCGTCGCATGCAACAAAGTAGTCAATAGGCGCATTAAGTATCTTGGATATTTTAATACCCATCAATTGCAAGGCATTTGGAGAGACATCGGATGCATACACGGTCGAGTTTGGGTATTTAAGCTTAACTAATGAGCTAGCCCAGCAAGTCTCAGCACCCAGCTCTAGAAAATTTCCTTCTTTAATTTTACTTAATATCTCTCCCTCAAAACGAAGGATAAACATCTTCCTCTCAAGCAAAAAGCGCCAGGGCTCTTTTATAAACAAAGCTTTATCAGGATTTGTGTCTAAATGTATTGAATTCTCATTAACTTTGCATTCTTCCAGCTCTTTTGGAAGCAGATAATAAACTCCATCAATCTCCCGATATTCTCTGGAACATTTTTCGCATCGATAGTGGTCGAATTCTAAAGTTAGATCACCAAAACAATCTGGGCATCTGAGGTTTTGTGCAGGAATATATTTTTCAAGCAAAGCAATCCCAACCTTATACTACTGACTCAAAAACACCCATCATTTTCTTTGCAAATATTTCCCAGTCCATATTGTCTTTTACCCATTTGTAACCCTCGTCTGCCATTCTATCACGCTCTTGCTGGCTTTTTAGCAGTTCTATTATCTTTTCAGCCCATAGCTTCGGTTGCAATGGAGGCAATATAATCCCGACATTATTTTCCTGCACCACTTTTGCAGCGCCGGTATCTGAGGAAATTACGACTGGTGCTTTTGCAGCCATTGCTTCGAAAGTAGCGAGACCCCAGCTTTGTTTAATTGCAGGATTTAAGAAGAGATTTGCACTTGCATAGTAATCAGGCAGTTCTCTCTCGTCTACAAAATTCGTGAAAATCACATTATTTTCTAATTTTAGTTCATGCGTCAGTGCTGTTAGGTTATTTTTATATCGACCATCACCTGCGATAATTAGTTTTACATTAGGGATTTCCTTATTGATAATTTCTAAAGCGTATATTAAATCCTGTACTCGCTTGTCTTCAATCAATTGACCTACAAACAATAGGACGTTTCCTTTAATTTCATATTTTTCCCTTATTTTTGTTTTGTTTCCATTTTCAAATTTTTTTACATCTACGCCTGAATAAACAGTTACGGGTTTTCTATTGTATAGTTCTTCAATTACTTCTGAATTATAGGGATAGGTTATAACCTCGTCGATTTTTTCGACTATTTTTTTATCATAGTTTTTTATAAAATGAAACATAGGGTTATTGCTTCTTACAACACCCAAAGGTTCGTAGCAAAACCAAACTACTGGGGTATCGGTTTTTTCTTTCACTTTTACCGCAGTAATTGTAGATGGAAAATTATGACAGTTAATAACATCGTATTTCCTATTTACCAACCCAGAGAGTTTTTTACAGTAATATATCTTAAGCAAAAACTCGTAGAAAGTAAGAAGCCTACTCCTCCTAGATGGATAGGAAAAGTCTTGCATTAAACTATGGATATTGAGGTCTTTATTCAGCTCTGGATAACAGTTATTATGATTAAAGCTGATTGAATATATATCGACGTTATTTCCTAACCCTTGTAATTTTCTAGCCAAATACAATACTTGTTTTTCTGCACCGCCACTAAAATCCAGTGTAGGATGAACCAGAGCAATCTTCATTTTTCTCGCTGCCTTAATGCACATTCATCTTTATATTATTAAAAATTAATTGTTAAATATGAACAAGAGAGGCAGCAGCCTAGCCTTACTTTTAATTTGCATTTACGTACTATTTTCACATTTATATTTTATACTGCGCTATGCTGGACGCTGGATGGAGGGCGATACCAGCAGGATGACCAAATTCGCTCAGGTCGTCCAAGACCAGGCCACGATTTTTCCTACCGGATTAATATATGGAAATGGTCCCGGACATCCAACGATAATGGTTGTGCTGTCTGATTTAAGCGGCATTTCGGTCTTAACGCTGCAGACGTATGTTCTTCCAATTTTTGGAGTTGTTATTGCGGTTCTTTCATACATAGCCTTTTTAGAGTTAACAGACAGCAAAAAAATTGCCTTGCTGTCAGCATTTTTATTGAGCCTGCAGCCAGATTTCTTATTTACCACATCCCGCGGCACGCACGAGAAATTCACATACTCGATGGTTTTGCTGTCGATGTTCTTCCTGAGCAGGTCATTTTCCAGGAGAGGAAATGTTAAGGAATTTATGTATTATATTCTTCTCTTCTACATTTCTATCCTCGGAATGATCTCCTATAATTTCTTCTTTGCCGCAACATATATTTTCGCAGTTACTGTCGCTTTTATAATCGGATATTTAATTTCTGAAATACCCCAGGTGAGTGCATCGCTTAAAAGACTGGCTTATACCTCTGCAACCAGTACGATATTCTTTTTCTCATACATGTTTTACCTTTATACGCCCTCAAGAAGCTTACTTTATACGTTCGACACATTACAGGAAAAAGCGAGTGCTCTGCTTCTTGCGACAGAGCATCACGTTACGCCGCAATACGCATACATTTTCCAAACATGGGTCTCGTTTAAAGCGTGGTTCATACTAACGCTATTCAACTGGGTAATAGCCCCGCTGTCTTTTGCAGCTTGGGCTTACTTGGTTTACAAATTTTTCTGGAAGAAGCAGCGCTTGTCCAGCCCCATGCTACTGCTGCTGATGTTCTACCTGGCCTTTAGTATTCAGCTCCTTATCACCATACTTGCGGATAGATTTGGCGTATTTTACAATTTAGAACTCAGGGTTTTCCCGGTGCTCATGTTCTTTGCTGTTCCCTTGGCGAGTATGAGCATAATAGACATTATAAGTCATCACAGATTGAATGAGCGCCAGCGAAAGGTTATTAAAACTATTTTTGCAGCATTGATTCTAGTTTTTGTAGCAGCCTCGCTTTTAAAAGCAACTAATGATCCAGTTGCAAGTAATAACTGGATGTTTTATACGACGCAGGAAAAAAAGAGCATTGACTGGATTGGAGCAAATCATGGAGGCGAATGCGTGTGGATGGACACAGATGAACGCCTAATGACAGTTTTTACCCATTTCTCAGACATTGATACTTTTAATAAGGGGAAATTTACAGGGCCCGATGAAGCAGAATTTTATCTGATATCGAATATTATTGAAAAAAGAGCCAATATAGTACGTTATCCAATGCCCTATGTTGATGATTTGCCAATCATATATGACAGCGGTGACGTGAGAATATATAAGAAGAGAGGTTAGGTTAATGCATTCAGTATACCCTCAACAGTTCTGTCCCAGGTGTAGTTGACTTTAACGTGCTCTCTGGCATTTTTACCCATCGAGTTCCTCCCTTCTTCATTTTCCATTAATTTTGTCATGGCGTTTGCAACTTCATCGATTTCCGGGTTTACCAGATATCCAGTTACTCCATCTATTATAGTTTCTTCCGGTCCTCCTCCTTTACATGCAACCACAGGTTTTCCGCACGCCATAGCTTCCAGAGGCACCATTCCGAACGGCTCCATTATAGCAGGATAAACTACAAATAAACTTTTTTGATAGTATTCTATCAATTTATCCTCAGGAACGAATCCTAAGAAGATAACTTTTTCTTCAAGATTTAGATCCTTTACAATGTTTTCTAGTCTACGCCTATCCTCGCCTTCGCCGCCGATGTATAAAAAAATTTCTTCATTCTCTTCAATTAGTTTTTTGAACGCATATATGAGCAGGTCAACTCCTTTCGTTGGGTATAGTTTATTGAGCGTAAATATGTACCTTTCATCCGCTTCTATTCCCGCAGGTTTAAATTTCTCTATGTCCACGCCGGGACTTACAACTTCTGCATCACGGCGGTATATTCCTCTAATCTGTTCCGATGTAAAGCTGCTGTTGCAGAGTATTTTATTAATTGCTGCAACTCCCTTTTTGTCTAAATGCTGGAAGAACCTACCAAATAGGAAAAAGCCAGCACCTCTCCAGCCCAGAGATTTTATTTGAATTGGATCATATAAGAATCTGAATGGTTCGTGGCAGTACCAAATTTTCGGATTTTTGAGATTTTGGATTGCACAGGTCAAAGGAAAAATGTGGGGGATTAAAATATCTTCATCATCTATTTCTTTTTTTATTCTCTCACTCATTTTTTTAATGACGGCAGGTAAAAGAAGCCAATGCATTGCTTGACTTGAGACAGGATAGCCAGTTTCAACTAATTCAAATTCTTTAAATCGATTTTTTATTTCTTGAGATGCTTTTTGTACAATTATTTTTACTTCAGCTTCTTTTTTCATTCTGGATAGAACTTCGTAGTAAAATCTGGCAGGGCCGCCGTAATACAAAAAATGAGAATGTAAAAATACAATTTTCATCTCAGCAGCCTCAGGGCAGTTTTAATGTTTTGCATCAATTCAGCAATCGACCCAATTTTTTTAAGGTGCAATTTGATTATTTTCGGTCTTAAGTAAAACTCTCTATTCGCTTTTCTTACATATTCTTCCAGCTCTCTCAAAGACAGAGCTGGATATGAGACGAGAGCCTTTCTGGCAGGGTCTAGATTGTATGCGTTATCTTCGACCAACCATCGATTTTCTCTTGCAGCTTTCTCGAATTCTGTACCTGGGAAAGGCGTACAAATCGAGAACATTACGTATCCGATGTCCAGTCTTTTAGTCTCTTCAATTGTTTGCTTAATGGTATCTTTTGATTCCAGCGGCGAACTCCCAAACATTATATTTAGCTTTGGCGTTATTTTGTATTTGTTTAGTACGTTAATAGCTTTGTATACATCGCCGATATTTAGATTTTTATGGATATCATTCAGGATTTTTTGATTAAAGGATTCAACCCCGATATCAACGTATCTGCAGCCAGCTTCAGCCAAGGCTTTTACGACAGCTTCATCTGTTAGATAATCTGCCCTCGCCAGAATCCCAAAGTTTATTTTAAGGTTTTTGATGCCCTCGCAAATTTTCAAGACTCTTCCTTTTTTCCAAACGAATTGGTCGTCTATGAAAGATATTTGCTCGTAGCCTTCATTTGCTAAGCCGGTTACTTCCTCAACCACATTTTCAGCAGACCTCAGCGTTACAGGAGGCTTTCCGTTGTTATATTTCTTCCATTCCAGCTCCCTCGCCCAGCTTATAGAATTCGGAACGCAGAAGTAGCATTTATAGGCACAGCCCCTGCTCGACAAAACGTTCGTAAACTTTTTGCTGCCCAACTTTGGATTGAAATATTTTTTTGCTTCGAGGAGATGCCTTGCTGGGAAAGGTATTTTGTTTATGTCCCCGATTACTCCTGCGGTTTCATTGTTTTTTACTTTTCCATTTTCTAAAAAACTAATCCCTTTTATTTTTGACTGTTCTTTCCCTCCTGCAATCTCCTCTATTATGAACTCTGCTTCCCCTCTAGCTACCACACAATTTTCATTAAGTAAAAATTCCTTTGGCGCATACGTTGGATGCGGACCGAAAAATATTATCGATGCATCGCTTTTCAACTTAATTATCTCGGCAGCCGCTTTTTTATCGACTTCTGCGGACAGCAATACTGAGTGGAAAATGTAATAGTCGTAGTCACCTTCTAAAATTTTGATGAATTCTTCCTGCGAAATATTATCTGCGCAGGCATCCATTATTTTAATGTTATGCCCTGCTTTTTCAAGCACCGCAGCCGAATATAATATGGCTAAGTTAGGAATAGGATATAAAGTATAGGAGCATCCATATATCCTTTCAGGAATTTTTTCTTTAAATTTCGGCGGGATTGCGTAGATTACCTTCATTTTACCAGCCTCAAAGTTTTTTTGGCATTATATAATAAATTTTAAAAAGATAGGCTATAGATGCAGATAACCATGCCAGGTTCCTCAATAGCAAGAAAAAAGGAAAAATTAAGAACGAACAGTCTTTTTTTCTCTTTATAACTCTGAGAGTTTGGGGTGCTTGCATAAGAAGAATAGAGAAAAGCAAGAGCAGTGAAATTTTGATATTAAAAATAGCTATTGCTACAGCCAGTCCTGTTACTGGCATCTGAATGAGCATCTTTATACCAGATATAGCATCCCCCCCTAATTTCTCTGAATATTTATCTATTAAGAGTAGGCGATAATATGCAACATTGAATTGCTGAGTTAAGTATCCGAGCAGCGATTCCTTCCAGTGGTGTTTGCAGCTTATATCCCCAAGCAGGTAAATTTTATAACCTTTTTTTGTAAGTTTATAGGATGCGTCATTATCATACCCATATTTGTAGTCTTCATCAAAGCCTTTAACTTCCAGTAGAGCCTCCTTCCTGTAGGCAGTGTTGCATGTACTCACGTGGTCCACGCTTTTGCCTTTTATCCCCCCATATCTATCTTCCAGCTCAGCGCCCATGAATCTTGCCCATATGTTGTGGCTATTCGCACTTTCTATTAATCCTGCAACTGCTCCCACATTTGGGTCGGCGAATTTTTGGACAGCTAATTTAACCCAGTTTTTTGAAATTATAGTGTCCGAGTCTATAGAGCAAACTATCTCTCCAGTAGATTCTGCAATACCCTGATTTGTACTTGCAGCAGCCCCTTTCCTGCTTGTCTTTCTCAGAATTTTAAAATTTGGAAATTTTCTTCTATATTCCTCTGCTTTTTTAAGCGTAGCATCGGTAGAGAAGTCATCGATTATTATTACTTCAATTTTATCTAGTGAATACTCCTGCGCATATACTGCATCTAAAACCGCAGCAATAGTTTTTTCTGAGTTGTAAGTTGGAATTACTATGGAAACTAACGGCTGAGTCTCCATTATGTCTCTCCCTTCTCCCACTCTCGCTTCGCAAGTGCGAGTTCCTTGACGATCGCTTCAATCCTTCTCTCGTTGTATCTCGACTTAGCAAAAACAACAAAGGCAATGGCAAAAAGCAGGAAAACTGCCCCTATTGTGAACAAGTCCATGATTCTAATGATTTTCAGAGGCTGTATTATTATGTCCAGCCTGTATGGAAACGAAACAGCGAAGAGAAGAGCAACCCAGATATATATCCAGATTAGAGCGTCGTAGTAAATGAATATCTTCTTTTTGTAGTAGACGTATGTCAGGTATATCATCGCAATTGCGAATATAATGCCGAGCAGCTGTATGGGTGTCATCTGGCAATCCACCACCTTAGCATGTTTACGAATATCTTTATACCCTCTAATATAGTTGTTCCCTTAAATTTATCCAGGAAGACAGTCTCTACAGGCATTTCTGCATATTTCAGATTTTTTTTGCCAACCTTTGCAACTATCTCAGAGCATATGCTGTAGCTTGGGCTCGCTATGCCGAGCTTTTTCCAGGCTTCTGCTCTAAATACCCTGAATCCCGTCTGCGTATCGGTTATATTCGAACCGAACATGAGGCGATTCATGAAAGTGAGAAATTTATTCCCGAATTTTAGTACCCGTGGAAATTTTTCGCTGTGCGTCAGGAAGCGGGAGCCGAAAACAACGTCTAAGCCGCTGTTCTCGAGGAGGGCGACTGCCCTCGGAATATCTTTTGGAAAGTGCTGCTCGTCTCCGTCTATATTGACTATTACTTCGTATCCCTTTCTAATTGCGTATTCGTTTCCCGTTATCGTCGCAAGACCGACGCCGACATTGACGACGTGCCTCACAACTTTCGCTCCTGCTTTTTTCGCTTCTATTCCAGTACTATCGCTCGAGCCGTCGTCTACGACAATAACATCCGGAATAAACTTTCTTGTTTCTCTCACTATCTTCGCTATCGTTTTTTCTTCGTTGTACGAGGGTATGACGACTGCGGTTTTCATTTCTTGATTTTATAAACCTTCAAATATATAAAAACAAACACCGCAAACCAGGCAGGAAAAATTATATAGCCTGCGTAGTCATGCGCCTTCCAAAGAGCAGCAGAGCCGTAGTAGTAGCCCGTCAGTATTAGAATTATCAGGCGCAGGATGTTCTGAAAGCAGGTACCGAGCAAGCCGAAGAGAAACAGCGGCAATGCTTTCTTCGCAGGCAGCGTTACGTCGAGCATCATGAGCATGAAGATTGCCACGAATATGGTTATTGAAGCTATTCCAGAGCTGGGCGCTCCGACAAAAGCCGAGATACCACTTCCGGATAAATCGATAAAACTGATAACCTGCCCCTCTGCGTTTATAGGATAGCCGAGTGCATTTAATATTGTCGTGACGATTTTAACGGTTGCAAGCACATAATGCGCTTCAAAAAATTTTGAGAACATTACTGGAAATGCTATCGTAAAGCCGTAGACTCCAAGAAGCACCGCAGGTATTATTCCTGCCTCTCCGAAAAATATAAAGAAAAATCCGAGGGAGCACAGCAGGAATGCAAAAACCAGAAATGGAAGCTCTTCAAATTGAATTGCTATCGATGCTAGTATAGTAGCTAAACCAATGAAAATAAATATGCGCTTTGCGTCAGGCTGCATTTTCTTGGATATTTCCTCTCTTTTAATGTAAATCCAGAAGGTGCAAAGGAGCAGCACTGCCCAAGGATATACTCCCTTCTCCTGGATATATACCGGAGAGAGTAAATTGCCTATGTTCTGCCAGAGCGATTGGAAAAAAAGCAGCAAGAATATTAAGCTGAGTGCAAGCCAGAGAAATAGTTTTTTATTCATCTTTATTCGCCCAGAAATTCAACATTTTCAATGCCCTTAAAGTGCGGGTCTCCGGTCAGTATTCTTGTATTTTTTTTGTTTGCAGTAGCTAGGATAAACGCATCTGCAAGTCCAAAGTCCCGTACCTTTTTTTTCATCTGTGCATGAATTTTCCCTGCTTCTAAGGCAATTTCTTCGTCCGCCGGTACGAAGACGCACCTGTGCAATATAAAATCCTTTCTTTCTTCTGCTTTCTCGATGCCGTCAGTTCTGATGGATTTGGAATAGATTTCGGCTATGATTATTGGCGATGTATATGCTATGGTAGTGTCGTCAACGATTTTCTTTACTTCTATTCCTTTATCAGTTCCCATGAAGTATTCTATCCAAGCAAAGGAATCTATTAACATGCTCTCAAATCCTGTCTTTGTGGTCTCTCAAGTCTGATACGTCCACTTTCGGCATCGTTCCGAACAGGCTTTTTTTTCTTTTAACTAACCTTGCTTCGAGTATTTCGTTAATTTTTTCCGAAATCCCCCTTGCACCCGCTTCTTTTTTTAAAATTTGATATATGTTCTCTTTCAGCTTCACGGTTGTTCTTACATACATGCTATCACCAACATAAACATTTATGCTTTAACTATTTATAATCTACTCTAATATGCCCAGCAATAAGATTTAAGTTGCACCAGAACAAATAATAATCGATGAACAATAAAGCCCAGCTTTTCACCCTAGATTTGCTGCTTGCTCTCGTACCGCTGACCCTCGTGCTTGGAATGTCTGCAACCGCAATAGGAGGCGTGGTAACGCAGATTCAGGAATACACATATTTTTACTCGATGCAAAGGCAGGTGGGCGATGCTGCTGACGTTCTGATAAAAACTCCCGGAGTTCCGCCTGATTGGAATGCAACGAACCTCCCAAATACTCCTGGTTTAGCTGTTTATTCCTGTAACAGGGCTATGCCGAATTTTCTGGATTATGATAAAATAACAGCCTTAAGCGGAACTCTAATCTCCCGACTCTTCGGCAGTAACACGAACGTATATTTTGAAGTCGTCAACCTTCAAACGAACAGCACGATAAAGACTCTGACTTATAATGTCACCGGCGTGCCGATTGGAAGTGCTGCCAATGTGCTTGTGGTGGAGCGCATCGTAACACTGGGAATGAACATATCCAGTTCAACTGTGCTGACTTATAATAAGACCAACATTGATGAGGCCACGATAAACTGGAACATTGTGCTTCCCTCGTGTCCGGAGATAAAGAATATTACAATTTTCGTAACTACTGGAAGCCTGACTCAGGAATACGTGGAGTTCGAGATGAGGGAGCCAGACCGTCCAGGTGGGAATCACTTTTTTTTCCTAGGGATAAATACTGCGAAGTACTCTTGGGACGACGCCACTCCTTACGCAACTCAGGGGCAGGCGCTGAGTGCAGTGAAAACAGGTGATAAAGATGCTGCTATGTCACCAAATGATAAGACCATCGATGAGTTTCTCAGGGAAAATCTGGTTGTGGGAACCAACGCCATAGAAATCAAGTTAGATGTAGAGAAAAAAAGTGGAGCCGGCGCCGTAGATGAGAGAGCGGATGTAGCGGTCTTTTTGAACATAGCCTACTCTATACCTGTACCTGTGGAGGGGAAGGTGACGATGAAAATATGGCGGTGATGCTGTGAATAAGGGCTTCATCTTCACTATGGATGCCGTTCTCGCCTTGATACCTATCTTTATCGTTTTAGCCAGTGTCTCAGCCTTAAGTAGCGGGACCGGCCTATTCCTTCAGAGCTATGTCCTAGGAGGAGAGAGAATAGCTCAGGATGTTTTAGCAACTATGGACTATTTAAATCTTATAGAGAGCACTAATGCGACAGAGGTAAATGGGACCTTGGAAAGGCTCATTCCCAGCTACCTCAACTATAGCTATAACTCCACAACCTTTGGGGGGGAGGTAAAGTTCACGCTGAGTAGGGGCGACATCAGCCAAGCCGAAAACATAATGGTGGTGAAGAGAGCAGGAGTAGTAAGCTCGGGGTATGTAGCTGTCGTGATGCCGAATATTTTCGCCGAAACCGTTGACCCAGATAACGAGGATGAGGCCAAAGTAATAAACTCTGTTTTGTATTCCCTCCTCGGCATAGACGAGATAGACATGGAGGACCCTAATTACAATAGCCTGCACATCACCCGTCAGGAGTGGGGGAGTATAGGGAGGGTAACCGTGACCTTGGGAAACCTTTCCTCTTGGAGCAGCTCCGACAACACCATAGCTTACCTAGTGGACAGGCTGCTGAATGAAGCCAGTGCCCAAGGTGAAACGAGGGCGGTCGCTGGCTTAACCAAGTTCAAGTCCAGGTTAGGTGAAGCAGTAAACGGAAGCATTACAGCCGGCGACCTGAAATACGATATCGATGAAATCCTTGATGCCAACCTGGGCGACGTGGAAATCGCTGAAATGAGGGCTAGTGCGTCAGACGTGCTCCTCGCAGCCTCGCAGTCAGCAAACGCTGCGAGAGGAACCTTGAACCCCCAGTACTCCTCCACTACGACTATAAAGGGCAGGGAAGATAGGCCTTGTCCGCCGCCTGGTGGGCAGCGCTGCGACTATCTTATGAATTTAATCATAGGGGTTGAAATCCCGACGCAGATCTCTGCAGTTTCTGTGGGCA
>Ga0180009_10005185_pt1 | contig 14065 bp, 14 predicted proteins | sample OS_PC_MetaG_FD_123537 | JGI IMG/M metagenome (GOLD analysis project Ga0180009, IMG submission 123537) | Groundwater microbial communities from the Aspo Hard Rock Laboratory (HRL) deep subsurface site, Sweden - OS_PC_MetaG | ecosystem: Environmental > Aquatic > Deep subsurface > Groundwater... | reverse complement strand
TCGGACTGGGCCATGGCGCAGTAGGCGCCGTAGAGGATGTTGATGGCGCCGAGGATCGCCAGCGGATAGCTGAACCACAGCGCCTGGTCGGGCAGCATGGGGTAGCTGATGCGCAGAATGCCGTAGGTTCCCATCTTCAGCAGCACGCCGGCCAGGATGACGGACACGGCGGTGGGCGCCTCGACGTGGGCGTCGGGCAACCAGGTGTGGAACGGGAAGATGGGCACCTTGATGGCGAAACCGATGAACAGGCCCAGCCACAGCAGATGGCGGACGTTGGTCAGCTGCAGCCAGCTGTTGTGGTTCGCCTGGTCGAACATGTGCAGCATGTTGAAGGTGTGGCCGCCGGTGACCGGGTCCACCGTGTTCAGGTAGAAGGCGATCATCGCCAGCAGCATGAGCACCGAACCGGCCAGGGTGTACAGGAAGAACTTGATGGCGGCGTACTCGCGACGCGGGCCGCCCCAGATGCCGATCAGGAAGTACATCGGCAGCAGCATCACTTCCCAGAACACGTAGAACAGGAAGAAGTCCAGGGCGCAGAACACCCCGAACATGCCCGCCTCTAGTATCAGGAACAGCGAGAAGTAGCCCTTGACGGCTTTCTCGATGCCCCAGGACGCGATCACGCACAGGAAGGACAGGAACGCCGTCAGCAACACCATCGGGATACTGAGGCCGTCGATCCCCATGAAGTACTCGATGTTGAAGCTCTTGATCCAGGTGTAGTGCTCGACGAACTGGAAGGCCGAGGTCCCCCGGTCGAAGTTCATGAACAGCTGCACGGCGAGGATCAGGGGCACGGCCGCCGCGGCCGCCGCCACCGTCTTGATGATCTCTTTCCGCTCCGACGGAATGAAAGCGATCACAGCCGCCCCGATGACCGGGAAGAAAGTCATCCAGGATAGAATGTGCTCACCCATGCGTGGCGCTCCTCTCGGGGGTTCTCCGAATCGACCCGGACGTTACAGAACCTTGTAGACCAGGATCAGGATCAGGACCGAAGCGCTGGTGTACACCAGGTAGGTCTGGATCCGGCCTGTTTGAAGACGACGGATGCCTTCGCCGGCGCCCTGCAGGACGGTGGCGATGCCGTTCACCGCGCCGTCGACGATGTACTTGTCGGCCAGACCCGAGATCCAGCTCAGCGAGCGGGTCAGGTAGCCGGTACCGTTGACGATGCCGTCGATGACGATGCGATCGAAGGCGGCGCACATCATGGCCCACCACAGGGTGAACCGGTAGAGGGTCGCCGCGTACAGCTCATCGAAGAAATACTGCCCCTGCAGCGTCCTGTAGGCCCCGGACAGCCGTCGCTGGATGGCGGCGGTGTCGACCTTGCGGAGGAAGTAGACCCAGTAGGCGCCGGCGATGCCGATGATCACCATGATGATGGACATGACCATCGCCCTCTGGTGGGCGGTGTGGGCGACGTCGTGATGGCCGCCCCCGTGGGCGTCTTCGCCGGGGGCGTCCCCCCCATGGGCGTCCTGGCCGTGGGCGGGCTCGGCGTGGCCGGCGTCCGCGTGGGCGTCACCGTGATCGGCCTCCGCCTGGACGGGGTGCCCGCCCTGGGTATCGAAGGCCGGGACGTCGTGGCCCGGAGCCGCCAGGTGGAACTCCGCCGCGATGGCGGGCACGTCGTAGGGCACCGTGAATCTGCTGAACCAGCCCTTGTCGGCCGTCTGCCAGCCGGCGGCGCAGACCGACAGGACTCCCAGGATCATCAGGGGAATGGTCATGTTCAGGCCCGACTCGTGGGCGTGGTCGTACCTGTGCTGGTCGCGGGGCTTGCCGAAGAAGGTCAGGAAGACCAGCCTGAACATGTAGAACGGCGTCAGCACGGCCGCCATGATGCCCAGGATGAAGGGCAGGTAGTGTCCGCTGGTCATGCCGAAGGCCAGGGCCGAACCCAGGATGCCGTCCTTGGAGTAGAAGCCCGCGAAGAAGGGCACGCCGGCGAGAGCCAACGTCCCGACCAGGAAGGTCACGAAGGTGATGGGCATCTTCTTGCGCAGGCCGCCCATGTCCGGGATCTCCTGGGAGTGGACGGCGTGGATCACCGACCCGGCGCCGAGGAAGAGCAGGGCCTTGAACATGGCGTGGGTGGTCAGGTGGAACATGGCGTTGGGGGAGTCCCCCGCGCCCAGAGCCATGACCATGTAGCCCAGCTGGCTGAGGGTCGAGAACGCCAGCACCCGCTTGAGGTCCGTCTTGACCAGGGCGATGGTGGCGGGGATGAAGGCGGTGATCGCCCCCACGTAGAGGATCACCATCATGGCGTCCGCCCCGAACAGGGGCGCGAGCCGCGCGACCATGTAGACGCCGGCCGCCACCATGGTGGCGGCGTGGATCAGGGCCGACACGGGGGTCGGGCCCTCCATGGCGTCGGGGAGCCAGATGTGCAGGGGCATCTGGGCCGACTTGCCGACGCAGCCCATGAACAGGCCGACGCCCGCCCACGAGAGCAGGGCGCCCTTGATGGTCCCGGCCTCGACGTGGGCGAACAGCTCGAAGTAGTTCAGGGTGCCGGTGGCCGTGAAGAAGGCCAGGATGCCCAGCCAGAAGCCCCAGTCGCCGACCCGGTTGGTCAGGAACGCCTTCTTGTTGGCGTTGGCCGCCGAGTGCTTGTGGAAGAAGAACCCGATCAGCAGGTAGCTGGACAGGCCCACCAGCTCCCAGAACACGTACAGGAAGAACAGGTTGTTCGCCAGCACGATGCCCAGCATGGAGAAGGTGAAGAAGCCCAGGAAGGCGAAGAACCGCTCGTAGCGCCGGTCCCCGTGCATGTAGCCGGTCGAGTAGAGATGGACCAGGAAGCTGATGGTGCAGACCACCATCAGCATCACCGAGGTCATGCCGTCGACCAGGATGCCCGCGTCGATGCGGAAACCGCCCAGGTCCACCCAGTTGAAGGCCGCCTCGACGCGGTAGGTCGGATCCCCCACCTGCCAGAAGTGGATGAAGATCCTCAGCGCCAGGAGCTCGGCGATCCCCATGAACCCGACCCCGATGAAGTCCCCCTGGCGCGGCAGCCTCTTCCCGAAGAAGAAGATGAGCGCGTAGGAGGCCAGGGGCAGCCCCAGGATGGCCAGCGCGGAATACAGGACCGTGGTGTCGCTCATCACCGGTTCGACTCCCTTATCGCTTCAGGCTTTGGACGGTGTCCGCGTGGACCGTGCCGAAATTGCGGAACATCGCCAGAACGATGGCCAGGGCCACGGCCGCTTCCGCCGCCGCCAGCACGATGACGAAGGCGGCCATGATCTGGCCGTCGATGCCGTGCTGCACGTAGCGGGAAAAGGCCACGAAGTTGAGGTTGGCCGCGTTGAGCATCAGTTCGACGCCCATGAGGATCCCGACGGCGTTGCGCCGGGACATCACCGCGTAAAGACCCAGGCAGAACAGGACGGCCGCCACGGTCAGGAAATGGGGCAACCCGACGTTCACTGCTGCACCTCCCGTTCAGCGGTCCCGTTCTCCCCGTCGGCGGGCTGCTCGTCCCGGCGTTCCCGGATCAGGATGGCCGCCCCGATCAGCGCGGCCAGCAGCACCAGTGAGACGTACTCGAAGGGGAAGATGTAGCTGGTCATGAAGTTGGTCCCGATCTCGGCGATCGTGGGCATGGCCGGCTGTTCGGAGCCCCCCCACTCCACCGAGGTGATGGTCTTGTAGAGGACGCCGAACACCAGAGCGGCGAACACCCCGGCCGGGACGTAGCGATCCAGTCCGTGGGTGCGGCGGCCGCCGGAGGGCACCCTGGTCATCATCACCGTGAACAGGATCAGGACGAGGACCCCGCCGATGTAGACCATCAGCTGGGTGACGGCGATGAAGTCCGCGCCCATGTAGGCGTACAGGCCCGCGGCCCCGAACAGCGTGAACAGCAGGCCGAAACCGGCGTGCACGATGTTCCGGCTGGAGACCACCCAGACTGCGGGCACCACGGTGAGCAGGGCCAGCAGGATGAAGATCAGGTCACCGGTCACGATTCCGCTCCTTTGTCCCCGTCGGACTTGTCTTCCTTGGGTTCGACCCACCAGCCCAGCTCGATCCGCGTGGCGCGGTGGCAGGGAACCTTCCCTTCGGTGGGATCCATGAACTCGTAGACCAGCGACCGGCGGTCGTAGACGGCGTGGTCGTAGTCGTGGCTCATGGTGATCGATCCGGTATGGCAGTTCTCGGTGCACAGCGAGCACCAGATGCACTTGTTGTAGTCGATGGCGTACCGCGTCATGTACCGGTCCTTGCCCTTGCCCTCGGTCTCGATGTAGATGCAGTCCACCGGGCACAGCTTCGCGCAGATGTTGCAGGCGTCGCACTTGGTGGTGTCGTTGTGCACGAAGCCGCGGAAGCGCTGGGGCATCACCTGGCGTTCGTCCGGGAACTGGAGAGTCACCGGCTTCTTCCAGATGTGCTTGATGGTGATGGTCATCCCCACCAGGGCCGAACTGACCGCCGAGTAGATGTCTTGGAAATACTGGACCATCGGCTATTCTCCGCTTGTTTGCCGCGGGCGCCAGGCGTCCGCGGCGCGGCCAACAGGCCCGCCCGGATCCGTTACCCGAGCTCGCCCGACAGGATCATCCACAGTCCCGAACCCACGATGCACAGGAGGGTCACGGGGATCATCACTTTCCAGCACAGATGCATCAGCTGGTCCACGCGGACGCGCGGCAGGGTCCAGCGCACCCACATGTTCAGGAAGACCAGCAGCACGCCCTTGATCACCAGGGTCAGCGCCGGGGCGAAGTCCAGGCCCGGAATCGGGGCCCACCAGCCGCCCAGGAACACCACCGAGGCGATGATCGCCACCAGGAAAAGATTGGCGTACTCGGCCAGGAAGAAGAAGGCGAACCGCATGCCGGTGTACTCGGTGTGGTAGCCGGCCACCAGCTCCGACTCCGTCTCCGGCATGTCGAAGGGGCCGCGGTTCGTCTCGGCGATCGAGGCGATGAAGTACATCCAGAAGGCGATGAACAGGAAGGGGTCGTGGAACACGAACCAGTTGAACATCCCGCCCTGCTGGGCGATGACGATGTCCTGGGTGTTCAGCGAGCCGACGTTCAGGATCACCGGGATGGTCGCCAGGGCCAGCGGAATCTCGTAGCTGACCATCTGGGCCGCCCCGCGGGCCGCCCCGTACAGGGCCCACTTGTTGTTCGAGGCCCAGCCGGCCATGAGGATGCCGATGACCACCATGCTGCTGACGGCGAAGATGTAGAACAGGCCCAGGTCCAGGTCGGCCGCGATGAAGCCCGGCGACCAGGGGATCGCCGCCCAGGCCAGCAGCGAGCCCAGCAGGACCAGGATCGGCGCGAACACGAACAGGCCCTTGTCCGCCTGGGCGGGGATGATGTCCTCCTTGCCCAGGATCTTCAGCATGTCGGCGACGGCCTGGGCCCAGCCCTGCCAGCGGCCGGTGTACATGGGGCCGTAGCGGCTCTGGATGAAGCCCGCGACCTTGCGTTCCATCCAGGTGAACACGATGGCGCAGAGGGCCATGACCGTGAACATCAGGGTGGCCATCAGGGCGGCCCCGGTGACGTGCAGGCCCTGATCCGACATCCCGCCCATTCCGGGCAATCCTTGCAGCCAAGCGGTGAGAATTTCCATCAGCGGTCAATCTCCCCGAGTACGATGTCCAGCGACCCGACCAGGGCCACGAGGTCCGAAACCATCTGGCCGACCCCGACCTTCTCGACCACCTGCAGGTTGCAGAAGGAAGGCGAACGGACCTTGTTGCGGAAGGCGGTCTGACCGCCGTCGGAGATGATGTAGTGCCCGATCTCGCCCTTGGCGCTCTCGGTGCGGGTGTAGGCAGCCCCCGCGGGCACCTTGACGGGCTTGTGCAGCTCGATGGCCTGGTAGGGCCCCTCGGGCAGGGTGTCCAGGGCCTGCCGGATGATGCGGCAGGACTGCTCGATCTCCCGGACGCGGACCATGTAGCGGTCCCAGCAGTCCCCGACCGTGCCCATCTCGCCCAGTCCGACGGGGATCTCGAAATCGAACTTGGAATAGACCGAATAGGGGTCGTTGCGCCGGCAGTCGAACTTCACTCCCGACCCGCGCAGCACCGGTCCGGTGCAGGCGTAGCTGAAGGCGTCCTCCTTGCTGATGACGCCCACGTCGGCCGTCCGCTCGATGAAGATCTTGTTGTAGGTGAGCAGCTGGTTGTAGTCCTTGATCTTCTTGGTCTCGAGCATGGTGATGAAGGACAGGACGTCCTTCACCCAGCCGTCCTCGGGGATGTCGTAACGCACCCCGCCCGGCACCATGTAGTTGTAGAGCATGCGCCCGCCGGAGATCCGCTCGAGCAGGTTGAGGATCTCCTCCCGCTCGCGGAAGCAGTACAGCAGCGGCGTCCAGGCCCCCATGTCCAGGCCGAAGGTGGCCAGGGCGATCAGGTGGCTGGCGATGCGGGACAGCTCGGCCACCGCGACGCGGATGTGCTCCGCGCGTTCGGGCACCTCCTGCTGCATCAGCTTCTCCACCGCCGTCACGTAGGCATGGTTGCAGCACATGGGCGCCAGGTAGTCGAACCGATCGGTGTAGACCACCCACTGCTTGTAGTTGACGCCCTCGGCGATCTTCTCGGCGCAACGGTGCAGGTAGCCCAGCACGGGGGTGACCTGGTAGACGATCTCGCCGTCGGTCTTCAGCAGCAGCCGCAGCACGCCGTGGGTGGCCGGGTGCTGGGGTCCCATGTTGAGTTCCAGGAGCTCGCTCTTGATCTCCGGGACGTCGTCCTGGTCGGCCCAGCCGTTGGTCTTCTTGGTATCCATCGCCATCTCAAGCCTCCGCCGGGGGGGTGTCGCCGTCGGGCTTGGGACCCCCGGCCGGTGGTTCCTCGGTTGCAGGGAAGGGATTCGCGCTATAGGGCTTGCCGTCCATGGGCACGCCCTCCCAGCGATCGGGCATCACGTAATCCTTGCGCAGGGGATGGCCCACCCACTTGTCGTCCAGCAGCATCCGCCGCAGGTCGGGATGGCCGGTGAACCGGATGCCGAGCAGATCCCAGGCCTCGCGCTCGTGCCAGCTCGCCGTCGCCCACACGCCCGAGACGGTGGGCGCTTCGGCCCGGTCCCGCGGCAGGCGGATCCGCAAGGTGAACTTGTGGTCCAGGGCGTGGCTGTAAAGGTGGTAGGCGACGCCCAGGTCGCCCTCGGCCTGGCGATCGCTGGTCTCGGGACTGCCTTCGTCGGTGTAACCCAGGATGCCCACGGACTTGCCCTTGCCCGCCTCGTCGAAGCCGTCCCAGTCGATGCCCGACAGGCACATCAGCTGGTCGAAGTCCAGGGAGGGCTCGCCCCTGAGGAACCCGCAGGCCTCGGCGACGGCCCCCACGGCGATCTCGGCCCAGGGCTCGATCCCGTCCTCGTGGAAGGCGACCGCGCCCTCCCCCAGCTTGCCGGCGAGCAAATCGTAGATGGCCTTCTGTTCCATGACCTTCCGCCTCTACTTCCTGTAGGGGATCTTCTTGGCGTAATCGGTGACCCACTTGGGCGTGATGAACCGACCCTTGCGGCCGCGGATCTTGTCCTGCAGGCGCATCAGACCGTCGATCAGCACCTCGGGCCGGGGCGGACACCCGGGAACGTAGACGTCCACCGGGACCAGCAGGTCCACCCCCTTGACCACGTGATAGCCGTACTTGAAGTAGGGACCGCCGCCGATCGCGCAGCTGCCCATGGCGATGACCCACTTGGGCTCGGGCATCTGGTCGTAGATCAGCTTCAGGCGCTGGGCCATCTTGCCGGTCACGGTGCCCGAGACGATCATCAGGTCGGCCTGGCGGGGCGTGGCGCGGAAGGCCCCGGCCCCGAAGCGGTCCATGTCGTAGCGGGTGGCCGAGGTGGCCATCATCTCGATGGCGCAGCAGGCCAGCCCGAAGGTCACCGGCCAGATGCTGGAGAGCTTGGCCCAGTTGAAGACCTCGTCGACCGTGGTCAGGATGAAGTTCTTGGCATCGGATTCGACGACCTCGGCCAGCTGCTGGTCGACCTTGAAGTCGAGCATATGCTCCCGCTGGACGTCGTACCCCGAGGGAGGCGTCTTGCTATCGGAACTCATTGAGCGGAAACCTCCTCCTCGAGGACGGCGGGAGTGGCCGATTCGGCAGGGGTCCGGTCCACCAGCTTCTTGACCCAGGCCAGGTCGCCCTTGACCCAGACGTAGGCCAGGCCCACGCTCAGGATGGCCAGGAAGATGATCATCTCCCAGAAGACCAGGGCTCCCAGCTGGGGAACGGGATACAGCTGCTTGAACACGACCGCCCAGGGATACAGGAAGATGACTTCGACGTCGAAGACGATGAAGAACAGGGCGACGAGGTAGAACCGGACGTTGAAGCGCACCCATGAGGATCCCGTGGGCAGCTCACCGCACTCGTAGGTGGTCAGCTTGGCGGGGCTGGGATTGCTGGGCCGCAGGAGCTTCGCCACACCGAGAGCGATTCCCGCGAACACGAACCCGACCAGGATGAAGATGAGGACCGTGGCGTAATCGGCGACGAGACTGGGGGTCGCGGTCCCTGGGGGAAGGAGGAGATTCATAGAGGGATCCCGGATTTCGTTGACGCCCGGGCAGGCCCGGGCTGACGCCGCTCTGTGACACGGATGCAGGGTGCGATCCGGCCGGGAAACGAACCCGCTCGGGGGCTCGGAGGGGACATGTCATTTTTATGACAGCCACCGGGGCCAATTTCATATTCCGCTCCTCAGAGTGTCAAGGACTTGTTGAAGTGATTGATTATGAAGTCCGGAATAAGGAAAGGTGTGTTACCTTACATGCAGTTACGCGAATTCAAATGGTATCTATTTGGTCTTGTATCTCGGGGCTTCTGGCCCCTGGAAAGGGAACCTCGACCGTGATCAGGATCATCGCCGTCGGCAGGATGAAGGACCGCAACCTGGGGCAGCTTGCGGAAGCGTACCTCCAGCGCGCTCGCGGCATGGCCCGCCTCGAACTCAGGGAGATCAAGGATTCGCGGCCCGACCGGGAAGACCGGGAGATCACCGCCCTGCTGGGTTCGGACCAGGGCAGCAGGATCGTCGTGGCCCTGGACGAGCACGGGGAAGACCTCGACAGCCTGAGCCTCGCCCGGCTGCTGGGAGCCCACGGGTCGGTCACCTTCGTGATCGGAGGCCCCGACGGTCTGGGGCCCGGAACCCGCGAGCGGGCCGACCGCTTCCTGCGCCTGTCCAGCTTGACCTTGACCCACGAGATGGCGAGGGTCTTGCTTCTGGAGCAGGTCTATCGGGGCCTGACGATCCTGGCGGGCAAGCCCTATCACCGGGCTTGACCCCCAACCGCAGTCCGATCAGGGACTTCCCGGGACACCCCTCTCCTTTTTTTGGGGGGTCAAGATCGAGGGTCTGTCCTATAATGACCGCGCCTTGTCCGTCCCCGGGGAAGGGGACCGCGAGGTCGAGGGCCGGCCGAGGCCGGAATCCCCCAGCCACAGGTTCGAAGACGGGAAAGCTGGCACCATGACGCGTACGCCTTTCATTCTGCTGGTCGTTCTTTTGCTGGGCCCGGCCGTTCCGGGCCCGGCCTCCGCGACCGGAGCCGCCTCTCTCGAACTCGCCGGCCCCGTGGGCGCCGCCGTGATCCTCGACGGCCGTCCCCTGGGATTCTTCCCGCTGGACGCGGCGATCGAGCTGGAGCCCGGACGCCACGAGCTCCTTTGCGAACTCCCGGGGCACGTCGACTATCGCCAGGAGATCGTTCTCGACGGTCCAGGCGCCGTGGTGCGGATCCAGGTGCGGATGCAACCCCTGAGCCGCCGCACGGCCCTGGGCAGCAACCTCCTGCTCGCCGGGCTCGGCCAGCAGTATCTCGGCCACCGGACCCGGGGTCTGGTCTATTCAGCCGCCGAGATCGGCGGTCTCCTGGCGGCCCTGGCCGGGGAGATCCAGCGCAGCAACGAGCGCCGCGACTTCCTCCTGCTGCAGGACGAGTACGACCGGACGATCAACGCCGACCGGCTGACGGAACTGCGGGCGGCGGCCGACCAGGCCTATGCCGACATGGAGGACATGGAATCCCTGCGCAACACGGGCCTCGCCGTTGCGGCCGGCGCCGTGCTGGTGAGCATCCTGGACGCTTACTTCTCCTTCCCCGCCGTCACCGCGGGAACAGGCGAAACACCCGTCCGGACTGCAGCCGCCCCTGCGGACCGGGCGATGGCCACGACCTGGCAGCCGGCGGTCCACGCCGGCTTGCGTCTGAGTTTTTGACCGATCCAAGGAGTAGCCTGGCATGTCCGACCGCCGGATCATCCGCCTGATCTTCTTCCTCGCCTGCGGAGCCATCGCCCTGGGCGCCGTTCTCGCCGGCTGCGAGAGCAAACCCGCCGCTCCGGAGTTCGACAACCCCTTCGACCCCGCGGGGCCCGACGGCGGCGGTCCTCTGAACCTGCGCGCCACCGCCAGCGACACGTTCATCCTGCTGATGTGGGACCAGCCCCAGGGGCTGGGGATCACCACCTACGATGTGAACCACAGCTTCACTTCGGGAACGGGGTACGAATACGTGGCGACGGTCGACGCGACCACCGCCCCGTCCAACCAGTACCTGTACCCCAACCCGTCCCCCACCCGGATGCACTTCTTCCAGGTGCAGGCCTTCAACGAGGGCGGCGACTTCACCCTCCTCTCCTACCAGGTTCCGGCCTCGGCCCTGTCCCTGCCGCGCATCGTGGTGGGGAACGATTCGGCTCGCAAGACGGTCGCCTCCCGCCACCAGGAGGTGGAGATCACCGTCAACATGCAGGACAGTTTCGTGGTGGCGGCCGACGAGGACTTCGCCGGCGCGGTGAGCTTTCCCGTCGTGATACCCGGTGTCGCCCAGACCATCTCCTGGGATTTCGGTCCCGCCGCCCAGAACGGCGACACGGTCAGGATCTTCGCCAAGGGTTATACCGCCGGCTCCGCCTCCGCCGTCGGTTCGAAGACCCTGACGGTGGATTTCGAACCTGATTTCTCCGTGGCCGGAAAACCCGCAAGCGTCGCCACCCGGCTGGTCGACCTGACCGTCGACACCGAAGGGGTCACGGCCATGCGTTTCGCCACCAGCGCCGAGGCCCTCGCCTCCGCCGAGTGGCGGGATCCGGCCGAGACCGTCGTCGGTTTCCAGCTCGCAGATTCCGCCGCCCCCCAGACGATCTTCGGGGAGTTCCAGGGTGATTTCGGGTTCAACGCCGTCACCGACTGGGACGTCAGCCCCGATCTGCTCCAGGATGCGACCTTCGAGCTGGACGTGCCGTCGGGCGTCACCGGCGCAAGCACGGTGATCGGTCTTTCCGGAGCCGTGGCCACCGTGATGCGCTTTGCCCTGAGCCCCGATTTCCGCGACGCCCAGTGGCAGGCCTATGCCGACTCGGCCGCGATCGACCTCGGCGTGGAAGAGGGCGAAGTCACGGTCTACGCCCAGTACCGCAACGACTGGGCGGATTCCCGGATCCTGACGGACTCGGTCATCCGCGTCCAGCAGCCGGTCTCCGTCAACTTCCTGGCCCCCCGCAACGGCAACGTGGTGCTCGGTGGCGTGCCTCTGCTGGTCCAGGGCAGCGGCAACGCCGGGGAGACCCCCATCGATTCGGTCAAGGTGGACCTGGGCGACGGCGCGGGTTTCGTGGCCGCGGACGGACTGGAAATCTGGTCCTACGACTGGAACGTCCCCCTCTTCTCCGCCGACACCCCGCGGGTCCTGCGCGCCCGGGCGTGGGCCGGCGCCGATTCCGCCACGGCCATCATCGACGTCACCGTTTCCCAGCTGCTCGTGGCCATCGCCGACCCCCTCGACGGAGCCGAGGTCCAGGCCGACACCGACGTGACCATCGCCGGGACAGCCTCCGGCGTCCTCGGAGGCGCCCCGCTTTCCTTCGTCGATCTCGCGGTGGGATCGGAATCGCTGGTGGTGGAGGGGCTGGAGATCTGGTCGGCCACCTGGCGGACTCCCGCCGTGACCGAAGCCACGGAGGTCACCATCCTGGCGAGGGCGGGGACCGGGGATGACGTCGTCCAGGACACCATCACCGTGACGGTCCTGCCTGCCGAATAGCCGGCGCCGCACCCCTGGGTGGAAATGAACGGACCGCCCCGAAGGGCGGTCCGTCGTTTCGTCCGGCAGAGGCAGGATCGCCTACTTGAACAGCGCCTTGACCGAGCCGAAGGAGGAAAGGTCCTCGTCGACGATGATCGTCGGCGGCTCCACCTTGCCGTCCCAGATCTCCGAATATCCGGGTTCGGGGCTGCGGCTGTTGGTGCCGGCCAGGAAGGCCCAGCCCGTCTGATCCTCGGGCGCGATGTCGTTCAGCCAGGCGCCTCCGTTCCAGTCCAGGTAGCCCTGGACCGAACCGGTGCTCAGGAACACGATCCGGTTGAGGGAGGTGAAGCTCCCCACCAGGATGGCCGTGCCGTCGGTGAAGGTCGCGGTGTTGGCGAAGTCGGCCGCCGTGCCAGCGTCCTCGTAGATCGTCAGCACGCCGCCGACGTAGGACTGGGGATTGCCGTTGACGTCGAGGATCGCTCCGGAAACCACCAGCGTGTATTCGAAGTTGTCGAAGTCCAGCGGCAGGGGCGTGGTCTGCGGGGCGGGATCGTACATCACGCTGTACATGCTCAGCGTGCCGCCGACCGCCGCAGGCACGATGGCCTGACCGTTGAAGTCGAACAACTGTTGCGCCGTGGCGGACAGGGGCAAGGCAACCACCGCCAGGACGATCAGCATTCCCTTGATTGCGTTCTTCATTTCCGTCCTCCCATGCCGCAGGGCGTCGCGGCGAATCCTACCGGACTAGTTGAAAAGTGCTTTGACGGAGCCCCAGCTGGCGGCTTCCGAAGATACGGCGGCATCGATCTCGAACACGCCATCGACCTGGATCCAGTACCCCTCGGGAACCTGGGCCCCGGAACCGGTCTGGAAGGCGCCACCCCAGGTATAGACGCAATCGGAGCAGACCCCGTCGATGATGGAGCCGGCCACCCCGTCGAGGGTCCCCTCGAACGAACCGTAGGACCCGGAAGGATCGAAGAACATGGTGAAGGCGGTGAACGCCCCCGCGAAGAACAGGCTGCCTTCCTGGAAGCTGCCCGGCGAGGTGGCGTTCGGGGGATTCACTCCCCAGTCGGCGTTCATCAGGGGATCCTGGTAGATCTCGAGGATGCCGCCGGTGTAGTTGATCTGGGTGTTGCCGAAGAAGTCCGTCGGGCCGTTGCTGATCAACCCCGAAACGTAGAAGGTCAACTCCTCGGTCCCGAGATCGACCCCGAAGGCAGGATGCACGTAGGTCGATGTGGCCGTGATGATCAGTTCATCACCGGCGGCCTTCAGGGGGCCGCCCTGCTCCCAGCCATAACCGAGATAATCGACGGAATACACCTGCCCCAGCGCCGGCACCGCCAGAACAAGAGCGAGCAGCAGGCTCACCAGGGCGCAAGGGGTGAAGGTTTTCTTCATGATCTTCCCTCCAGCTGAACTCGAGTTGCGGGTCGCATATATCGAATTGAGTTTTCTTGGTGGGCGATTTCAGGGTGAGACTAGCACGGCCGGCCAGAAAATGCAATGGAATTAGGAATTTTTCTTATCTTTAGCCAACTTCAACGATGCCAACGATATACCAAATACGAACACCTGGAATCAAAAAATAAGCCCCGGACCAGCCGGGGCTCGAGGAAAACCGGAAACGGTCAACGGTTGAACAGGGCCTTGACCGAACCCCAGGAACTCGACTCGCCGGCGACGATGGGCTCGGACGGCTCGATCTTCCCGTCCCAGGCCTCGTCGAATCCCGGCACCACCGAGTCCACCCGGTTGGTCAGGCCGCTCAGGAACGCCCAGCCATCCTGGTCCCAGGGAGCGATGTCGTCCAGGCGGGTCCCGCCGGTCCAGTCCACCGAACCCAGCACCGACCCCAGGGTCGAGGTGAACAGCGTCCGGTTCAGCGTGGTGATCGTCCCGATCAGGATCGCCGTCCCGTCCGTGAAGGTCGACAGGGCGCCGAAGTCCGCGGCCGTCGCCGCATCCTGGTACAGAGTGACCGTGCCGCCGGAGTACGTCT
>Ga0180009_10005184_pt1 | contig 14065 bp, 13 predicted proteins | sample OS_PC_MetaG_FD_123537 | JGI IMG/M metagenome (GOLD analysis project Ga0180009, IMG submission 123537) | Groundwater microbial communities from the Aspo Hard Rock Laboratory (HRL) deep subsurface site, Sweden - OS_PC_MetaG | ecosystem: Environmental > Aquatic > Deep subsurface > Groundwater... | reverse complement strand
GATTACCGGCGCGGTTCGGACCTGTTCGACCGCACGTGCCTGCTGATCGACCGCATCCTCGCCGATATCCGTGTCGAAGAGGAAATGTGGAAGGTGGCCAGAAGCGCGAAGGCGTGATCATGTGTCGAAGCGAGCTTTAATGCTCGGCAGGCATTTATCTATTGCCCCCGCAATCAACACCCACCGAACAATTATTCAATTCGGCAGGAATGCTCACCACCATTCCGGACGCAATTCAATTAATCTCATTTTCGAAAAAAGATGATCGTCCCATTGTTACCGCAATTTTCCTGTGAATACTGCAAGCGTTTGTATTCGTTGGTGATTCGATTGAGATTTTTATCCGACCCCGGTTGAAACGATGGGGGCTGGAGATTTGTCGACTGGGGGCGCCAATGAAAACTTCGAAATCCCACATCGAGGGAATGCACGCGAAGCTTGCCGAGATTTCCAATCGGGAAAGCGTCCTGATTGCGGCGCTTGGCGAAGCCTTGAGTCTTGCCGACAGGAAGCTGCTCGACGATGTCCGCAGCCTGACCATCGAGCACGAAACCCGCCGCGGCTTGATCCTTGCGGAGTTGCAGACCCTTGCCGCACGGATCGGCGCCTTCCCGATCTCTGAAGATGGCGGGAACCGGATCGATGGCCAGGGCCATCTCGACCTGCCGTATTACGAAACCGGCGAGGTGCCGCCGCCGCTTCCCGATGATGACGCCGCTGAAGGCGAAACCCGCGAAGCGTACGCCTCACGCGGCGGCGACTGGCGGCAGGCGGCGATGAATATCCGCGACGAACTGAGCTATCATATCAACGGCCGCAAGCAGTCCGCCGAGTGAGCGACCCGCCTGGAACGGGTTTCAACCCTCCAGGCGCAGTTCAACCCGCCGGTCGAGCTGGTAGAGTTCCTCGCGCGGCAAGGTGGAACGATCGATCCCGATGAAAGGCTCGGACTCGCCTTTGGGCAGGAGGACGACGTCGCCGGTAAATCCCCCCTCCATCAGGATATCGCGCACGGCATTCAGGCGGTCGCGCGAGAGTTGGATATTGAGTTCCCTCGAGCCGCGCTCGTCGGCGTGGCCCGATAGCGTAACCCGATCGAATTTGCTCAGCTTGACGTATTCCAGCAGCAGTTCCACGGCTTCGCGGCCTTCCTCCGTGAACTCGGCTTCGCGATAAACGAATTGGACAGGGATCGGGATCGTCCTGGAGCTGGCCTTCGGCGGCGCGGAGGCGGAGGCGGATGCGCCGACCGAGACCGAAGCGCTGTCGGGGACTGATGCGCGGTCGTCCACCGGGGCGACTTCCGCAAACCGCTGCAAGTCGCGCGCGGCCGGCGCGGTTTGGACGGATTTTTCCGGCCTGCCAGAATTGTCGATTTGTGTTGCGGTCCCTACTCCTGTGGCGTTGCCGCCAGCCGCGGCGCTGCGCAGTTCGCCCGAAGCGCTGCCTTGGCTTTGCGCGCGCGCGTCCTCGACGAGGCCCTTGAGTGTTGCAAACAACTGCTTGTTGACCTCCGCGGCGGTCGCTGGGGTGGCGGCGGACCGGACGCCCCCAGACTTGTTGCGGGAGGACGGCACGGCGGAGGCGGTGGACGCATCCCGAGCGGCGGTTGCTCCCGGCTGGGCGAGTTCGCGGACTTTATCGGTTTCTGCCAAACCGCCGGTCGTCAACTGCAGTTCGGCTGCAATGTCGGGGATCTTCTCCTCGGTCACGAGAGTCCAGTTGCCTTCACCATCGGCGCTGGCAGTACCTACGACGGCATCGCCGACGTGCACGTTGACTCGCTCAAAGGGTTTGGCACGGCCGGCAAAAACTGAAACGCCGTGGGGAGACAATCGGGCGATGTCGAAGGTGGGCCGCTCGGATTTTCCCGCCGCTCCTTTTCCCGGACCGCCGTCGAGCGGACCGGCAAGTTCGGAAAGGTTATCAGCGATCGCCTTCGAAGCCGTGGATTTGGCGCCTGCCGGGTTGGCGCGTGTATCCGGTCCGGCGGATTGCTGCGCCGTTCGTTGGGTGTCGCCGAACGAGCCGAAGACGCCTTCCAGATCGAGCACGCCGATGCCGAAGGCCGCGCCGATCAGAAGCGCCAGCAACACAATCGCCACGCCCACAGTGCGAATAGCCATGTCCTGCAACCTCGACAATTGGTCGGGCGAAGCGCCCGCTTCGCCTCGGTTTCAAGCCCTCACCCGTTGCCTGCGGCTCACTATAGCACCGTGCAGGGGCCGTTGCAGTTTTGAATTGCTGATCGCAGCGGGCTGGAATCCTTACCGCATGATGCGACAATTGCCGGCCGCAGATTGCGCGGGTACGGTGTTCGGATTGCAAGAGAAACGATTTTCAATCGGAGCGCCGCGATGGCCGCGAAATTATCTGCGTTCGACAAGTTCAAAATCGTGGCTGGCGCTATCGGATCGATCTCGGCCGGTTTGCTGATCAGCTTCGCGCCGATTGCGGAATTGCGTGCGGAGCTACCCTATTATTTCGAGATCGGCCTCGCCTTTATCGCCTGGGGGGCACTGATGTTCCTGGCGCTGTTCGTGGTGCGCATAAAGTCGTTTCTGCTGTTCGTTCTGACCGCTGTTGTCGCAGTGGGCTGCGCCCTGGTCGCATATGAGAACGGTCCGCAATCGTTCCAGTTCTACTTCTATTGTTCTGGATCAAACATTTGATTCCCGGGTGGAGGTCGTCAAATGTTTGTGAATCCAGAACACAATCAAAAGGTTGCCTAGTGATCCGGGCTGACATTCAGGTTCCCGGCAGGGAACCATATGTCAGAGTCGGAACACTATGGCCTCGCTGCGGTGGCAGTCGCATTCTATCCGCTGGTGTGCCTTTATTCCGTGTTCTCCGGCGACGACCCGGTGGATTGATGTCGGCCGGCCGCCATCAAGCCCCGGCCTGACTGAGCGCCACGACGTGCCAGGCCATGGCCGCAACGGCGAGCGGTACGCCGAGAGTGTGGATGAAGCCGAGCGCCAGCTTCAGCCATTTCCTGGCCGCGACGTGCCTGTTGATGCGGGCAATGGTGATCATGATCATCACGCTCACCATCATGTAATAGAACAGGAACAGCCGGTCGGAGAGCGTCGCGGTATCGGAGTCGAGTTGCGGCAGTGACAGATAGAGCGCGACCGCCGAGAGCAGCGCTGTCACCTGGATGGTGACGATCGCCTCGAAGTGCGTTGCGGGAATGAAGATCGACACGTAGGCGACGACGAGGATGAACAGCAGCGGGGCGACCACCCGCAGCATATAGTCGTTCACTTCGCGCTTCATCAGCCAGACGTATTGCGCGCGGTAGAACGGCACGACGCTGGGAGCGTGGGTATAGGCATCGACGACCGGGATGAAGTCCTCGCCGAGGCCGACGTACTGTCCCTTCGGCTGCCAGTCGTCGGAAGCGACATCGCGGTCACGCAGGGACTGAGGCGGCGGCTGCACGATGAACGCGGTGCCGCTCAAGGGCTTGACCTCGATGTAGAAGCGCTGGGTATCGAAGGGATAACTCCTGAGGTCCGGCTTGAATAGAAAGCGCCCCGAGACGCGATAAATCTTCATCTGGTCGGGATAGGCGCGGTCTTCGCCGCCGTCGTGGATTGCCTCGATCGTTATCTGGCGGCCGCCGGAACGCGGGTCGACGTAGGCATTGGTGAAGTCGAGCCGCTTGATATCGGCGTTCTCGTTGGCGCGCATCGATAAATAGAATTCGGCAAGGAACGTTTTGTCGTTGTCGTCAGCGCGGTGAGCCCGCACCAGATCGATGTCGAGGTAGAGCGTATCGATGCGGCGCAGCGAGCCGTCGCGCAGCCGCAGGAACTGGAAGGGAGCAAGCTGGCGGCGGCGCTCCTTGGCTCCCGTAGGTAGAATAATCAGCAACAGCGGGCGCACGGTGACGCGGCTCGCCTTATCGAACGACCAGTTGTTGAAGGTGCCGCGGAAAGCGCCATTCCCGGCCGCGTAAGTCTCGCTCAAGGCATCGACGACGGCCTTCCGGCGAACGGCAATGTCGCTACCCTGTGGCGCGGCGTTGGCGCCTGCCGCCAGCAGGGCGATCATATCGGCGAACTGGCTGCCGCGCTCGATGGCCCGGCGGTTGTCGCCGGCGAGCGGATCGCGGAACTCGGGGGTTTCGACCGGCTTGCAGGAGCCGTCTGTCCAGCCGGGTGCGGCGGCGTTCTTTTTGCCATCGAAGAGCCAGTCGTCCGGTTCGCCCTGGCGGACAAGATCGCCGATGGTGGCGTTATAGACTTCGGGCAGGTCGCTCAGCGTCAGTTCGAATATCGGGCCCGGGTAGGAGTTTCGCACCTCTGGAGGAATTCGCTCCAGCGATCCGATAAGGAAGATCGCGGGGCTCAACCCGGCGTTGCGGATCTCCGTCAGCGCGGCCGCCGAGCGCGAGGAACCGACCGCAATGACAACGATGTCGGGCGACTTCTGCTTGAAGTCCGCGATCGCGGCGACGATGCCCGCCGGGTCGAGAGAATCGCTGCCCTTTTCGCTGACCCGGTGATCGGCAACCACTTTTTCAGCACCGAGCCCTGCAGCGACGGCGTCGCCGAATGTCTTCGAATAGAGCCTGTCGTTGTTGACGATCAGCGCGACCTTCGCATAGCCGCTCTCCTTGATGAATTCGGTAACGACCGGAGCGTTGCCCTCATCCTGGGAGGGTCGCGTCGAGAACACGTTCTTCAACCCTGCGAAGTTGTTGGAAACCGACATGTCGGTGATGAACGGCACGCCGCTGGCGCCGATCTCTTCGCCCATTCCTGCGACGCCGTCTTTCTCCGAGCCGTTGAACACTGCCTTGCCGAGATCGGAACTCGTCAGACCGATGATGCCGACCAGCTGCGGATCGGCAAGCGCCGCCTTGACGTTCGCGATCGCCTTCTTCGGGTCGCGGGCATCGTCGAGGAAGTTTATCTCGATGGGCCGGCCGCCGACACCGCCGCGGCGATTGACGTTTTCTTGTTCGCGCAGCGTCAGCTTGCGGATCGCATCATCATAGCCGCGATCGTAACAAGCATCAGGACTGGAACTCAGAAGCACGGCAACGCTCATTGGCGGGCCCTGGGCAGCCTGGGCTTCGGCCTGCGCGCTTGCCGGTGCCGGCATGCATATCGCCACGCACACGGCCGACAGCCCGATGCAGGAGAAGAATGCAATCCAGGCCGGACCGCCTGACCTGACAACGCTGCACGGATTGCCGCAGCGGCCCAGGCAGCAGGCCAAAATCGTCGCAAACGTCATCCCCGGCATAGTTGTAGACCCCCAACTTCCCAATCGGCGCCTCATTTTCATTCTGTTCTCCGTTTAGGAGGATCGCGTCAAAACCATGTTGAAGCACCGTTGTCGACTTTCTAGCATTTCTTGCGTTGTATGTGTGCCGCCGATGTTGCCGGCCATCGCTTCAACGGCGCTCACTTCGACGCCCTCTCAGCGCCAATCGTGCAAAAATGCTTCAAGTCCAGCGACACAGGGGAATTCATGGCTGAAAAGCTGAAACTCGGTCAGGCGCGCCTTGAGACGACGACCAAGGTGACCCTCGCGACCCTGGCGCTTGCCAGCGGCGTCTACACGTATCTGGGCGTACGGGGGCTGCTCAACGGCGATCCGGCGCTGGTGTTTTTCGGGGCCGTAATCTATTCGGTGGCGGTGTCGGTCGCCATCTACGCGTTCTGGTCGTACCTGATGCGTTTCCTGCCGCATGTCGAAAGTGCAGCGGCGCGCGGTTGGCTGTTTCTGGCGATGTTGATCGGCTCGTGCATGATCATCGCCATGTCGAGTTGGCTCAACGCGGCCGCCCTTGCCGGTTCGGCCGCCCTTGAGCAGCACATGGCGAACGCCACGGAAACCTACCAGCAGCAGCTCGACGAATCACACGCCAATGCGCTTGCCGCGCAAAGTCTCCTGCCGGATATCCAGCTTGCCTCGAAACGTTTCGCAAGCCTCGCCGAACAGGAAAAGTCAACCGGTGCGCTGACTGGCACATCAGGCTCCGGCACGGTCGTACAATTGCTCGCTCAGATGTCGACGGAATTGAACCGGCTGGCGCTCGAAGTCGAAGAGAGCCGCGACGAGGTCAAGCGCCACTATGAGAGCGGCGGGCGCAATCTGGCACGCATGCGCGAACTGATCTCGAATTCAGGACCGATCGAAGCGCGCGCCAACGCTTTCGGCGAAGAAACTTTGAAACTGATCGGACAGATCACCGGTCTTCAGCAGACCTCGGTTGCGCCATCGGTGAAGCGCGCCGCAGAAGACCTCGGCAAGACGTTCATCGCACCGATCGCCGACGGCCAGGATGCCGGATTGCAGCAACGCCAGACGGAAGTGGTGAGCCGGGTCGAGACCGCGCTCAGGGCGCAGTCCCGGGCACTGGCGAGTGCGGCCGACGAGATCCTGCAGCGTGAACCGGTGAAGCCGGCACGCTTCCAGCCGCTGTCGCCGCCCGAAGCCGTGCTGCTTTACGCGACCGATTTTCTGCCCAGCTGGGCGGGCGCCATCTCCATCGACCTTTTACCCGCCGTGCTCATCTTCATCATGATCATCGTCGAAGGCGCGATCCGGAAGCATGGCGGGGTCGATCTCGACGCCGAATCCATGAGCGCCGCCGACGTGATGCGCGGTGCGGAAATCTACCGGCAGATGGAAGAGCGCTTCGGCCACAGGGCAGCCGAGCCGCCGTTGCCGCCCGCTCCGCCCGGCTCCGAGCCGGACGACGACAAGGTGACGCCGATCACTATGCCACCGGGAATGCGGCGCAAGGAGTAGGTCATTGTCGCGCGTCGAAACTTTGTTCGAGCCGGGCAGTGCGGGCCGCATTGTCATTTGGTCCACACCGGGCAAGCCCGTGTGGAGCTGGATCTCTTGGTCCACACTGGGCAAGCCCGTGTGGAGCTGGCGCAAGGAGTGATTCGTTGAGCACCTCCAATGCTCCTGAAAATTCAATTGACACCGCCGAAGCTGTGGCGGCGGCGGAAGGCTCGCCTGCCCGGAAACCGGCGCGTGGCGGCTGGAAATTGCCGAGCGAAGAGTTGATTCTCAATTCCGTCTTCCGGCTGCTCATCGTCATCACGGCGGCGTTTCTCGTCTACGACTACAAGACGATCTATGAAGCCGCCAACGTGCCGCTCCCCGGTGAGACAGAGCGCGAAGAACCGCTCATCATGGCCCCGCCGAAAGAGCGCGATCATTTGCGTCCCTATCTGCCGCGCGCCACGCCGTTGCGCCGTTCCAGCAAGGGACCGGCTATGCCCGGCTATGCGAAGCCGCCCAAGCACGAAATAATCGGTCAGAAAATGACATTCGTGCGCGGCGCCAAGGGGGCCGTCAGCGCAGTCGGACGTATCGAACCGGGAACGGCTTCGGATTTCGTGGAGTTTATCGAAGGCCAGGGCGGGGCAGTGAAGATGCTCTATCTGCATTCGCCCGGCGGCTCGGTGCAGGATGCGCTGGCCATGTCCAAACTCCTGCGTGAGAAGAAAATCGATACGCGCATTCCCGATGACGCCTACTGCGCATCGTCATGCCCGATCCTTTTCTCCGGCGGCAATGAGCGGACCGTCGGCAGTAATGCCTGGGTCGGAGTCCATCAGATATATGCAACGCAGAAATCGCCCGGCGATCTGGCAGACGGCATGTCGCAAGCCCAGGCGATCACGGCGGAAGTCCAGCAGCATCTCGCCGACATGGGCGTCGGCACGCGCGCCTGGCTGCACGCCATGAAGACGCCGAGCGACCAGCTCTATGTTTTCACTCCGAAGGAACTGAAGGACTACAAGCTGGCCACGAAGGTGGCGGGCGGCTAGTGTTCTGGCTCAAACATTTGATTCCCGGGTGGAGGTCGTCAAATGTTTGTGAATCCAGAACACAATCAAAAGGTTGCCTAGTCTTCTGGGCTGACATTCAGGTTCCCGGCAGGGAATCATATGTCAGAGTCGGAGCACGAGTTGTGGTGCCTCAAGAGCCTGTTCACCGCAGCGTCATGCCGGCGATGCCGACAGCGATGTTGAGGCCGGTCTGGCCCTGCACGCTGACCGGCTGCAGGACAACCGAATCGGTCGAGCCGCCGACGAGGACATTGGCGCCGCCACCGATCCCAATGGCCGCATCGGCCGCAGCCCCGGCGTAGTTGCCGGCGAGCATGCCCTCGCGGACGTCGTTGGTAGCGGCAAGCACCGTCCAGAGCATGACCGTTTCACCGGTGATGCCGATATCCAGTCCGATCTTGGTGACCGTCGCCGAATACCTCTCGGTCGGACCTGCGTTGGCTGAGAACGTGCACCGGTAGGACTTCTTCGATCCAAGGATCAGCCCGACACCTTCGCCACCGGTACAGGTCAATGTGCCGACTGCAACGTAGTTCTGCGCGGCGGCAGGAAAAAACATTGCTGCCGACAGGATCAGTCCAGAAACGAGGCTAACGCGCATCGTGGTGGCATCTCCGAATTTTCAAGGACGGGTTGTGGTGCTCAGACAAGTCATTGCAGATGAAGAGGACGTCAAAACGATGCGGGCGGCAATGAATTTGTCACGACCCTTCGGCCAGAGGGCAAATCCGCCCCCATCTTGCTTGTCGAGCCGCCCGGCACGGTCTTTCTGACGGCTACCCGGTCGGCGCCATCGCCTGCGGATTGTCATAGCGCCGCGATTTACCTTCGAAGAACGCTTCCCGGTCGAGGATAAACCGCTCATGGTAGGCGGCGCCCTCGACCGAACATCCGGCATGCAGTTCGATCACTGGGGCATACATGTCGGCGTTGACGTAACCCCAGATGGCCGCCGTTTCAGCCACCAGCATGCCTTCGAGTTCGCCTTCGCGGTCGAGAACGAATCGCTTGCATCGCAGGGTGCCGCTGATACGGCCGATCAGCATCACGTCACCGTCGATAAAGACGTCACCTTCGATGTCGACATGCGGTCCTAGAACTGTCGTCGTCGGGCCGGGTAGCGGCAGGGAATCTTCCAGCGTGACATCGCCGGTCTCGGTCTCACTCATAGCACTCATACTCAAACAAACTTGCAACTTGTCAGACACACGTTCAATGGCTGCTGCCGACCAACACCCGCTTGACGCAATTCAGCGCCCCGCAGCCGCAGCTGTCAAGCTTCAATGCCCGGCGACCCCAGCCGTTGACCGGCTTCGGATAAGGACGGAGCGGCAATCTGGTGAAGTTACCCTTGCCTAGTGAGGGGCACGGGACCGGCATTCGGCTGGGCAGGTTCGATACGGCCTTCTGATGCAGCGCGCACCAAATCCGGTACGAGTTCCTCGCGTTCCAGGTAACGCCGCGACCGGCCTTCGAAATTGGCGCCGAGTTCGAGGCTCAAGGTGTTGTGATGAACTTCCGCTTCGACGTTGGCACCGCTCTTCAGCGTAACATCGACGGCGCGAACCATGCCGGAGACCTGCCCCTGGATGGAAGCCGTCTCGCCGTGCACGAGGCCGTTAACCTGGCCATGCTTGCCGATGATGACATTTGCACCCAGCACATCGCCTTCGACGATACCATCGACGGTAAGATTGCCTTCCGATATAAGGCGTAATCCACCGCCCAGGATTTTCAGGTCCTGGCCGATCACCGAATGGGTCGGCGGCGCGGATATTTCGATGTCCGGCGGTGATGCAGCCGCAATCACAGGTGGCGGCTGCTCCTGCATCGAAGCGGCATGAAGTGGTTGCGGATCGGCCCGATGGGCCGGCGACTGGCGTGAAAACATTTGGGGCTCCCCTTTCGGTCAACCCCTCCCCGAGGACTTTGATACACTTTCAAAGTATCGTTGTCACCACCTTAGTCGCCCGCGCTAAGCTGAATGTTTACAGTAGTTTCCGCGCCTTCCTTCGGTCGTTTTGATGCCTTGGTTCCGCCCGATTCGAGCACGCCGGCAGACTGACGAGTGTGTCGGAAATTCATCGCATATCGACAAAACTTCCCGCTGAAGATTGCCAAACATTCCCGCAGACTGCGCGCCTGCGTAGGGTCGTTGAAAACTCCACCGATCGAGCAGTTCAATGCCCTCCGAGAATTCTCCGACCCCCTGCAATTTCTGGTACCTGCCCGCAATCGCCAGCGCGATGTTTGCCATCGCCGCCGCGTTACCGGCGCATGCAGGCCCGGCCATCGGGCAGTTCGAACTGAAGGATCTCGAAGCCGAACCGGGCAATCTCGAATTCCAAAGCCAGAACGCGCACTCGTGGAGTCAGCCGCGCCGCAAGTCCGCCCGCGACGAGGACGGCGAACCGATCTTTGACGACAACTCCGTCGTGCGCCAGCGCCACGCGCTCGAAATGGAAGCGACGCTGTCGACCTTCCTGCGCATGCGCGTCGGCATCGAGTACGAAAAGGAGCGGCTCGACGAAGTTGACGACATCAGGTTCGGGGACTCGTTCGGCGACTTGAAGCTCGACGAAGTCGCAGTCGAGGTGGTGACGATTTTTAAGCGCGTGCCGGAATCAGGCGGCATCGGTTTCGGGGCGCTGGCCGAATTCGAACATCCCCTTGAAGCTGGCGAACTCAATTCCATCGTGCTGGGGCCGATCGTCGAAGCGAAATTCGGGCCGTGGGGCGCCGTCGGCAATCTGACCTTCGTGCATCACTTCGGCAACGGCGAGCGCGGCGGGCCGGAGCCCGAACGCGACCAGAAGTGGGATCTCGCGTATGCGACGCAGCTTTCGTATACGCTGAATGACAACTGGATGTTCGCGCTCGAAGGCTACGGCACGTTCGACCGGATCGGCAACAGCGGAACGCCGGGCGAGGAGCGCGCAGCCTTCGGCGATCACCACCTGCACCGCGCAGGGCCGCTCGTTTATTATTCCTGGAAACCGGGCGGGCACGCGATCGGTGCCGCGCGAGGGCTCAAAGACGGCGACAGCGACGAAGCCGAGCACGGTGAAGCCGAGGCCGATGACGACGATGAGATGGTCGTCACGCTCGGAGTCGGCATGCTGTTCGGCCTCAATGACAACACGCCCGACAACACGCTCAAATGGAGCCTCGAAGTCGAGTTTTGAACTGATCCGCGAAGTGTCATCCTCGGGCGTTTTGTCGAAGGCGAGCAAAAAAGTACGCCCCGAGGACCCAATTCTGATTGGGAGTTGAGCCTTCTGTCGGAGGCAATCGCGCGCCGCGCATGCCCTATCGACAGATGCTCCTGCCGCTCCATGGGTTCCAGGCACAAGGCCTGGGATGACAGCTTGGGGTGTTGCAACCCGTATTGACACTCCACATCTCATCCGCCGGTTTCTGTCACCGCTGTCCGGGCCACTCGAACCGTCCGTTGCCCGGCCGGCAACCATACCCACCAGCGTCATCCCGCCGGAGGGCGGGGATGACGACAGTGGGTGGACCGCAGCGTGACCGAACTCGATGACAGTGGTGTAGTGGCGGCGCCGCTTGGCAGATTGAGAAGTGTCGAGGCTGCCCTCAACCTCTCCTGCTCCCCGTACAGTGGCCCAACAAAACCTTAGATCGTCAACACAAGCTTGCGCAGTGTTGAGCAAAGGAACTGTAGGCAAAACGAGTGCGGAAAGGTGGAAGCGGCGCGTTCACGCGACTTCACAAGGTGCGGAGGCGGGCCAGAAAGTTCCCGGCATCCGAAGCCAAGGATCTATGGTTCAGGAGCAGATTCGAAACGAAGCTTGGAGCCGACATGCGCTTTCTTCTTCTCATCGTCCTCGTCATGGCGATTGCCGCGTCCGCCGCCGTGCAGCCGGGGTGGGCGCAGCAAACCACAGCCGCGACGGCGGCCGTGCAAAGCCAGCGCCCAGGCGGCTACCGGCTCGCGGCCGAAGCTTCGCCCTACCTGCGTCAGCATGCGGGCAATCCGGTCGAGTGGTTTCCGTGGGGCGAGGAAGCCTTCGCGCGCGCGCGCAAGGAAAACAAGCCTATCTTCCTGTCGGTCGGATATTCGACCTGCTACTGGTGCCACGTGATGAAGCGGGAAAGCTTCGAGAACGAGGCCGTCGCCAAGCTCCTCAACGCCACCGTCATCGCCATCAAGGTGGATCGCGAGCGGCGCCCCGACGTCGATGCCACCTACATGCTGGCAACCGAACTCATTGCCCAGTCGGGCGGCTGGCCGAACTCGGTCTTTCTCACACCTGAGCTGAAACCGTTCTTCGCGCTCACCTATGCGCCGGCCGAACAGTTCAGCGAGATCGTCGGGCGCGTGGCCAGTACCTGGAGGAGCGAGGAAGCAGCACTCAGGGCAGACGCGGACCGCGTCGCGGGACTCATCGGTAGGATCAACAAGCGCAAGCAGACCGCCGTCGAAATCACGCCGCAGTTTATGACCCGGGCGACGCTTGCGATCCTGTCCGGCTTCGACGTGTTCCACGGCGGCATCGGAACCGCCCCGAAATTCCCGCGCGAGCACGTGCTGGCGTATCTCTACATGCGCGCAGTGCGCAGCGGCGACCCGCTGGCGCGCGAAGCATTCGAACTGACCCTCGACAATATCGTGCGCGGCGGCATTCACGATCACGTCGGCGGCGGGTTCCACCGCTATGCGGTCGACTACGACTGGGCGGTGCCGCACTTCGAGAAGATGCTCTACAATCAGGCGCTGATCGGCAGGCTGCTGGTCAAAGCCTACGAGTTGACCGGCAAGCGGCAATACGCGGATGCCGCGCGCAGCGCGCTGGATTTCGTACTGTCCGACATGACGACGGCCGAAGGCGGGTTCGCCTCCGCGTTCGACGCCGAGACGGACGGCAAGGAGGGGATTTATTACCTGTGGTCCAAAGCCGATTTCGATGCCGCTCTGGGGGGCGAGGCGGAATTTGCCGCGAAGGTGCTCGGCGTCAGCGAAAAGGGCAATCACGAGGGGGTCAATACGCTGCGGCTCATCGCGCCTGTCGCGGAGATGGCGGCTGCAAGCGGCCTCGATGTTGCGGGTTTCAATGACAGGCTCGAAGGCATATTCGGAAAACTTCGCGAGGCGCGTGTCAAGCGCCCCAAACTTCTGCGCGACGACAAGGTGATCGCCGACTGGAACGCGGCGATGATCCTGACGCTGGCCGAAGCGTCAGCGGTCTTCGACGAGCCGCGTTATCTTGCAGCGGCGGAAACGGCGATGGGGCTGCTTACCGGCAAGCTCGGCGCGGGCACGGCGGCGATGAAGCGATCCCATTTCGAGCAGGTGACAGGACTAGAGGCGACGCAGGCCGATCACGCGGGCGTCGGGCTCGCCGCGCTGGCTCTTCATGATGCGACCGGTGAGAAACGATGGCTGGAGCTGGCGTCAGGATCCGCCAAGGTGCTCATCGAACGCTTCGCGGATGCCGCGACGGGAGACTTCTATCTGACCGCCGAGGCGACGAGCTTTGTCCGCTCCAAGCAGTATGACGACGGCGACCTCAGCGGCGGCAATGCGGCGGCACTCGAACTCTTCACCAAGTTGTCGCGGCGCGACCCCGATCCGGGCTGGAACCATGCGGCCGATGCCTTGTCTGCTGCGTTGTCGGGGCTTGCCCAGCGTACTCCAGTGGCGATGGCCGGCTCTCTCGTTGCCATCGACAACCACGCCAATGGCGATGTCGCATCAAGGTTATGGCTCGGCAAGGGCGCGGTGCGGGTCGCGGCCCGGCGTGACAGCGCAAACCGAACGGTTCGGGTGGAACTCGACCTGGCGCCCGGCTGGCACATCAATTCGCGCACCCCCAGCGAGGAATTTCTCGTTCCGACGATATTGACCGCGGATGGGCGGGAGCCGGCGGGCATTACTTATCCGCAGGCAATGACAAGGAAACTCGGGTTCCACGACACTGCGCTGCAACTCTACGAAGGCCGCGTTACCATCGAACTGCCGCCGCCGGCTGCCGGAGTAGGCTCTGGAGACGCTCCGGACCGGCTGACGCTCAGCCTGCAGGCGTGTTCGGACAGCATCTGCCTGCAGCCGGAAACAGCCGAGATCATCGTTCCGGCGCACCCTCGCGACTAGTGTGGCGTCGCGCCTTAATTGACCTGTTGGTGCCGCACAGGAGTTGTCAATTGAGGCGCGCTGAACGCCACACTAAGCCATTGTTTTCGCTAGTGGCCTTCATGTCTCGCCTAAATCG
>Ga0180009_10005183_pt1 | contig 14066 bp, 10 predicted proteins | sample OS_PC_MetaG_FD_123537 | JGI IMG/M metagenome (GOLD analysis project Ga0180009, IMG submission 123537) | Groundwater microbial communities from the Aspo Hard Rock Laboratory (HRL) deep subsurface site, Sweden - OS_PC_MetaG | ecosystem: Environmental > Aquatic > Deep subsurface > Groundwater... | reverse complement strand
TGCGCGCTCGCCTAACTCGCGACTTCGTCGCTCAAACACGAGGCGAGCTTATTCGCAAACAGGCTGCGATGCTCGGCTGCGCCTACGAGCCTGGAAAGTCAAAACCAAAAAAGGGGCAGAGTCTTTGACTCTGCCCCTTGTTACTTGAACAAATTTGATTCGTAGCCCACAAATAGTGTCAGACTCGATTGATCGTTAGAATTTCCGCAACTAAAGCATGAAATCCTTAGCGCCATACCCATCCTACTAATGTAGCCCGCATGCAGGCCTTGTGGCCGGAATGCGGGGAATCCCGGATTACATCCAGGCTACTTATTCCACCGCCAACCCCGTCGCGCCCTGGAATCCGCGCGGGAGTTTGCTGCCGCGTTCGCCGCGTGAACTGCGGTATTCGTCCAGCTCGGCGCCCTTGAGTTTCAGGTAGCGCTTACCGCATTGCACTTGCAGTGTTGCGCCTGCGGTTATTGCCGCGATGCCGACAACGTATTCCTCGCGCGCGGCGACCTTCTTGCCGGGGATGGAGAGGAATTTGTCACCCTTCCCGCGCGCCATCTGCGCTATTTCACTCAACGGACAGACCAACAGGCGGCCGGCATTACTGACCGCGGCAAGCAGATCTTTTTTCGCATCGCTCACGCGTTGCGGCGGTAATACTTTGGCACCGGCCGGGAGATTGAGCAGGGTCTTGCCGTTTTTGTTTTTTGCGTACAGATCTTCGAGCTTGGCGACGAAACCATAACCGGCGTCGCTGGCGATCAGATACAGATCATCCGGATTGCCGAGCATCAGACCGACGAACACGGCGCCATCCGGCGGACTCAATCTGCCCGTCAGCGGTTCGCCATGACCGCGCGCCGAGGGCAATGCATGCGCCGGCAGTGAATAACTGCGGCCGGTGGAATCCAGCACCACGAGCGTCTGATTGCTGCGGCCGATGGCACTGGCGAGGTAGGCATCGCCGGACTTGTAGGCCAGCGCACCGGCATCGACCTCATGACCCTTACCGGCGCGGATCCAACCCTTCTCGGACAACACTACCGTCACCGGTTCGCTCGGCACCATGGCGGTCTCATCCATGGCCTGCGCCGCACCGCGCTCGACCAGTTTCGAGCGACGCGCATCGCCGTATTTCTCCGCATCCTCTGTGATCTCCTTGCGGATCAACTGTTTCATGCGCCGAGTCGAACCGAGTGTTTTCTCGATGTCGCTGCGCTCTTCCTCCAGCGCCGTCTGTTCGCCGCGGATCTTCATCTCTTCCAGGCGGGCCAACTGGCGCAACCGGGTATCCAGGATGTAATCGGTCTGTTCTTCGCTGAGCGCGAAGCGATTCATCAACACCGCTTTGGGCTCGTCCTCGGTGCGGATGATGCGGATCACTTCATCCAGGTTGAGGAAGGCGACCAGCAGGCCGTCGAGCAGGTGCAGGCGACGGACAATCTTTTCCAGCCGGTATTCCAAGCGCCGACGCACGGTGGCAGTACGGAACTCCAACCATTCGGCGAGGATGCCGCGCAGATCCTTGACCTGCGGGCGACCGTTGATGCCGATGATATTGAGATTGATGCGATAGCTGCGTTCCAGATCGGTACTGGCGAACAGATGCGACATCAGCGCCTCGACATCGACGCGGTTGGAACGCGGCACGATCACCAATCGGGTGGGATTTTCGTGATCGGATTCGTCGCGCAGATCCTCGACCATCGGCAGTTTTTTGTTATTCATCTGCGCAGCGATCTGTTCCAGCACCTTGCCGCCGGAGACCTGATGCGGCAGCGCGGTGATCACGATATCGCCCTGCTCCAGCTCATAACGCGCGCGCATGCGCACCGAACCGTTGCCGGTCGCATACATCTGCAGGATCTCGGCACGCGGGGTGATGATCTCCGCATCGGTCGGGAAATCCGGCCCCTTGATGTGTTCGCACAGTTGCTCCAGCGTTGTCTTGGGGTCTTCCAGCAAGCGGATGGTCGCGGCGGCCACTTCGCGCAGATTATGCGGCGGGATGTCGGTGGCCATACCCACGGCGATACCGGTCGAGCCGTTGAGCAGGACATTCGGCAGACGCGCCGGCAGCAGTGTCGGTTCATCGAGCGTGCCGTCGAAGTTGGGCGCCCAGTCGACCGTGCCCTGACCGAGCTCCTGCAGTAAGACTTCAGCATAGGGCGAGAGGCGTGATTCTGTATAGCGCATGGCGGCGAAGGATTTGGGATCGTCCGGCGAACCCCAGTTGCCCTGGCCGTCGATCAGCGGATAGCGATAAGAGAATGACTGCGCCATCAGCACCATGGCCTCGTAGCAGGCCGAGTCGCCGTGCGGGTGGAATTTGCCGAGCACGTCACCGACGGTACGCGCGGATTTTTTGTACTTGGCGGTCGCCGCCAGGCCCAATTCGGACATGGCGTAGACGATACGGCGCTGCACCGGTTTGAGGCCGTCCCCGATGTGCGGCAGCGCGCGGTCGAGGATGACGTACATGGAATAGTCCAGATACGCCTTTTCGGTGAAGGTCCGTAGCGGCAGGCGCTCGATACCTTCGAAATTCAGTTCGGAATCTTGCATCTTGTGTCCCGTCGTTCTGATGAATCGTGGTGAGCAGGCCGCGGGCAGCAACGCCGAGGCCGGGGCACATGATACAGGATGGGCCAGGGACTAGGGACTAGGGACTAGGGACTAGGGACTGGAAAAATGTGGGACAGAGACGACACAGTACCGCCTATCGCATGATACAAAAACATTGACGGTGGAATTCGTCTCAGACCCGAATGGCACTTACTTAAGCCTAATGTAGGTCGGGTTAGCGCAGTTTGCGTAACCCGACAGGCGGTGCAGCACCTTTGTTTAAGGTGTGCCTGACGGCACGCTTGGCGGGTTACGGCGCAAACGACACGCCTAACCCGCCCTACATCGGACCGAATTGGCTTAAGGAACCTCTGATTAATTCACTGAAGCGGCATCTGCTGCGTTGCAGCCGGGCTCAAAATACTCATTTACGCCGTGTAAACTCCGTTTTTTACTCGGCGCTAGGCACCTCGCCCTACGGGCCGGCTCCGCCGTTCTCTCCGCTTCGCTCCGAGTCGCCCGTCTGCGCCTTGCATCTGCTCACTTGATCAAATTAATCAGAGGTTCCTTAAACAAGTGCCATTCGGGTCTGACTCCTATTCTTTATAACTTTGCCAGTTTGCGCCCGAGCAGATATTGCGCGGTGATGTCGATAATCTCGCCGTGACCGACAATGGCACTCAGTTGTTCATGTAGTTTTATTGCGCGATGCCGCGACTGATTGCGGATGGACTCAATGGCCGCATCCAGATCGGTCTTATTGAGTTCCAGGGTGTAGGTCGCCGCCAGCTTGAGGATGCGGAAGTCTTCCGTCGCCACGGCCTGAGCGATAAACGCCTCACGCTGCGTTTCGTCGGCGAACTCTAATTCGGTCACGATGCGCAAAACGGAACGCCCCTGGGCATCGGGAACCTTGAAGGCATAAACCTCGATCTCGATCGGTGAGGGACGCACATGCTGGTGCGCGGCCTCGCGCGCCATCTGCCCTATTTGCTGATAGAGCGCCAACACCAAGCGTGGCTCAGACAGCCAGGCGAAGTCATAATGCTTATCGGCATCGCGGAAAAATTCCGCCAAGGCACAGGTTCCCTCGGGAATCGCCAAGGCCTGCAGCCGCCCGCCCCCCTGCTCCTGACGTGCGATGAAAAAGGGCAGGATGCCGACATTTTCCGCCGCCGTGCCTTCATAGACGCGCGACAGTGTGGCGCCGCGGGTATCGTTGACATCAATGGCCAGCTTCTGGCGGTTTTTGGTAATCAACTCAACAAAGAAATCGTCAATCTCATGTTCATACTTGTCACGCAGGCGTTCCAGCATAATGGTCACAACGCCATCATTGCGGATCACATTGACCACCCGATAAGGGACTTTGGATAAATCCAAGCTGGGACGCTTGGCCTGCAAACTGATCAGCGCAATCTTGACCTGATCGCCGACGCTGGTCTCCAGCGTTTGATCCAGTCGGATCGCAAGACCGCGTTTCGATATATCGCGAGTACGACCTTTGCCGCTACCGGTGAGAGCGTTGACCTCTACCGAAGTCTCCGCCAGGTAACGCTCCTCACAGCGGCGTTCGACATAACCAAAGCGGATCAAGTCAGGCATCGGCAAGGCCGCCAGATGCTCGGTCTCGGTATACAACGGCAATTGCCTGCGCGAGGCACCGACCCAGCAATGCAAACCCTTTACATCAATCTGTCCACGATCCAGGGCCACGACACTATTGAAGGCAGACTTTATCTGCGCGGTAATATCGATGACCGTCCCGGTGAAGACCAGTTCGGCAATCCGTTCGCGCAATGAGATAACTTCCTCAGCGGCCTTGTCGAACAGACGCCCGGTGAGCATATCGAACTTGCTGGGACTGATAGGCTGTAATGGCGAATTCGATGCCACTACCTTGGCGATGCAATATTCCTCATGCGCCAAGGTGAATCGCAGCACAGACTGTAATTCATGTTCATTTTTCAACTCGAAATCAGCAACCGAATGCAGCCTGTATTCATTGCCGATTTTTTCTCGATACAGCAACAACAAAAACTCGCCCTGATCGCGCAAGTGCTGCAATCGCGCCGGCAGACACAGGGCCGAGCAGTCAAAATTATCCACGTCATTGCGGAAGAAGTGCGCGAATGGCTGATTGCCGTCCGTCACAGCGACCGCTTGGGTACTCAGCTGCTTATCAGCATCCTCGCTGACAAAAAACGACAGCTGCATTGCGCTTTCTGAATAGATGCGTTCGTACAACCAGGAATAAACCGAGAGATAATCGTCTTCAACATCAAGCTTGTACTTACGCTTGTAGCGATCAATCAAGTCACCAATAAACGCCTCATAACCGGCTGGGGCACTTTCCGGCACAAGCCGAACGCGCAGCTGATGCTCTATATCATTCTGTTCGCTAGACACAACGACATAACGCAGATTCAGTAGATCCAGCTTGGTTTCCTGCTCCTGCAGGGATGGCAAGGCAATATCTATCTCCGCGCCTGGCGTGAATCTGTAGGTGCCCTTGAGGGTAATCTGCAGGCCACTGACGGAAATATCCCGGGTACTGCCTTTGCTGATCTGACCGCCGGCCGTGATCTGCGCGGCAGTGACATATTGCAAGCGATCCTCAGTGCGACGCTTGAAATAGCCGAAGGGAATCAGATCGGGTTGATACAGATCTGCCGCCATCTCCGCTGCGGGCTGATTATTATCCTGGGCACCACCGGCAAGCTTGGCGGCTGTAGTACGTTTGCCGGATTGGGCTTTCTGTTGCGCCTCCAACTCACGCGCATGCTGTGCTTCACGGATCGCACGGTTGGTATGGCCACCGTTGACAATGGCTTCATAGGTGCCGATGGTGAAGGCGCCGTTGTAGGCCTTCAGACCTTGCTGGTAAATAGCGTAGGAGGTGTCGTCCAAATAGAAGGTGCGATTGTTCAACACATAGCGCTGGCACTCGCCCGGCACCTTACCGCGCATATCGATATGCTCGAAGCACACTCGGCGAACGCGTTGCGCATCCATCTTTTTAAGGAATTGCGAGGTCTCCGATCCCTCGGTTACCTTTTCCACAATCAGCTCTTTGTGCCTCGCGCCAGCATGGGCGCTGCGGTAGTGCTTGACGGTGATCTCTGCCATGGAGCAGTGCCTCATGCACGCTACACAGCCGCTCGATGATCACTCGGGATGCTCTGATGTATTCGCTGGCGCGGCAGCTCCAGACGCTGGCCGCGCCGCTAAACAAATTATTCAGAAAACCCTAACCCATTGAATGGACAATCGATACGGCTGCGTTATCTGTAGGTATAAGGCGTCCGGGACCTGCCTGAAACGCCCGCCAGTCCTCAGATATCGGCCAGATCCCCGCGTTTCTCCAGCCAGGCGCGCCGATCCGCCACGCTTCTTGCCCAGCAGCATATCCATCACCTGATGGGTGTCGTCACCGGCATCCAGGGTCAGCCGAACCAAGCGGCGGGTATCGGGATTGATGGTGGTCTCACGCAGCTGCAAGGGGTTCATTTCACCCAACCCCTTAAAGCGCTGCACATTGATCTTGCCCTTGATCTTTTCGGCGGCGATGCGGTCGATGACGCCCTGTTTTTCGCCGTCATCCAGCGCGTAGAACACCTGTTTGCCGACATCGATGCGATACAGGGGCGGCATGGCAACATACACATGGCCGGCATCCACCAGCGGCTGGAAGTGGCGCAGGAACAGCGCGCACAGCAGTGTAGCGATGTGCGCGCCATCGGAATCGGCATCGGCGAGGATGCAGATCTTGCCATAGCGCAGACCTTTAAGATCGGCGGAACCGGGGTCGACGCCGATGGCGACTGAAATGTCATGCACCTCTTGCGAGGCCAGCACCTCGGCGGAATCCACCTCCCAGGTGTTCAGGATCTTGCCGCGCAGCGGCATGATGGCCTGGAATTCGCGGTCGCGCGCCTGCTTGGCGGAACCGCCCGCGGAATCCCCTTCTACCAGAAACAATTCACTGCGGGTGTTATCACCGGTGGTGCAATCGGCCAGCTTGCCGGGCAGCGCAGGCCCCGCCGTGACTTTCTTGCGAATAACCTTTTTACCCGCGCGTAACCGTGTCTGCGCATTGCTGATCGCCAGCTGGGCGATACGCTCACCCATCTCGGTATGCTGATTCAACCACAGACTGAAGGCATCCTTGACCACGCCGGACACAAACGCCGCGCATTCACGCGAGGACAACCGCTCCTTGGTCTGACCGGAGAATTGCGGGTCCTGGAGCTTCACCGACAATATGTAGCTGCACCGGTCCCAGACATCTTCCGGCGTGATGCGCACGCCGCGCGGCAGCAGATTGCGGAATTCACAGAATTCGCGGATGGCTTCGGTGAGGCCGGTGCGCAGCCCGTTCACATGCGTGCCGCCCTGTGCGGTCGGAATCAGGTTTACATAACCTTCACCGACCAGTTCCCCGCCTTCCGGCAGCCAGACCACCGCCCACTCCGCGGCCTCGCGATTACCGGCGAGATTACCCACGAAAGGTTCCTCCGGCAGATATTCCGCGCCGGCCAGCGCATCGACCAGATAATCACGCAGGCCGTCCTCGTAATACCATTCCTCCTTCTCGCCGCTGGCCTCGTCGTGAAACAGCACGCGCAGGCCGGGACAGAGCACCGCCTTGGCGCGCAGCACATGCTTCAGGCGTGGAATGGAAAATTTGGGCGAGTCGAAATATTTCGGGTCCGGCCAGAAACGCACCGTGGTACCGGTGTTCTGTTTACCGACCGTGCCGATCTCTTTGAGATCGGAGGCCTTATCGCCACCGGCGAAACTGATGTTGTATTCCTTGCCACCGCGCCGCACCCACACATCCAGCTGCTTGGACAAGGCATTCACCACCGACACACCGACACCGTGCAGACCGCCCGAGAACTGGTAATTCTTGTTGGAGAATTTGCCGCCGGCGTGCAGGCGCGTCAGGATCACTTCGACACCGGGCACGCCCTCTTCCGGATGTATATCCACCGGCATGCCGCGACCGTCATCACACACATCCAGCGAACCGTCCATGTAGACCGTCAACTCGATGCGTTTGGCGTGACCGGCAATCGCCTCGTCGACGCTGTTGTCGATGACTTCCTGGGCGAGATGATTCGGCCGCGTGGTATCGGTGTACATACCCGGGCGCTTGCGCACCGGGTCCAGGCCGCTCAGGACCTCAATGGATGAGGCATCGTAGGAAGAACTCATAGACTGTTCACATTAAAAAATGGGTGGAGCACCCCAACCGGGCGCACAAAATCATTCGCGAGTACCGGGCGCGCCGTAGCGGATACGGTCCAGCGCCTTACGGGGCGAAAGCGGCCCGCTGATCGGGTCACACAGGTAATAACGATACAGCGTCATACGGTAACGTTCGACGCCAAGATCGCGGATCGGTTGCCAGGGCGTGTCGCCCAGCGCCTGCCATTCGCCCGCACTGGTCCCGTAGGCATAGCTGCGCCATTCCTTCTTGGTACAACGGATGCCTTCATAAAACAGGTTTTCCGTACCGCTGGGGGAGCGCAGCATCAACACATAGCGCGTCACTCCGTCCGCGCCCACAGCCAATGACGGCTCCTGAATGAACATACGCAGATCGGAACCCGCCAACTGCAGGGGCACTTCGACATACTGCCGGCCGTCAGGATAGGCGGGCAGGACCACATCCTGCTCTTTCCACGCCGGACCCTCGACGAAATTGAATTCCGGGCCACTTTCTTCCGCGACGACAAGCGGCGCCTGACAGAACCACAGACCGATCAGCAGCAGGCCAAAGCGGATCAGCGGGTTCTTTGTATTGAGACTGCGGATGACGGCGACCTCCGGGACAATGGCAGCCGGCATTCTAAAAGGGATTGCCGGGGCGGACAATGTAACAGACCGGCGGGCCGAGGAAACTACCCTTCTTAGGACAACCCGTGGGAACACATGAATGACGTGCCCGTCAATGCGAGCGCAGCGTGGCAATCACCAAACGGATACTTAACAGGCGAAGATCGCCGCGTCACTCCGTTCCTCGCAACGACGGTGTAGCGGTATGAATGGGACGCACTTTCGGCCACTCAACACCCGGCCGCTCAGATCAGGCCATGTCGGCGACCAGTGAACGGCGCACGGCCTCCGGCAGCGCCGCGATCTCCTCGCGGTATTCGGGATGATCAATGCCCATGGCGATCGCCTCACCCTGTTTGGCGGCGGCCACCATCTCCGGTGACAGCTCAAAGCGCATGAAGTGCACGGCGGAGGTCTTGTCGGAGGTTGTGCGCTCCATGTCTTCATCGGCGATGCCGTAGACCGGCTTGTCCGTACCGACGCGTACCCACACCTTGTCCTCGATGCCGACCAGGCGCGCTAATGCGGCACGGCGTTCGTTCTCGTCCGGCACTTCGATCATGAAGGTTGCCTTCCAGTTGCTGCCGTCCGGGATCAGCGGATTGTAGGCGTCCAGTTCTTCCTGGATTCCGGCGGCCTCGAAGATGCGCTCGACGCGTAGCATTTCCTGGATCTGATACTGCATGGTCAGGCGATCTTCAAAATAGAGTGTCGCCAGCGGCCCGACCTCGACCTGTCGGTTCTGCTTGTGCTCAAGCACCTTGGTGCTAAAGGCCTGGCGCATTTCAGCATATTTTTCCAGGCCAAACAGATCCGCTCGTGAAAGATGTGCTGCACTCATCATGGACTCCGTATTCAATATCAGTCGTTATGCTTGTGTTCAAGATCGACAATCGGTTTGTCGGTGAACAGATAATCGCGCAGTTCCTTATCGAATTTTGGGTCGCGGCGACGTATCCATTCCAGCACCATGGCTGCGTGTTCCTTCTCTTCATCGCGGTTGTGCGCGAGGATGGCCTTGAGCTCGGTATCGGCGCAGGCATCGACGCGCTGTTGGTACCAATCGATGGCCTCCAGCTCTTCCATCAGCGACACGATGGCACGATGCATATCGCGGGTTTTATCTGTCAGTTCAGCGATAGGTTCGTGATAGCCTTCGTTGGACATGTTGCTGCTCCTTTGATGATTTCATTTCAATCAGAATGTCGGACGCGCTAGATACCGTACGCATGACGCAACAGCGTGAAGGGGTGCTCCGGCGGGCGCCCATTCATAAGTCCGTTCTCGATCTGATGCCCGGCCATCGGGCAGTCGCTGCTGTAATGGTCGGCATTCGCCTGCGTCACCCGATTCACTACCGGCTTGCAGATTTTCATGGAGATCTCGTGGAACTCACTCTTGACCGCATAGGTGCCGTCATGTCCGGAACAGCGCTTAATGGTTTCGACCTGGGTATCCGGTACCAGCAGCAGCATATCGCGCGTCTTCAGACCAATATTCTGCACGCGCAGATGGCAGGGAACATGATAGGCCACGGTACCGAGTGATTGTTTGAAATCGGTTTTCAGTTTGCCATGCTTGTGGCGCAGCATCAGATATTCAAACGGGTCGTAGATGTTGTCGCGCACCTTGGCGACATCGGCATCATCCGGGAACATCAAGGGCAATTCCTGTTTGAACATCAGCACACAGGACGGCACTGGCGCGACGATATCCCAGCCGGCATCGATCAACGCCAGCAGTTGCGGAATATTCGCATCCTTGGCGGCGGCGACGGCATCGAGATCGCCAAGCTCAAGCTTAGGCATACCGCAGCAGCTTTCCTTTTCCACCAGCCGCATGGGAATGTTGTTGTGCTCGAACACGGCCATTAAATCCGCGCCGATCTGCGGTTCGTTGTAATTACCATAACAAGTGGTGAACAACGCCACCTTGCCGCGGGTGGGCCCCGCCGCCTCCGGCGTGACGGATTTCGGCTGATGATTAGCCTGCGTTTTGCGCAGAGTCGCACTGTGATAGGCGGGCAGAATCGCATCCGGATGCACGCCGAGGGTCTTGTCCAGCAACTTGCGTACCGGCTTGAGTTTGTTGGCGGCATTCACCACCTGCGCCACCACTGGGATACCGGCCAGCTTGCCGACCATGTCGGTTGAGGTGAGTATTTTATCGCGCCCACGCACATCACCCTTGCGGAATTTCACCGCCTTGGCGCGCAGCATGAGATGCGGGAAATCGACATTCCATTCGTGCGGCGGCACGTAAGGACATTTGGTCATGTAACACATGTCGCACAGATAACAGTGATCGACCACATCCCAATAGACCTGCTTGGGTACCGTATCGAGTTCCATGGATTCGGATTCGTCGATGGCATCGAACAGGGTCGGAAAGGAATTGCACAAATTGAAGCAGCGTCGACAGCCGTGACAGATATCGAAAACCCGTTCCAGCTCTTTGAACAGATCCGGCTCATCGTAGAAGGTTGGATTCCGCCAATCAAGTGCGTGGCGCGTGGGGGCTTCGAGGCTACCTTCGCGGGTACCTTCTTTCTCGGTGGACATGGCGACTCCGTGATGAGGACCTAGGCACTAGGCTCTAGGGCCTGGTACCAGGGCAAAGGAATAAAAAATTCCTCAGCCCTAGCACCTCGTACCTAGAAACTGCAGGTATGTTACTTATCGAGCTGATCCAGCGCCTTCTGGAAACGGTTGGCGTGGGAACGCTCAGCCTTGGCCAGGGTTTCAAACCAGTCGGCGATTTCGTCAAAGCCTTCGTCGCGTGCGCTCTTGGCCATACCCGGGTACATATCGGTGTACTCGTGGGTCTCACCCGCAATGGCGGCCTTGAGGTTGGAGGCGGTCGGGCCGATCGGCAGACCGGTGGCTGGGTCACCGACGGCTTCCAGATATTCCAGATGACCGTGGGCGTGGCCGGTTTCACCTTCAGCGGTGGAACGGAACACGGAGGCAACATCGTTGTAGCCTTCCACATCGGCCTTGGCTGCGAAATACAGATAGCGGCGATTGGCCTGGGATTCACCCGCGAATGCGTCCTTCAGATTACCTTCAGTCTTACTGCCTTTGAGATTTGCCATTGTGTCGTCCTCCATTGATTACTACGCGCGGATAAAACCGCTTCGACCCTTATGATTTAGACTTTGTCTAAACTACGTACAGACTCTAAACAACCCACCACAGGGTGTCAACACTCGCATATTATGCTCAGCCCCTAGCTGAGTAGACTGTAGAACCTCGAGCTGGCGCGTTCAATGCAATTTCGGCCAACTCCTTGACATAGAACGCATCAATGTGAAATTTTCACCGCGCGTTGACCCTGTATGCCGCGCAGAGTACCGTAAGCCCGTCTAGCGCATACCCACGACTGAAAGGGATCCCAGCCTTGGCCAAAAAACGTACTGAACCTGTCGATTTCGAAACCGCCTTGAATGAATTGGAAGGGTTGGTGGAAAAGCTGGAACAGGGGGATATCAGCCTGGAGGCTTCATTGGCGGCCTTCGAACGCGGCATCCAACTGACCCGGACCTGCCAGGAGGCATTGAGCCAGGCCGAACAGAAAGTCGAGCAGTTGCTCAGCAAAAACGGTTCCGACCAGATTTCACCTTTTGACAGCAACGATGCCTGAGCCCCGCAGTACCCCCAGTTCTGAGTCGCCCCTGCACGCATTTATCACTCAGCACCAAGCCCGTATCGAAGCCGCCCTTGAGCAGTATCTGCCCGGGCCGGATGTGCATCCTGCGCGCTTGCATCAGGCCATGCGTTATGCCGTACTGGGAGGCGGTAAGCGCGTCAGGCCATTGTTGGTCTACGCCGCGGGCGCCGCAGTAGGTGCTCCGCTGGTCCGCCTGGATAGAGTGGCCGGCGCGCTGGAACTGATCCATGCCTATTCACTGGTACACGACGATCTGCCGGCCATGGATGATGATGACCTGCGCCGTGGTCGGCCCACCTGCCATCGCGCCTTCGACGAGGCCACCGCCATTCTCACCGGCGATGCCCTGCAGACCTTGGCATTCCAGATCCTGGCCCATGCACCTGAACTCGACGTTGAACCTCGTGTACGGCTGCGCATGATCGATACCCTGGCGCAGGCCTCGGGGTCGCGCGGCATGGCCGGTGGACAAGCCATCGATCTCGCCGCCGTCGGCCAGACCCTGGATATTGCCCAGTTGGAAGACATGCACATCCACAAGACGGGTGCACTCATCCGCGCCAGCGTCGTACTCGGCGCCCTGAGCTCGGACAATCTCGATGAAAAACGCCTGGGGCAGCTTGATCATTACGCCAAATGCATCGGGCTGGCCTTCCAGATCCAGGACGACATCCTGGATGTCACGGGCGATACCGCGACCCTGGGCAAGACCGCCGGCGCCGACACCGCCCGCGCCAAACCCACCTACCCGGCGCTGCTGGGGCTGGACAGTGCGCGGGAACGCGCCGCGGGATTACTGGCCTCGGCACTGGAATCACTCAGCGGCTTTGGACCTGAAGCCGACGCCCTGCGCGGTCTGGCGGAATACATTATCCAGCGTCGCAACTGACCGCGGGTGGCGCGACTCTGAACGCGAACCTGCGTTCTCCGCTCCGTTCGCGGGTAAGTCCACTTCTGCAAGACCACACAACCGACGCAGAAACACAGTGTTTCCTTGAATGTGCCTGGCCACGCCCGGATAATGGCGCGTTTCCAGCCGTGCAAGCAGCCCATGACCGGTCCCAAGACCTTTCCCCTGCTCGAGCAGATCGAGTCGCCCGACCAGTTGCGCCAGATGTCCGAGGCTCAACTGCCGGCGCTCGCGCGCGAGTTACGGGAATATCTCATCCAGAGTGTCAGCCGCACCGGCGGTCATCTCGCGGCGGGTCTAGGCACAGTGGAATTGACCATTGCCCTGCATTACATCTATGACACCCCGAACGACCGTCTGGTCTGGGATGTGGGTCACCAGAGCTATCCGCATAAAATCCTCACCGGCCGCCGCACACAGATGCCGAGCCTGCGCCAACAGGGTGGCTTGGCTGGATTCCCCAAACGCGATGAAAGTCCTTACGACAGTTTTGGTGTCGGTCATTCCAGTACATCCATCAGCGCCGCATTAGGTATGGCGTTGGCTGCCGGTCGCAAGGGTGATCAGCGCAAGGTTGTCGCGATTATCGGTGATGGCGCCATGACCGCCGGCATGGCCTTCGAGGCGCTCAATCACGCCGGTGATCTGGATGCCAATCTGCTGGTGATCCTGAACGACAACGACATGTCGATCTCGCCGAACGTCGGTGCGCTGTCCAATTATTTTGCGCGCGTGCTCTCCGGCCGCACCTACGCCACGATGCGCGAACAGGGCAAGAAGGTATTGAACAATCTGCCGCCGGTACGCGAACTGGCACGCCGCGCCGAAGAGCACATGAAAGGCATGGTGGTGCCCGGCACGCTGTTCGAAGAAATGGGTTTCAACTATCTCGGCCCCATCGACGGCCATGATCTGCCGAGCTTGGTGAAGACGCTGCGCAATGTGCGCGCACTGCATGGTCCGCAATTGCTGCATATCGTCACCCGTAAAGGCAAAGGCTACGCGCCTGCCGAAGCTAATCCCTGCGCCTATCATGGCGTGAGCACATTCGATCCGCGCGCCGGCATGGCCGCGAGCAGCGCAC
>Ga0180009_10005182_pt1 | contig 14067 bp, 14 predicted proteins | sample OS_PC_MetaG_FD_123537 | JGI IMG/M metagenome (GOLD analysis project Ga0180009, IMG submission 123537) | Groundwater microbial communities from the Aspo Hard Rock Laboratory (HRL) deep subsurface site, Sweden - OS_PC_MetaG | ecosystem: Environmental > Aquatic > Deep subsurface > Groundwater... | reverse complement strand
ATCTTTAATAAACTGTCATTTCGAGTGAAACGAGAAATCTTAGTGGATTTAAGTCCTTATAAGATCTCTCCCGGAGTTTACCCTGAGTTAATCGAAGGGGTCGAGATGACAACTTAATTATGGGACACAACACTAGTCTCTGGATTCTGTATGAAGTATGGAATCTTTCTTTATCCAGAATCTAGGATCCAGTATCTAGCATCGGTTCGCCTCCCCGGCCCGTCTCCCGCTTTTGGAGATACGGGCCGGAGAGGCGAAGCTTTACTCCATATAGAAGAGATTATATGATGCTAACTAATTAACAATTCAAAATAAGTCAAGATTATTAAAGGGCAGAGTTGACATCTTACCTTTCAGTTGTTACTAAATTTTTTAATAGGGAAACCATGAATCAAGGGAAAATAATAGAATATATCGATCAGGGAAGGGTTGTCTGTACCCTCTGCCTTCAGGACAAGGGGAACAGCCTACACCTTTTGACACTCCAAAACCGTGAGGTCAATCTCCCACCAAAGCGAGCACTCCTTATCTCTGGCTCATCCATAGATTCCCTGAGTCCTCGGGAAGCGCTTTTAAGCAGACTGAAGCAAACCGACGAGCTAAGAAACAGGCTTAAGGAGAATATTCAAGTTAAGGAGCTATGGGAACTGATTAGAGACGAGAAGGAGAGTTTTGATTATAGATATCTTGCCCAGCTCTGTTTTGGAGAGATGGTGGCCGATGAACACATCTCTGCCCTCTTTAGAGCTCTGTTCGAGGATAGCCTCTACTTTAAGATGAAAGAGGGGCGCTTTCTCCCCAATTCAATAGAACGAGTTGATCAGATTGTGAGGCAGAGAGAGGAGGAGACTAAAAAAGAGGAATACCTATCACAGGGGAGCTCTTGGCTTAAAGAGGTTCTCCAGAATAGAATGGTCCAGCCCCCACCATCTAAAGGGCCTATTATCGACCTGCTGGTTGAACTGGCTCTCGATGGAAAGGAGGCCCCCAACTTTAAATATGGGAAGGAACTGCTTTTGCGGGCAGGAGTATCCGATATTCAGAAGGCCAGGGATCTACTCATTACTCTTGGGGTCTGGGAGGAGGATGAACCTGTCGATCTTTTACGATTGGATATCAGGACCACCTTTAATGAAGAACAACTTAATGAAGCTGATCGACTATCCAGTGTTCAGATTGGGACCGCAGGACGTATGGACTTGAGAGATCTCGATGTCTTTACCATTGACGGACCCCTAACCAGGGATTTTGATGATGCCCTGAGCATCCAGATGGAAGGTGAGTACGTTCAAGTGGGAATTCATATCGCCGATGTTGCCAGTGTCATTAAACCTGGAAGTATCCTCGATAATGAGGCGTCCCAAAGGGGGTCTTCCCTGTATCTGCCGCGACGCCAGATTCCCATGATACCCATCAATCTCTCCCAGGATACTTTGAGTTTAAAGAAAGGGTGTGATCGGCCCACCATATCGCTTTTAGCCCGATATGATAAGACGGGAAATCTGATTGATTACCGATTCGTGCCCGGCCTCATCAGGGTCAACAGACAGTTAACCTACGACCAGGTCAATGAGATTTACATGAAGGAGAGCCAACTGGAACAAATTTATCTACTCAGTCAGCAGATGCATCAAAAAAGAATAGCTCAGGGGGCCTTGATCCTTTCACTACCTGAAATCTCCATCCATGTGGATGCTGATTCATCCATTTCATTAGAGATGGTCTCCCAGCAAACCCCTTCCCGCATGATCGTGGCCGAATTCATGATCTTGTATAACTGGTCGGCTGCTCGATTTTGCGCAGACAACCATATCCCGATCCTTTACAGGAGCCAGGAAAAACCCAGTGAGAGGTTGTCCATAGATGAGGCCGGCTATATCTATTTTGTTTTCAAGCAGCGACGAAAACTGAATCCCCTCATTATTGATACGGAACCCAGATCCCACACGGGCTTGGGCCTGGATGCTTACACCAATGTGAGTTCACCCATCAGGAGATATTTTGATCTTATTGTTCAACGGCAGATGGGGAGTTTTCTTATAAACGGATCTGTCGTCTATAATCGGGAAGATTTGGAGAACATGAGAGTATCAGTGGAACCTGCAATAAAAGATCGTGAGATGGTAAAAAGGAGCCGCATCCGCTACTGGATTCAGAAATATCTTGGGCAGCATATTGGAGAGACGTTCTCAGCCATGATTCTTGACACCATGAAGAGTAGATACCGAATTTTTTTAACGGATCTTCTTTTGATTGCTGATATAAAACGGGAAGATGGCCAGGACTTCTCTCCTGGAGAGCATATCATGGTCAAGGTTAAAAAATCTGATCCATGGAATGACCATCTCCATCTGGAACATGTCCATAGGTAAGCAGATTCTTCAAAGGAAATAAAGTGGGGTTAACGATCAATTCATATTGATAAATATCCTGCCTAAAGCCAGAGGACCTCGCTTTACTTCAACCTGATTATTGGTGGAGGCACATAGCTTGGCCAAGCTCCTCACTTCCCCGGGTTTAATCTTCTGACCATTTATACTCAGGTGTATGTCGCTGTTACTGTAAAAATTGGTCTGTATCTCCTCCAGGCATATCTTGTCGTCACGGGAAAGAGAGACTCTCTCTTCTGATCTGAGTAAGATGTGTCTGTGGCCGTTTACCTTCAAAACCAGATATCTCAGTCGGGGTGGTGCGATTCTCACAAGTAATTGTCCCAAAATATTATCTTCGTGGGATGCAATAATCTGGTAAATCTCCCCTTTATTATCTAAAGAGTATCGTTTCATAAGATCGGTGGCGGTGTCCACAATATATCCCCTGTCCTCGCCTGTATTGTTCTTCCAGTCTCCGACAAATCCCTTGAAATTGACCTTTATCCCTGACAGATCCGATGGAATAACATCCATAATCTTCAGTTTATCTCCCTTAACCAACTCCAGGGTCTCTCCACTGGCCAGGAGAAGCCGGTGCCCCTTTGCCTGGATGGCAAAATAATCGATCTTCTTTCCCCTGCCTGGCCGCTTTTTCTCTGGGGTCTTCCTGCTGGATACGATTATGGGGATCTCGGCAAATTTGTGGTTATCCTTCCTAACGATGATGCTTGTATCCCTGAAGATTTCGAAATCTTTCCGATAATCGTTCAGATCACCATATCCGAGAATATCAAGACTCATTCCCCGTTCATAGTTAGCTTCAATATGGGACACATGGATGGAATCTCCACCAACCAACTTAAGACTCTGTTTCTCTTTGACTACGATGGGGGTTTGCCCATTGATGGAGACCACCAGATATTTCAGGGCAGGTGGATCCAGTATAAAGCCTGGTGACTGGGGAATAATGTCGAAACGTTTCATAAAAGCGTTAATGACCAGATTGTGATACCTTACTTTCAGGTCCATGGAGGGTAAAAATTTTGAGGTTTCCACCCCAAATGCAGGGATATGGTGTTTTGTAAGGGCATAATAGGTGGCAGACCTTCGCTGTTCCATGTGAGGGCTGTCTTCAAAGCCGGTCCTGGTATTCATGAAGTGGAATTTATAGAGTTGGTTCGTGATATGGTGATTGACTTCTTTGACTACCCCTTGGGCCATCTCACTCAGCTTAATCACCCTGTTGGTCCCAGGAACCCTGTAATCTTCACAGTCAGCAATAATGGCCTGTCCAAAACGCATGGGGTTGCGCCATTTATTAATATATTCAGGATAGTAATATCCTACACCATCATGGAGATTTAAGAGGTAATCGCTTTGGCTGATCAACCCCTTTAATATGGTGACGATCTTGTCTTCCATACTGTCTGAGATTTCCTCATGGGTAAACTTCCTGTTCATATCTCCATGGGCCCCTCTCTGATTCAGAATGATGGAGTAAAAATTGGCCCGTGGCACCACGATGAGGTTCCCCGTCTCGAGGCTCATATCCGCATAAAGATCTGCCGATAAAAAGCCTCCGGGCTCGTTTCCCTGTATACCGCCTATGAGCATAAGGGTCTTCCCCGGTTGCTTTCCATATATCTTGTATATATTCAGTTCATAGGCTGTGTTGGGGAAGTGGACAAGATGCTCTCTCTTGGAAAATGCAAGGGAAGGACAGAGAAACAGAGATGACAGGATAATGTATAGGATAGAAACTGGTGTTCTGTTGGCCCCCAAGGCCTTAAGATTCATTACTGACCTCAAATTCTTTTTCCAGGGTGAGCACACCGGCTTGATCGTATGCCATTATTTTGATTGCTGTGGGCAGTTGGGAATTGGAATCCGCATTAAAGAAACAATTATAAGGTTTAAATCTCTGGATGAGAAAAGGCAGTCCGCGCCTGAAATTCAAGGGAGCACCGTTCTTTAACTTTTCAGTGGGGTAGGTCCATTCCTGCGAGGGATTGGCGTCTCTTCCAGTGGCGATCACATGGATATAACCACCGACACTACTCTCTCCCGGCTGTATGTTGACGAGCTTAAAACTGACGATCACCCTGGCATTAAGCTTCTGTATAACCATGTCTTTAATATCAACCACATGAGGTGGCTTCTCAATCTGTTTTCTCTCCTCCGGTTGACTGACGACACGCTGAGGAGGTTCCGGTTTCTTGATATCTTCACTTTTTATGGGTTCTTTCTCCTGTTCCATTCGCTTTTCGAGATTCTGTATGTAGTCTTCCAATAGGGCCAGATGTTGTTTGGATCTGAGATGCTCTTTTTTGCTTTTTAAAAGATTACTCTCCAGTCGTTTTATCTCGTCTGTCTGAATACTGTCTTTATGGTAAATATAGAAATATTTAATATATTCGGTGGTAAAATAGACAGATAACGACATATACACCACAACGAATAGAGATGCCCAAAAAACGATCCGAGGAGAGATCTTGAAGGAACGGACTCTTCCTACACTCCTCATGATCATCACCGTTACACGGTTCTCACTGCGGGTCTTTCTCTTTACAGGCGGGAGTTCCTGCCCAGTGGCTGCCATTCCTCTTTTCTGATCTTCCAATGTTTGCCTTTCTTTATGAGGGATATTTCCTTGAGTCCAACATCGTTATACTCATCGGCACGGTAATTCTGTTTAAAGGTGACACTTGCCGCTCCATCGGAGACCTGCTCCACTTTCAGGTTGCTGATTTGGATCTCTAAGGAGCGATATTTTCGATTTAACCCCTCTCGGTGTCTCTTCCAGGACCTTAACCCCATACTGCGGGATCGAAATTGCGTGTCATAGCAGGCAATATAGGTCTTGAGATCTTTTCTCTCCCATGCCTTTCTCCATAGCTCTATGAATCTCTGTATCTCTTCTGTTTTAGGAACAGCAGGTCTCTCTATGGCTACATGTCTCTTATCTGCACCCTCGAAGAATTCTCCAACAATCTTCCACTGATTGCTGTTTTTCTGGAGAAAGAGCCTCTTCTCCCCCTCACTATTAAAAACCTCCGTTTTATACCTCTGGTTAAATCTGGCCAGTATCAAATGATCATTCCTTAGTAGCTGCAGATTGTTGATCTCCACCCTGATCTTTTCATATTGATTGGCCAACCTGGATTTAGTCCTCTTCCATTGATCCCAGTCTTTCCCTTGGGCAGTGAACCGGCGACTATAAAATGACATATACCTATCGATCTCTTTCCTCTCCCATTCCCTTCTCCAGTCTTCGATTATCTTCTCCAGCTCCTTTTTCTCTTTTTTGAGCTTCTCCGGACGGACCATCTCTATTCTGGAACTGATGATGACAGGCGTATCATATAATTTTATATAGTCGGCCAGTTGATCGATGTTATGGTTATCCAGAACAATGCACCCGTTGCTGTCTCTCGGCTTCAGGGGTTTGTTGGTTCCGTGAAACCATATACCATATCCTTCTCTCCCCTCTTTCTTGTCCATGGGATTGGGATAGTCAATGGGAAAGGCCCTTGCCCCGTATATGGGAGAGAGGTTATTTTTCACGTAAAAATTGGTAAAGAAATAGATACCCTCTGGGGTTTTTCGATCATTTTGCTTGGACTTGGGTCCTTCATTTTCACCGGTGGAGCAGGGGTAGATCTTTGAAGGGGACAAGAGATTATCTCTGTGATACAGAAAAATTTTCTGGGCTGACTTATCCACCAGAACCGCATAGGGGGAGTTATTCCCTGGCCATCTTAAAATGCTGGCTGGAACAAGACTTGGCTGGCTTATTGGCTTTTTTACCCGGCCTGAGAGGGCCGGAACTGATAACAGAACGATAGTAAGAGAGACAAGGGTCAATAACAGAAGCCCTGGTCTGAACTTGAATAATGGAAATGCCCTTTGTTCCTTCATCATCTTCATAAAAATCGATTGTGCCCAACCGGCATTAAGGATGAAATGATTACCTGTTGGCCTGGGTGGACCCATTAACTCGCACACGGGCGTATGAAAACATCTATCTTAACTGTGAAACCAATTCTATAGTCTATGTGAAAACCCTGTCAAATAGTTCTTCCACATGTTTCAGATGAAAATCCAGGCTGAATAGCTCTTCAATATCCTCTTCGGACAGATACTCCCTTAGCTCCCTGTCTTCCAACAGGAGAGCTTTGAACGCCTTCCCGGTATCCCAGACCTTTAGGGCATTCCTTTGAACCATCTCATAGGCTTTCTCGCGTTTGAGCCCCATGTTGGTCAGTTTTATCAGTACCTGCTGAGAAAAGATAAGCCCCTTCAACTGATTGAGGTTTTCCTCCATTCGTTTGGGGTAGACCACCAGGTTCTTCAGGATTCGGTTAAGGCGATTGAGCATATAATCAATGAGAATGGTGCTGTCAGGTCCTATCACCCTCTCCACGGAGGAATGGCTGATATCCCTTTCGTGCCAGAGTGCCATATTCTCCATGGCGGCCATGGAATTGGTTCGTACAAGGCGCGCAAGTCCCGAAATATTCTCGGAACCGATGGGGTTTTTCTTATGAGGCATGGCCGATGAGCCCTTCTGTCCCTTTTCAAATGCCTCTTCAGCCTCCAGGACCTCCGTTCTCTGGAGGTGACGTATCTCAACAGCAATCTTCTCCAGGGTCCCCCCTAGGATGGCAAGGGACGAGAAATAATGTGCATGCCTGTCACGTTGAATGATCTGGGTGGATATCTCTGCCGGCCTTAGCCCCAGCTTCTCGCAGGCACGGGCCTCAATCTTTGGAGAGATATTGGCAAATGTGCCCACTGCCCCGGACATCTTCCCATAACTTATTCCGTCAAGGGCCTCTTCCAGTCTCTTTAGATGCCGTCTCAGCTCCGAATACCAGACAGCCAGTTTGAGACCAAATGTTATGGGCTCGGCATGGATGCCATGGGAGCGTCCGATCATGACCGTAAACTTATGCTCATGGGCACGCTCCTTAACGGTAGCCATTAACTCCTTCACATCATCGATAATGAGAATCATGGCCTCTTTCATTAATAGGGCGAGACTGGTGTCAAGGATGTCTGAAGAGGTGAGTCCCATGTGGATGAAACGGGAATCAGGCCCCACATGTTCAGCCACATTGGTGAGGAACGCGATGACATCATGCTTGGTCACCTCTTCTATCTCCAGGATGCGCTCCACTGAGAAACTGGCTTTTGCTTTGATATTCTCAAGAGCCTCCTTGGGGATCAGGCCCTCTTCAGCCATGGCTTCACAGACCACCATCTCCACCTCCAGCCACTTGGCAAATCGATTTTCGGCTTCCCAGATCCGCCCCATCTCAGGGCGTGTGTATCGGCTGATCATAATAGAACCACCGTCTCCCTATTGGCTAAGCGCTAATTGAAAAAGTTAACTCCGTTTAGAACTCCATTGTGAATATCGAATATCGAACAAGGAATTTCGAATTATGAGGGTTTTTTGTTGAGATCAGTTCATTATTCTCATCAATCAAAGGTTCAACTTTTGATGCCGGTTTTATAAGATTGGCTCTTACAGTCATGAGTAACCATATCTTTGTTTCTCTCAATTCTTTAAGGCATATTTTCAAATATCCTACTTTCTTTCGACATTCATTATTCCTTGTTCGATATTCGATATTTTACTAATCCTGAAAACCAATAAAGCTGTCCAAACCCAATAATAAGCTTATATTCCTCACTTATATTAGTGCTTATGTTCCCTATCGGAGGGGTTCATGAAAATAAAGATACAAAATTATATATAATTGATAATCAATTATGCACATAAAACAATAAAAATCAACAAAAAATACGTGTTTCCAAATGCAGTGCTAAAGCAGAATCCGATTTTTAAGGGATCTGGACTCCCCTGCCGATATCACCCTTATGGCAGGCCTCCCCCTGACAGGGCATCTGTTTTCGCATATCCCGCAGCCCACACATCTCTTGAGATCCACATAGGGCAGTTGAACGGGAACCCGTCTCCCATCGGGCCGGTTCACCAACTCTTCCCGTAGATAGATGGCCTTTGGAGAGGTTGGACAGTGCTCTTGGCAGACTATACAGGGCCCGTTCCCTGACCATGGGAGGCATCTACCCCTGTCCAGGTAAGCCAAACCGATCACGATGGGCCGTTCGATCTTCTCCTTCCCTGAAATCTCCTTTATGGCCCCGGTGGGGCAGACACTTCCACACAGAGTGCATGTATATTCGCAGTAACCCTGGATCATAATTAGATGAGGTGTCCAGAATCCTGCCATTCCCGCCTCTCCAAGTGTGGGATTGATCACATTTGTGGGACAGACCTTCATGCAGAGCCCGCACCTCTGACAGAGCCTGAGAAAATCTTCCTCCGGCAAAGATCCGGGGGGTCTGATCAATCGGGGATCCGAGACCTTGTGCACCTGACCGTCCAATCTCCCCAGAAGGGGTAAGGAGATACCCGAGAGTATCCCTCCCAGGACGGCCCGTCGGCCCATATCCGGACTCCGGTTGAATGCCGGAGCCCATCTGAATCGAAAGGAGAGGGCATCTTCGGGGCATGAATCAAAACAGTTAAAGCACATCAGGCATTCGGCATTCTCCCAGTCCTCACCGGGCATTGGGGAGGCAGCCCCCTGGCAGGTTTTGGAGCACAATCGACATTCTGTGCATTTTTCCTTATCCTTTTCCAGTCTCAAGATACTCAATCTTGAAAAAATCCCTAATAAGGCCCCTAGGGGGCAAAGGATCCGGCACCAGAAACGCGGCCTGATCCTGTTCAGGAACAGAATGACCAGAAAGATCAGGCCAATGATCCAGGCCGTTTTAAAGGATAGGTGGCCATAGCCGAAGATGGGGGATACAAGGACCTCTCCTCCGTAACTTAAGAGGTTGATAATCTTAATATCGCTATGGGCCATCCAATCAAAAAGCTCTTTCATGCCCTCTCCTAGGCCTGGAATGACCGCCAGGGCCAGGGAGCGAAAGAGCAGGGATATGGGATCCATCAACCCGGTCAGGTTAAGACCAATGAAAGACCCCACAAGGAGGGTAATAAGAAGAAAATACTTGATCCGCTGGCCTGGCGTCTTCTGATTGGCCTTGACCATCCGCGACCCTTTGAGAGCAGGTCTCACCCAGCTCACCCCATGATGGATGGTCCCAAAGGGGCAGATGAAGCCACAGAAGACTCTGCCCAATAGAAGGGTCACAAGGAGCAGAATCAGTGCCCACCAGAATCCTTTGATGAGTTGGTGTCCTGACAGGAGGGAGGTTAGCCATACAAGAGGGTCCAGCTGGAAGAAGAATGTTGTGGGCCGATCAATCCTGAGATCCACCTCGGAAGAGAAGGCCACGGAATAATCTACATAGATATCCTGTGGAAGGCGGCTTTCAATCAGGAGAAAAAGGAAGAGAAACAGGAATAATGCCTGGCTTATCCTTCTTATCCGGACCAGATGTTTTGCCTTCACAGGGTCACCTTCTTCTGATCCAGGCTCTTGAGATCATAGGTGCCAAGACCTTGCTTCTGTCCCAGCCTGATGAACCCGATATCTTCTGGTCTATGGCCAAACAGCATGGATGCCCTGGCATCGGCAGCAACGGGATCATCACTCAAAATCAGGGTGTTTTTAATGGTCACATCAGAGAGGCTCCCGCCTGACGGGCCATTTTTAGTCATGACCCTGGTGGCATCGATGAGGGTCACGGTGGGCTTAAAGAACTGGGCCAGATCCACGATGGTCTGGTGGATATCCTGGTGAAGGAGATACCTCCTGCCCCCCACAGCCCCTATCCAGCTTTTCAATCCCAGGGTGAGAATACTCAGGGAATGGTGCTTTGCAACCGGCAGGTTGATCACCTTGTCGGCCTCCACAAGGGGAACAAATACCGGCCATACATCCAGGCGGTGGCCCCGGAGGTTCATCTCCTTCATAAGGGATGACCTGGGGTGGACAAGGTCCGCGCCAGTCTTTTTGGCCACCGCTCCGGCTCCGGTTATGGCAAAACAACGTCTCGCATCATGGATGGTATTATCGGCGATCCTGACCTTTTTTGCCCCGGCCTCCTGGCAGAGCTCAATGACCCCTTCCATGAGTTCTGGGTTTGTGGTGGCTGCCAGATCAGGGCGTCTTGCCCATGAGATATTGGGCTTCACCACCACCACATCCCCCTTTGAGATAAACCTGGAGATGCCTCCTGCCGCATCAAAAACCTTTCTCGTCAACGCCTTTAGAGAGTACCCCTCTTTTTCACCCAAGCCCTCAACAATAAAACCCTTCTTTGCTGACTCGGCCCAGACCGAACCGGGCCCGTTAAGGGGCAAACCACCGAGAGCAGAAACGGCCATACCACCTGAGATCTGGAGTAATCTTTTAAGAGTTGTCCTCCTTGTAATGGGATGATTGATCCCCTTTTTACCTTTTAGCTCCATATCCTGTCCTCTTTTTCCCCAGCATTATTTCTATATAAAATTGGCAGAATATAACCAAAAAGAGACACAATATCAAATCCTTTTACCCATTAACCTTTTCCTTTGACACTGTAACCCCTTTCCCATATAGTTCCGGCACCAGGGAGATCCCCCATGCCTAATCTAGTCTGGATAGATCTGGAGATGACCGGCTTAGATCCGGAAAAGATGGTCATTCTTGAGATCGCTACTGTTGTGACGGACGATCAGCTGGAGATTATGGCTGAAGGGCCTAATATCGCCATAAACTATCCGGAAGAGATCCTCAAGAACATGAATGGGTGGAGCATGAGTCATCATGAGGAGTCTGGCCTGTTGGAACGGGTCAAGACCTCTCCCTATGACTGCCGGAGAGCTGAACAGGAGACACTGGATTTTCTCTACAGCCACTGCAAGAAGGGAGAATCTCCCCTTTGCGGCAATTCCATATGGCAGGATCGCCGTTTCTTGATAAAACACATGCCCCGCCTTGAAGCGTTCTTCCACTATAGAAACATCGATGTAAGCTCTCTTAAAGAGCTGGTGAGAAGATGGTACCCCTCAGTTCCTCCCTATGAGAAGAAGAAAAGTCACCTGGCCCTGTCCGATATCATTGAATCCATCAATGAACTGAAATATTACCGCCAGAAGGTGTTTCTACCGAAAAACCAGATCTAAACTTGATTCAATTCCATCTCTTCTCTAAAACCGATGCACAAAATAATATGCACCTTCAAACTATTTTTTCAGATCAACCTTCACCTTTATGACCAATTTTAAGGATGCAAATTTATATCAATCAAATCTATAGAAATTAAATACTCCTTAATATCTTTTTCCCATATTTTTGACTGAATTTTCTAATTTTAACCTAAAAGAAAATAGGGACGTTGGTTCCAAAACAACTTGATAATGAGACTACAATCAACTAAGATTTTTTCATGACAAGACAAGCAAGGCTGGATGCCCCTGGTGCCCTCCATCATGTCATGGGACGGGGCATTGATGGGATTGAGATATTCATCAATAAGAACGACCGTGATGACTTCCTTGGCCGATGGGACGAAATGGGGTACGGGGCATACCTGTACGTCGACTCACGCTTTTGCCTAAGGCTTCCTTCAGGCGGGCATCGCTGCTACCACCCTTGCCTTCGGCTACCCTTCGCCTCTGTCAGGCTGGGACTGGACTTTGCCCGGTAAATGTGTCATAATACCGGACATCACCATATAGCAGCCGTATAGCAGCCGGGCCAAGCCCGGCACACAACTAGCCGCTTGAGCGGACGGATAACCGCCGCTCAGCTTAATCGTTAAACACAAATCAGGATCTTCATATGTGTAAAAGATTTTTTTCAAAAAAGATATCAGTTATCTTTCTTCTTACTTTTCTCTCTACTCCAGCTTATGCCGAAGAATTTATTATTTCTTCTTCCCAAGAAAGTGTAGAAAAAGGTGAGATATTTGATTTATATCTTGAAATTCGGACAGACGAAATAGCAATTGAGAACTTAAAGATCGATCATCAATTTCCACGCGGCTTTACCCTTAAATCAGGGCCAAACCCTAAGTTCTTAGGAAAAGAGATTGTCAACCCCGGCAGCAGTATTACCATTTCATATACAGTTAGTGCTCCTCCTCATAAATTAAATCCTTTCACTGGCGAGAGGGGTATTTCAACTAGGGACCGCAAGCGTTTTATATTTAATATTTCTTATACTCGAAAACCAAAAGGGCTAATAAGACAGCGTCAAATTGAATATTTTTTAAGATATACTACGTCTATGTATATCTATCTATATCTGGGGCATGATAGGTCTGTTAGTTGCTCATATAATAAAGAGCGTTGCCAAAAGCAGGTCTAACTCAAAGCCACAAAATGCGAAAATAAAGGACCTTGTGAATCGGATCTTTTCAGAAAACTTTGTGGGTTTAATGACTACTCTTCTTATTGGTTTCGGTATCTTAATCATTTTGGCTCAAGAAATGGTTCCTACGAGGGGGTGGTATGATACATTGGCTCTAGGTATCATTCTGGGTATGATTGGAGATGAGAATTTATTACGGAAACTTAAAGGATCTTAAAACTCTTTTTATTCATAACTTTTTGTCGAACCACACGAAATTTGTAGAAAAAGACAGATACAATGCCTATAGTATCTGTCAATTGAAACCCAGCATTTCTACAAGAAAAAGCTCGCCAGTTTCCGGGCACAAACCCTCAGAGGTCTAAGACAGAGTCTGGGATGTCTGGCTTGAGAAAATGCTATATTTCAGTTGGCAAAGATTATAGGCACTTTTCAATTTCAATCTCTCTATATCTAACCATGCAAATTCAGCCGACAGCTTACCGCTGCGGCTGATTTGCGGTGTTGGGCGGAAAACATGATTTGAAATTATAAGGATGAAAAGTCTTGTGTCTTTTGATATAATTGGGGAAATCGAGGAAATTGAAACCATTGCCATCGGGGGAATGATTCGTGATATAATGCGGCTTCAAAAACAATTTGGTTTCGCTCGGTGGCGAAAACTTAAAGGATTTGCAATGGTTAGGCTTCAGAGCGGAAACATTCGTAAAGCTGAATTACACTGGTATGAAGCCCACGGTATCGGTAAAAGGAAAATGAAAATGAAAAGGTTTTTGGATTAAATTATGGTAAAAGCAAAGGAAAATCATAAGTTTGCGCTTTGCGTTGAGAATAAGGACTGTGAGGATTTAGAAAAGCGCAAGATTTATCAGATACTGCCGGATGACGATGCGGAAAAGGAAGGATATATCCGGGTCGTTGATGAATCCGGTGAAGATTATCTTTATCCCCAGTCCTATTTCGTTCTCATTCCATTACCCCGCGAAGCGCAAGAGGCCCTGCAAGCAGCAAAATAACCTATTCATCTCGCCCAACATGGCTCTTGCAGCCGACAGCTTACCGCTGCGACTGATTTGCGGTGTTAGGCAATGTGAAAATTTATAATTTATTACAAAAGGAGATTAGAATGAAGATCTATGTAGGAAATTTGTCGTACGAGGTCACCGAAGAGGACTTACGGCTGGCTTTAGAACAATTTGGGCAGGTTGAATCCGCCACCATTATAAAAGACAAGTATAGTGGTCAATCAAAAGGATTTGGATTCGTGGAGATGGCCTCTAAATCTGAAGGGCAGTCTGCAATCGATGGCCTAAATGGCAAAGAGCTAAAAGGAAGAACGCTTAACGTGAATGAGGCTCGCCCTCGCACCGAAAGTCGCGGTAGTAGAGGAGGAT
>Ga0180009_10005181_pt1 | contig 14068 bp, 10 predicted proteins | sample OS_PC_MetaG_FD_123537 | JGI IMG/M metagenome (GOLD analysis project Ga0180009, IMG submission 123537) | Groundwater microbial communities from the Aspo Hard Rock Laboratory (HRL) deep subsurface site, Sweden - OS_PC_MetaG | ecosystem: Environmental > Aquatic > Deep subsurface > Groundwater... | reverse complement strand
TTCGCCAATTATTTTAAAATGCCGGATTACCTCAATTGATACTTGACGTAAATTAAAATATTCTTGATTGCTTAACGTTTGCGACGGGGAAACAACGATACTTTCACCGGTATGAACGCCCATCGGGTCAAGATTTTCCATATTACAAACAGCAATGCAATTATCACGGCAATCACGGACAACTTCATATTCAATCTCTTTCCATCCATAAAGATATTCTTCGATTAAAACCTCAGGCGCCAAAGCCAATGCCCTTTTAACCACCTTTTTTAATTGGCTTTTATTTTCAACCACGCTTGACCCCTGGCCTCCCAAAGAAAATCCCGCCCGGCAAACCACAGGGTACCCGATTCTTTCTCCGGCCAAAAGCGTTTCTTCAAGAGTCCTTGCCGAAAAACCTTTAGGGATGTTTAAACCGATATTTTTTAGATTCTGGGCAAATAATTGGCGGCTTTCTGTTTTTTCGATCGCTTCGATTGGGGTTCCCAAAACAGAAACCCGATACTTTTTTAGTACTCCTGATTTTGTTAAGGCGATTCCGCAATTTAGAGCTGTCTGACCACCAAAACTTAATAAGATTCCATCCGGTCTTTCTTTTTCAATTATTTTTTCTAAAAATTCGGGGTTGACCGGTAAAAAATAAACACTATCGGCAAACCCCTTGGAAGTTTGAATTGTAGCAATATTCGGATTAACCAAGACCGTTCTGATTTTTTCTTCTTTTAAGGCCTTAATTGCCTGGGATCCGGAATAATCAAATTCTCCCGCCTGACCGATTTTTAAAGCTCCTGAACCCAAAATTAAAACCTTTTTTGGCAAATTTTTTTTCATTTAAGCTTTCATGGCCGAAGCCGATTAATTTTTAAATTGTCAACAAATTCATCAAAAATCCAACCGGTATCTGTCGGACCGGGACAACCCTCCGGATGAAATTGAACTCCCATCATCTTACCGTCACTTGAAATCACTCCTTCACATGTTCCATCGTTTAAATTAATAAACCACTCCTTGAAACTGCTTGGCAGAGATTTCGGATTTACGGCAAAGCCGTGATTTTGTGAAGTAATAAAGCACTTATTACTATTTAAATCTTTAACCGGCTGGTTTAACGATCGATGTCCAAATTTTAATTTATAAGTATCCGCCCCTGCTGCTAAAGATAAAATTTGGCTGCCAAAACAAATTCCCAAGACCGGAGTTTTATTCTTTATCGCTTTTCGGACAATGGCGATTGTTTTTTTAACTACCTTTGGATCGCCGGGACCATTAGAAATCACCATCCCGTCAAAAGAAAGTTTTCCGAACGGATCAAAATCCCAAGGAGTTAGCCACACAGTCAAGCCGCGTTTCAGAAGATTTTCTAAAATTGCCCTTTTATAACCGCAGTCAAGCAAACAGACGGTTTTTTTGCTTCCGTTTTTTCTAAATATTTTCGGCTTACTAACACTAACTTTAGCAACAAGGTTTTCTTTATTAGGATCATAAAAATCAATTTTATTTTTATCTAAGATAATTTTTCCCAACATTGTTCCCTTAGACCGAAGAAGTTGAGTTAGAGCGCGGGTGTCAATTCCTTCAATTGCCGGCACCTTATTTTCCTTAAGCCAGGAAGAGAGTGTTTTAACATTCTGATAATGAGAAGGGTTTTCGCAGTTTACCGTTACTGCCAACCCGCTGATTTGCATTTTTCCTGACTGGAAATTCGTTTTATCCGGTACGCCGTAATTGCCAATTAAAGGATATGTCATCACTAAAATTTGGCCAAAATAAGAAGGATCGGTAAAAGCTTCCGGATAACCGGTCATGGCCGTGGTAAAAACTACTTCTCCGGCCGTTTCAATTTCAGCCCCAAAGGATTTTCCGATAAAAACTGCGCCGTCTTCTAAAACCAGTTTTGCTTCCATATATCAGCTCACCTCAAAAAAATTTGCGAACCATACTTTACCCTTGAATAGCGCTAAAATCAGTATGGAGCCCCACGGGTATCTCGTCCTTCCGTAGCTGTCCGCCGCCAAAGGCTAAGGACAGCGAAGGAGGAAAACCTACAGTACCAATCCAAACGCCCCGTTGGGGCGAAAATACTGTACCAGAAAACCAATTCATCCATGGGCTAATCCCAAAAGGACCATGGCCTGCCTGCCGGTTTACCCGCCGGTAGGAGGGCAGGCAGGTTTTCTTGGTTCACTACAGATTTCGCGCTTGTTGTCATTGTGAGCGAATGCGAAGCAATCTCGTTTTTAGATTGCTTCGTCCCCCGATATATCATCGGGGTCCTCGCAATGACAATTAGACTAATCAACGTCAACTGCGAAACTTGTGTTCACGTATAAATCCTAAACATTCGAAATAGTATAAACTTAAAATTGACAAAAAAAATCCCCCTTCCGGGGGGTTTTTAATGATATTACAACCCGAATTTTCATAGTGTCTCTGGGATATGATAGAAGACTCGATAGATTTTTGTCAAGAATGGATTTATTGAAATCAAACATTAAAATTATTCAACCTACCTTAGGCCAAATTTAGTTGAATAGTGAATAGGGACGGGGGTAGGTTTATCGATGGATACGGTATTAAGTTATTAGATCTTTTTACACTGAGCGGAATTAAATTTTTGAGCGCCAATAATTTCTATCCGGACCATAAAAAGATATTAGACCGCTTCTTGTATCTTCACTAATAACCTGCCCCGTTCTTAAGTAAGCTGACTTAAGGTAAAATATAAACATGGTAGATAGACGGAGCTCAAAGGCCTACTGGGGAAAAGTGGCAAAGCCCTATGATAAGTTGGTTGGTGAAACGGGAGATAAAGCTCACAGCTTGGTTATCAACCCGATAGTATTAGATTTTCTTGGCGACTTGAAAGGGAAAGTTGTATTGGACGCAGGTTGCGGAAATGGTTATTGGTCACGAAAACTAGCGCAAAGGGCCAAAAAAGTTGTTGGCATCGACTTCACTGAAGAGCTAATCAAGATAGCAGATTCTAAACCCTTCGGTCATAACCTCGAATTCAGACAAGGAAACTTAAAGGAACTAAGGTGTCCCAACAGCGAGTTTGATGTTGTATTGTGCAATATGGTTTTAATGGATATGGATGATTTAGATAAAGTTATTGGGGAGCTGTCAAGAGTATTGAAACCCAATGGTGTGTTGGTTGCTAGTATTACCCATCCATGTTTTGAAAACCCACCAAATACCACTACCGTGGAAGACAAAAAAGGTCGAAAAGTTGGTAGATTGGTAAAACACTACTTTAAGACAGGGGTAGTAGTAGATGCAAAACAAAGCTGGGACGATAAGCACGAGTATCAACATTATCACTACACAATATCTAACTACCTTAATGCTTTTTCAAAGCATAACTTATATGTGGATTTGGCCTCAGAACCAAATTGGGTGGAAATGACAGGTGAAGGAGATCATAGTCATACTCCTTACTTTTTGATCTGGAAACTTAAAAAATTAACGGTTTAATGCTCTATTTACTTCCTTATTTATCGATAGACAAAAACTGCCGACGTTTCCTGCACCTGTTTCATCGTAAACTCCGGATATTTCAGCTCGGAAGTCCGGTCAATTTTCCGATAACCCCTTCGACTCGCTCAGGCCTTCGGCTCTGAGGCTCAGACTCAAAGAGATGGTGAGCCTGTCGAACCATTCAACCTGGATTGGATTCTGAAAAGCTTTGACAATACTTGATATACTATAGCAATCGCAAATCAAACTTTCAGTGTTTCAGGCTTAAAAATGTGGTAAATTTGTTTTGCGGGCGCTATATTAGTCAGATCAACACTAGGATTACGGGGCCGGAATTGACGCCAACAACTGGTTTTACCCTGTTTAGATTTTAATCTATGGAAAAACCGATTTTCTGGATAATTTTTGTTTTACTTCTCGTTTTAATTGGACTATGCGTTTTAAGCCGTTTGCCCAAATTTCAAAAAGGGAATAAAGTAGCGATGTCAACCCCTCAAGCTCCACATAAAAATATTATCGATCTTCCCCAACCAGAACTAAAAGGCAAGATGAGCTTGGAGGAGGTAATTTTCAAAAGAAGATCAAGAAGAGAATATACTCAGGAAAGTTTAACTTTGGCGCAGGTTTCTCAAATACTTTGGAGCGGCCAGGGAATTACTGACGAAAAAACCGGCTTTCGTTCCTCTCCTTCGGCTGGAGCTTTGTATCCATTAGATATTTACCTGGTGGTGGGAAGAAACGGGGTTGAAGATTTGCCTGAAGGAGTTTATCACTTTCTTCCCCAAGGGCAGAAGCTTGAAAAAATATCAACCGAAGATCTTCGCGAGTCGCTGACGAAAGCTTCATTAAACCAAAGTTTTATTGCCCAAGCACCAATGGTTTTGGTTATCACGGGTGAATATGAAAGAACGATGGTCAAATATGGAGAACGAGGCAGGCAATACGTTCATCAGGAGGCGGGTCATACCGCCCAAAATATCTACCTCCAGGTCGAGAGCTTGGGCCTAGGAACAGTGACAATTGGAGCATTTAACGAGGAAGAGATTATAAACATTTTAGATCTTCCATCAACCCACCACCCTTTATACGTCATGCCGGTAGGGCAGGTGGAGTAATAGAATAAACAAGTTTGTTTCTGTCGAAAAGGAAGGTTTTTAGTTTTCTATGCTGGTACAGGTAGTTGGCAAAATCTTCCGTTGGCTACCTCCACAATTTGACAAGCCGGTTGTATATTGGTTAGGCTTTTAGCAATTTCTATCTGGATTTTGAGTTTAGACAGCGCCTCCCGATTGAAGATATGGATACAGTGTTGGTGGCGGGGTGGCAAGCTGAATTTGTCTTAATCTAACCAAATTATTCATGCACCCGGAATTTACTAGACATTTACCAAGTATGAGTGAATTAACCGAGAGATTAGTTGATGAAATGGTTAAAGCGCATACGAATAAATAGATAAACGTGTATTCTAAAACCAAGTGCAACCGTTAAAATGACTTTATGATCTATGTTTTCAGTCCTCCTAATCACCACAGCGTTCTTCGTTTAAAAACTCTATTAATTAAACATGACCCTGCGTTCTTGCTGAAGAAATTCACCGGTCGCAGTATTTACTTAAAAGAGTTCAAAATAGTGAATCAAAAACTTGGCAAAAGTGCTTCTTGGTTAAAGGGAGATGGAACTGGAGTAGACTTTTCTCAAGGGCTTGATTATGTTTGGTTGAGTGTTTGCCATGAGATGGCACACATTTTTCTGTGGAGTCCACCGAAATGGAGTGAGAACAAAAAAATCAAAAGGTTGTTGAAACGAAACAAAAATTATAATCCCAACGATTATTACTATCACCAATATGGTTATCATTTCGATTACGCAGTCGAACAAACTTTGGCTTTTTTGTTGCAAGCCGCTTGTGAGAACAGAATTGGATTTCTTCGGTCACTAGATTGGGAGAATTGGGAACATACTTTTAAACTCAACGGTGTTTTAGAACTTGCTATGTTTTTTTGGGAACCATGGGTGAAGTATTTAAAAGAGCTAAAACCAAGTTCCAAGATTGATAACTTTATTTTAAGTACTTTAGAGAGTTTTACCACTAACCAGGAAAACATTTTCTCGAATTTGGCTTAATCCACGCCACAAAAATAAGTTCGAAAACTGTCCTCCTCCGACTTCACTCAGGACAAGCCTACCCACAGTACCATAACCCCAGTACCATTCGATACGGGGCACGCGGTACATGGCAAACATTGTTCGAGCCAGATAAGACATTTAGTCCTTTATTTCCGATGTGCAAAGGGTAAACCATATCGGGTATGGTAGACTAAGAATTTTTATACGTGAACCAAGAAAACCTGCCTGCCCCGTACCGTCTGGTGCAGGGCCTGCCGGCAGGCAGGCCACGGGTGTATCCTCCTTCGCTGTCCTTAGCCTTTGGTCGCACGTCGCTGAAGCTTTGGCAGACGGCGCGCAGCGGACAGCTTCCCACCTCGTCCTTCGGACTTCTAAGGACAAGGCCGGAAGGACGAGGTACCCGCGGGGCTTCATTTAAGGTTTTATAAAATTGCCCACTTCCGGTATTATCTAGTACAATATAATAAAATCTTAAGAAAATAGAAGAAATCGAGAGGAGGTGAAAAATGAAGAAGATATTGATAATAACTTTCTCCGTTTTACTGGTTTTGGTGTTTTTGCCTGTTGTTGCTCTTGCTCAAGGCCGAAGCAATCAGGCGCAAAGTCAAAATCAAGTTCAGACTCAAAATCAGGGTGAAGACCAGCAGCTACAGGTTGCCACCCAAGAACAAGAGAGTTTACCGGAAGGGCAGGATGAAGAAAATGAAGGTCAAGCTAAAGGACAACCAAAATCAGTTAGTCCTAGAAGCGAGACCGCCAGAGAACATATAAGCGTGGTAGCCCAGACGGTTGAGGAACTGCTAACTACCCAAGGAGCCAAAGGCGGCATTGGCCAGCAAGTAAGTGAGGTGGCCAAGGAGCAACAACAAGCGCAGCAAGAGATTGAAGGAGAGCTGGATAAACTAGAAGCGAGGCGGGGTTGGACGAGGAAGTTGTTTGGTCCGGACTACAAGGCGATTAAGAACCTCAATCAGCAAATGAAGAGAAATAGACCGAGGATAAGACAGCTTGAACAGTTGCAAACCCAGGTGACAAATCAAACTGACCAAGCACAAATCCAAGAAGCAGTTCAGGCCCTAATTGGACAAAACACGGCTTTAGAGGAGCAGATTCGGGCAGAGGAGCAAGTAGGTAGTCTATTAGGTTGGTTGTTTAAGCTATTTACTAAATAGAAAGTTGTTGTTTGAAAGGAGGTGAGAAGAAATATGAAGAAATTAACAATTCTTTTGTTAGGGATATTTGTTGTTATTGCTTCAGTTGTTGTTTTATGGACAAAAAATCAGGTTTCTGCTGAAGGAAAAAATGAGTTTGTCAAAGGTGAAGTTCTGGTTAGGTTCAAAGAGGGTGTAACTTCAAATGAAGCTGGTAGAGTCCATAAACGTATAGGAGGACAAGTAAAAGAGGTAATTCCAGGTATCAATGTTCAGGTGGTAGCAGTTAAACGAGGGGTAGGCGAAGCGGTCTCAGCCTATGCAAGAGAAGGCCTAGTTGAATACGCCGAACCCAATTATATTGCCTATGCTTTAGAAGACCCTAGCGATGAGTATTTTATCAAACAGTGGGGACTGGACAATGATGGACAGGAGTATAAAGACGGTGAGTTTGGTTCAGTTGATGCGGATATTGATGCCCCTGAAGCATGGGACGTTACTCTTGGTAGCCTAGGTATAAAAATCGCAGTTCTTGATACGGGAATTGACCAAAACCATCCGGATTTAGATAATAAGTTAATTGATAACATTAACTTTACCACCACCACCAGTAATACAGTTGATGACTTGTATGGACATGGAACACATGTTGCCGGTATTGCAGCGGCAGAGACAAATAATGTTCAAGGTGTAGCCGGAGTTGGTTATAATTCCTCTTTGTTGAATGTTAAGGTTCTAGACGACAATGCCAGTGGATATTATTCTTGGATAGCCAACGGCATGATTTGGGCAGCGAACAACGGAGCTAAAGTTATCAATATGAGCCTTGGCGCTGGCAGGAAATCGGCGACCTTAGAAGATGCCGTTAACTATGCTTGGAGTAGGGATGTGGTTTTAGTTGCAGCAGCTGGAAACAGTAACAATCCCAGCCGTACTTATCCGGCATATTACGAAAACGTCATTGCAGTAGCTGCAACAGATAGCAACGACGCTAAAGCATCTTTTTCAAGCTATGGCAGTTGGGTAGATGTGGCCGCCCCTGGCGTTAATATTTACAGTACTTTCCCCAACCATCCTTACAGTATCAAAAAAAGTTTGAACTATGACTTTGGTAGCGGTACATCAATGTCCACGCCTCATGTAGCTGGAATAGCCGCTTTGGTGTGGGCAAGGGAGTCGGGCTTAAGCAATCAAGAAGTAAGGAACAGGATTGAGCAGACAGCAGATATGATTCCAGGAACAGGGAGTTATTGGATTTGGGGGCGGGTTAATGCTTGTAATGCCGTTGGCGGTAATTGTTCAGGAGTGGTGCCTACTCCAACGCCTACGCCGACACCAGAGCCAAGTCCGAAACCGTCACCAACTCCTCAACCAGACGCGTGTTACAATTACTGCCTTAAGAGGGTTTGTGATAACGTGTGCCATCCGGTAAAAGATTTACCCGGTTGTCCTGATTGTCTGTAAGAAGTTGTGGTTATTAAAAGAATAATAAGCATTTTAGGATGCGGGGTTTTGGCTTGGTCGAACTTGTAACCTTTTAATTTCCTCCCATCTTACCTTAATCAATTCAGTTTGAATTATATCTTCAAACGCTTTTATTATCTTAGAAATAATAGTTTTCTAATAATCTCCACAGTACAATCCTGTACCTGGCAAGCAGGACTGGGAAGCCAGATAAGACGGGTTTAGTCGTTTATTTCCGATGTACAATGAGAAAACCAGGTTGGGCATGGAAGCCTATAGCCCTTTTGGCAAAATTGAAAAAGGCAAAATCCCCGATAAGCTTTATTGCTGCTAAAGTCTTAGTTTTCGATTGATGCCTCCCTTCTTTGGGAAACACAAAAAAAATCACAAATTGAAGCTCCGAGAGCTACCTTGTCCTTCCGTAGCCCTGCCTGCCGGTTTACCCGCCGGCAGGAGGGCAGGCAGGTTTTGGCGAAGGCGGAATAGGCCTCGGATCCCGAAGGGACCCCTTCGGGGTTTTCGCGAAGGCGGACTAAATATCCTAAAAACCAATCAGGTGTAAAATACTCTTAAAGGAATAAATATAGTAAAATAAATTGGTCTTGCCCTAAATCTAATGACTCCAGAAAGAGTAAACGCTTTTTTTAATCAAAGGGCTGGTCCGGGAATAGGCGAGAGGCAAAAAGAGCGATTAACCAGGGTTTTTGAAAAAAATGACTGGGTTCTTACAATTGGAGAGATTCCAGAGATAGAGAAGATTATTAAACAACTTCAAGAAGAGAGTATTTTGGTCGTTGGTGGCGGTGATGGTACCCTATCTAAAGCTTCAGTAGAATTAGCCGGGAGCGGCAGAAAAAATCCCTTTTTACCAATTGGCCTCAGCGGCAATTCTTTGGCTGAAAATAATTGGGGGGTAAAAAGATTTTCTGCCACAAATCTAGAAGCGATTATCAAACATATTAAAAATCAACTCCAACAAGAAACTTTGGGATCAAGAACAGTAAGACTGGGAAAACTTCAAGTTGGCCAGTGGCAGACTCATTTTGCTTGGGGGCTAAGTACTGGTGGTGCTGCCAAAGTAATGGAAAGAGATGAACAGCTTAGAACAACAGAAGCTCTTAAAAGAAAAAGATTAGCCGGAGCAACACCCACGGGTGACTTGCCTTACCTTTTATCCTTGCTTGATTTAAGGACTAGAGATGAAAAGCGATTACATTCCTCCTTTTTACGGGACATTACTCTTAAATCAGAAGAAAAAAAGATAGAAATTCCTTATCCGTATGTTAGTCTCCTGGCAATCACTCTTTACCATTTTTATGGGGGAGTTAAACTTCCTCATACTCGAGAAACTGAAAAAGAAGAACCACTTCTTCATCTTTTATTAATGGGTGGGGATAATCCTAGTCAGGCTCTGAGCAGAACCTTGCTCGCTTATGGCTTGGCGCGGTTTAATTTGCTTGATCAAGTACCCTCACTGGCCCCTAAAACAGTATCGGCAGAACAATTTTCTCTAGAATCCGGTGAACCCTTATCCTTAGAAATTGACGGCACGCCGGTTATCTCTGGAATATTTACCCGAGCTCCAAAGGAGATTTACGGTCTTATCGCCCAGCTTGGACAAGAGATTAGAATTGTGAGCAGGTAATTCCTTGCTGATATAATCAACTGGTTTCAAAACTCTTTACGTCATTGCGAGGAGTGTTAACGACGCGGCAATCTATCTTTAAAAACAAGATCGCCACACTCGCTTCACTCGTTCGCGATGACTTTTGAAACAGGTTCAATGAAAGCTTATTACTCCACTGAATTTAACCAATAATTTTTCCCGCAGGTGTCAACTTAACAGGGACAGGGCTCAACATATTGTATTTAACGGGAAAAGGTATTGAAGCTCCGAGGGCTAACCCCAAAGGGGTCCCTTCGGGACAGCCCTCGGATTCTTACTTTATATTACAAACATAGTTGTCATCAAGAGCTGAAATCCCTGCCTGCCGGTTTACCTGTCTGCCGACAGGCAGGCCCGCCGGCAGGAGGGCAGGCAGGCTTGGCGAAGGAGGAATAGGCCTCGGATCCCAAAGGGATCCCTTTGGGATTTTCGCGAAGGCGGATTAGCATGTCTTTGTGACAAGGTTAGCCCGCATCGACTTTCCGAATGGGTTCTTTGATGTTTTCAACCGGGGATTAAACAAGCAGAAGAAATTTTAGGAACGAATAAATACAAAATGGCGCAATACAAAAAGATGTAGCTGTTTTTTACGAAGTTTACGGCAATACCTATCCCCGTCCCTATTTATTATTTTATCTATTTACTATTTACCTCTAAACCCAGTCTACTCTTGATTTTTAGCGGATGAGATTTGAAAGTTTGAGCCTTTTTCTACAGCTCTTTCGGCAATCTTAGTCAAATTTGAATTTGTTTGTGAAAGAAGCTGACTTAGTCTTTGATTCTCGTTTTTTAATTCGGAAATAGTCTTTGTTAAGGACTCCACCTTTTGACTTAAAAGCTCTTGGATGGATTGCGCTTTTTGTTTTGCTAACTCTTTTTCATGTTCAAACTCCTTAGTTAATTCTATTGTCTCGGCGTCAGCCGCTTCTTTGGCCGTTTTTTCCAGCCTTGCCTCAAATGTTTTTGCTTGATTTCTAAGATCGGTAAGTTCAGCTTCTTGCTCGCCTAATTTTGCTTTTCTTTCTTCCAATTCCGCCAAAACTTTTTTACTGTATTCAGAAAGTTCTTCCTCCTGACGTTTTTTAAGCTTTTCAAATTCATAATCATATTCCTCTTTTTCTCTTTTTTGGGCTTTTTTAGCTTCCTCTTCTTCGTCTTTCATAAGCTTCTCTACTGATTTTTTAGATTCTGCCAAATCAGCAAGAACTAACGACGCTTTTTTGAATTCGGATTCAATAGTTTCTATTTCTTTTTGTAAGGTTGTATGGAGATTATTTACTCTTTCTAGCCACCCTTTGGTGAGCGTTAATGTTTGCTCGTTTATTTTTTCCGAAACTTTTTCAGCGCCTTGTTTTTCTATGTTTTCGATGAGTTCTTTATAGGCCCGCCAAATATCGGATTTTGGACTTTTGTAAGTTACTTTGGCAACGGCAGAATCTTTTTTGACTTTTGTCATTTGACCGAAGTTTATCATTCTTAAGCTAAAATTGCAATTTTATCTATCTGGCGTCGAAAAAATTAAAAACAATCTGGCAATCTTCAACTCATCATAAGAATAATCTTCTCCCAAAATTTCTTTAACCGGTGACAGTTTTTTCCCTCCCGATTTTTCAAAAGCGGCTTTAATTATTTTAAATTTTTCTTCTTTTGGCTTAATTCTGGCCAAATTAATCTTTTCTCCCGCCTGCACCAGTTTCTCTAAATGATTAATGATTGTTCCTTTAGTATCGCCTCGTTTTTCAACAATCTCCTCAATATTCAAACCTTTCTTCCAAAGCCGTTTCGTTTCTTCATAAGTGGATGGTGCTGGCCGCTTCTTATAATTATTTATAGCTTGCAAAAACTCCTGCCCATATCTTTTTTGTTTTTCTTCTCCGACACCGGTGATTTTTAAAAACTCTGCCCCTGTTTTGGGTTTGAGTTTTGCCATTTGCTTAAGCGAGACATCATTAAAAACGATATAGGGAGGCACCCTGGTTCTGTCGGCGATAACTTTTCTTAGCCTCCTTAGTTTTTCGAACAATTTATCAGTTTGATAATCCGCAGTTTTTGACTCTTTTGCCTTTGGCAGTTTGATGACCTGTCTTTTTTTTAAAGCTTCCCTGCCTCTTTTACCAATGCTTAATGTTGGATATCTGCCTTGGTCCTTAATCACCAATCCCTTGCCAACCAAGTACCTGATTATTTCCATTATCTCTGGTGCGCTTTTCTCCCTTTCAATGCCATAGACCGACAGTTTGTCGTGTTTCCAGCTTTTGATTTTTTTATTTTGTGATCCCCTTAAAACTTCTGCTATATGCTTCCCTCCAAATCTTTCTCCTGTTTTAATTATGGCAGACATTATTTTTTGGCTGATAACGGTCGCCTCTACTTCCTCTCTACTGGTCAAGCAGTTATCACATCCGTTGCAGCTGATCGCATTTTCGCCAAAATAATTGAGCAGGTACTCTCGCCGACAGCCAATCAGTTCGCAGTATTCCACCACTTCTCTTAGCTTTCTTTCGCTGCTTTGCCGCACCACCTTATTTGTTATTTGATCAATGAAAAACTGGTGTTTTTTGGTGTCGCCAAAAGAATAAAACAAGACACACTCGCTTTGAAGCCCGTCTCTGCCTGCCCGCCCTGTTTCCTGATAATATCCTTCCATCGACTTGGGCAAGCTATAATGGACTAACAGCCTGACATCCGGTTTATCGATACCCATACCAAAAGCAATGGTAGCCACTATTATTTGAACTTCGTCTCTAATAAATTTTTCCTGCACTTTCTTGCGCATTTCACTATCCAACCCGGCGTGGTAAGCTTTTGCCTGATACCCCTCACTATCTAACCTGGCGGCAATATTTTCCGTTTCCTTTCTGGAAAAGCAGTAGATGATCACCGAATCATTTTTATGTTTCTCAACTATCACCAGTAAGTTTTCCCATGCTTGTCTTTTGGGCCGGACTTTATAAATCAGATTTGGCCGATTGAAACTGGAGATAAATATTTTAGGCTTGTTTAATTTTAATCTTTCGATAATATCCTGCTTTACTCTTTCTGTTGCTGTAGCCGTTAATGCCAAAATTGGAGCAGCAGGGAAATTTTCCCGTAAAATTTTTAAGTTTCTGTAATCCGGTCTAAAATCATGCCCCCATTCAGAAATGCAATGGGCTTCGTCCACAGCAATTAAACCCAGATTAATTTTTTTCAAAAAATCAATAAATGGTGGCAGTACCAATCTTTCCGGCGCCACATACAAGATCTTTATCAGGCCATTTTCTGCCGCTTGTTGAATTTTGTTAATTTCTAAGAACGATAAAGAACTATTGATAAACTCCGCCCTTACGCCGTTATTTTTTAACCCATCAACCTGGTCTTTCATTAAGGCAATTAAGGGCGACACCACCAGCGTTACTCCCGGCCTGATTAGGGCCGGCAGTTGATAGCAAAGCGATTTGCCTCCACCTGTCGGCATCAGCACCAGCCCGTCCCTCTTTTCCAACACCCATCTTATTACTTCCTCCTGCCCCGGCAAAAAACTTTCATAGCCGAAGTATTTTTTCAGCATCCTCCTCATGCTCTCTATTTTTGCCCAAAGAAAACCCGGAGTCAAGAAATGAAACTCCACACCCATAAGGTCGTGGGGTTTCATACCTGCCTTAGTCTGTTTTATGCCCATCTGTCAAGATATTCAGAATCCGGCTCCGTTTATTAAAGCGTTTGTGCTAAACTGAATGTATATGAAAACTAAAATAATTAAAGCAATTTTTAGCAATTTACTTTTTGTGATTGGAGTAGCTTTGATAGTGGTGGGTTTTGTCAGAGGAGTATCGACAGTGGTAAAAAGTGCGGTGTTTGAAAAGTATCCGCTTAACGACTATGAGGAGACAAGATGTCAGATAGAAGCTTCTTCGAGGGCAGTTCCTTTGGAAGGGGCAATTGCCGAACCTTTGAGCGAACAAGAGAAAAAGGAAATAAAAGCAGACTGTTTTAAAAGTTTGGAGCAAGCCCGAAAAGTTAAACAAGTGGACGATATAACTTATTCACTAAGCTTTTTAGCCTCCGGTTTGGCTCTAACCTTGATCTTTAAAAGATTTATCTTCTCAAAAAAAAAGGTGACTAGATCCTCTATCTAATGCTTTTCTCTAAAGAATTAATGAACATAAAACCCATTTCAAAATTCATGTTTAACCTCTAATTA
>Ga0180009_10005180_pt1 | contig 14068 bp, 10 predicted proteins | sample OS_PC_MetaG_FD_123537 | JGI IMG/M metagenome (GOLD analysis project Ga0180009, IMG submission 123537) | Groundwater microbial communities from the Aspo Hard Rock Laboratory (HRL) deep subsurface site, Sweden - OS_PC_MetaG | ecosystem: Environmental > Aquatic > Deep subsurface > Groundwater... | reverse complement strand
ATCGTAGGAGAATTTGTTGCCGATATTATAGTAAATGATACAATTATTTTAGAACTGAAATCAGTAGGATCAGAAAAATCATGTAAATCCTGTAAATCCTGTCGAGTATGGCTGAACTATTACCTTCAAACAGTTCCAGATTAGATATTGGAGAGTTAATGGATGGGTAGATTTTTGATTGTGGATATTGGGGCTGGCACCATGGATGTCCTCTATTATGACATGGATTCTGGAATCCATTACAAGGCGGTTGCCAAATCACCAGTGCTGAATATGGCCGAAAAAGCGGCGAGCCTTCCGGGTAATCTCCTGATCACTGGGTCCGAGATGGGAGGGGGGGCCATCTCCAAGGTGTTAGCAGAGCGAGCACAGGAAGCTGAAGTCATTATGTCCATGTCATCCGCCGCCACCGTTCATCACAATTTGGAGAGGGTGCACTCTTTGGGCATCAAGGTTATTGAAGATAAACGTGCAGAAGATCTAAGAGAAAGGGGAGGATATGCCCATTTAGTTATTGGCGACCTTGAAGTGGAAAAATTAAAACAGATCTTGCAGGGATTGGGTGTCTCCTTTTCGTTTGATGTGGTGGGGATATGTGCCCAAGATCATGGAACGCCACCTGATGGGATGTCCCACTTAGATTACCGCCACAATATCTTCAAGACCGTTTTGGATGAAGATCCTTTTCCCCATGCGTTGCTTTACAGGAGTGATGAAGTTCCGGTAACTATGAACCGCCTCCTGTCCATTTCAGAGAGTGCAAGAATGCTGCCCACTGAAGAGATCTATGTCATGGATAGCGGAATGGCAGCCATCTTGGGAGCCTCCATGGACCCAAGGGCCTTTCAAAAAGAGAGAATACTCATTCTGGATGTTGCCACCTCCCATACAATAGGCGCTGCCATGGAGGGAGATGAGGTGGCGGGATTCTTTGAATACCACACCAGTGATATAAGCCTCGAACGATTGGAGTCACTCATGAGAGAACTGGCCGAAGGAGAATTGGAACATAGGAAGATATTGAAAGAGGGGGGGCATGGCGCTTATATCCGCAAGGCATTTGGGTTTCAGAATACAGAGATAATTGTGGCTACGGGCCCTAAGCGTTCCTTGATAAAGGAATCAAGGCTTCGGATTGAACTAGGGGCACCATTGGGGGATAATATGATGACAGGAACAGTGGGTGTTCTGGAAGCCATACGAAGGCGTAAGGACCTCAAGCCAATCTCCTATTTTTGATTTTTAACAATCTTCATTGATTGGAAAAGGTCAAAATGTTAATGTGATTCGGAAATTTTTGTTGTTATTTTACCTCTTACTTGATCTTAATGAAGCTCCCTGTAGTCCCGCCTCGGCGGGACAGGGTATTCTGGCGAAGGTGAATAAAAAAATATTGAAAAAAACAAACAGACGGGGTAAAAACGAAGCCCCCATAAATGTCATATGGACTGATCTTGAAGGAGGAACAGGAGATGGAGGTTGCCCAAGAGTACTTTTTATGTGATGAATGCCAAAATAAGGATTTCAAACGTATCTATAACTTTTCCCTCCGATTTCATGGTATCAACTTTTCCGATGAACTCATATACGATAGACTAACCCATGAGATATATCAGTGTACAAAATGCTCCAAAACCTTTACCAAAGATCAGATTGAAGAAGGGCTAATTGTGATCAAGAGAAAGTATAAAAGGAAGGATTAAATAACTGGTAGGCTTATACTTTAAGTATGGAGTAAATACACAGGGCCGATATCTAAAGATTTATTGGGAATAGGAGAGACAATTATAGTATTTTTTGTTGATTTTAACCTATTTTATGAATTTTTAACTTCTTTCTCATAGAATTGAAACCTGTAAGAGCCCACATCAATGGTATCGAAATCCTTTAATTGGACGCTATCTTTTACAACCTCACCGTTGACCTTCACTTTTCCGCCTGTAGGGGAGATGATGTAGCCGGACGGCCTGCGACTGATGGTAGCGACTGTAGCGGGCATAAAAAGACCAGATAATTTAATCTCTGAACTATGGGCTTTCCCGATCTTGATAAGTTTCTTGGTCAACTCGATTTCACCTATATCCGAACCGTCTATGGCCTCCATCACTCCGATCTTCTCAACTGCTTGAGCTGCTTGGGGGGATTTTTGCTGCTTGGCCAGCAACTCTTTTTGCTTGGCCGTATCCAGCATCATGGTCTTATCCATATCCATCTTCTTCCGATCTGCCGCAGCCTTCCCCTTTTCAACGCCGACAAAAAGAATGACATGTTTCCCGATCATCACGTTGTCTCCGTGAGAAAGCTTGTGGGAAACAACCTTTTTATCATTCACAAAGGACCCGTTGGTGCTTTGGAGGTCAGTTAAGATAAAATCAGGCCCGGCTATATCTATTCTTGCATGGTACCCCGATACGGCGAGGTTATTTATGGTAATGGTATTGTCCTCATTCCGGCCAATGGTGACACTCTCTTTCAGAAGAGGATATTCTTTAATGACCTGTTTATTAAACATTAAGATAAGTCTGGCCATGATCTCCCCCTTTGTTTATAATTAGTATTATTCCAATATAATATAAAAATATCAACAGGAAATGATCTCAGGGAATAAGTTTTTTAATTATCTTCTGTATACCTACTACCAAGTCACCAAAGAAGAGCCCAATCTTCGACCCCCCTCCTCGTTTCTCCACATCGGATAAAAAAACAGAGATGACCGTGGTATTGTCATGAGCGCCCCGTTTCAGAACCGTATCTATGAACTTACGGCATAGGTTCTCAGGGTCATCCTCACTTTGGGTCATCTCAAATATCTCTTCATCGGTTACCAGGTCCGTCAGACCGTCGGAACATAATACAAAACGGTCATTATTGGAGGGTTCCAGCTCAAAGATATCCGGTTCCACAGTTTCCGAAGAACCAAAGTTCCTGGTTAAGATATGTTTCATAGGGGAAGTCGCCGCTTCTTCTTCTGTCATCATTCCCATCTCAACCTGTTCGGAAACGATTGTGTGATCTTTGGACAACCTTTCCAATTCGCCAGCTCGTAACATGTATATCCGGCTATCCCCCACATTGGCCGCAATAATCAGTGTGGGCGTCACCAGGAGAATGACAACGGTTGTTCCCATTCCATGGTACTGTTTATACTCCATTGCCATTTCATAGACCACTTTATTGGCAAGTCTGATACTGCTTAGGATATAATTCCCCTTTAAAGAGAGAGAACTGTCGGGCTTGCCAAAGAATTCATTCGCCTGTGCCTCTTCCTCGATCCATTTCCGGAAGCTCTTGTTGATCATCTCCACAGCAATGCGACTTGCTACTTCTCCTGCCAGATGGCCTCCCATACCATCGGCTACAATGTACAGACCCAAAGAGTCGTCTGTGGAGAAAGAATCTTCATTCCCGTCCCTTTTAAGACCGACATCGGATATACTTGAAGCTTTTATCTGCAAATCAACTCCAATCTTAAGGCATCCCAGATTACGTAATACCCTGGAAAGTGGTTATTGATTAATGGGCTCTCTTTCTCTTTAACTCATCCATCTTTGAGGAAAAAAGTTTTATAACTTTTGCCATTTCACCGGCTGTTTTGAATCTATCTTTCGGACTCTTGGCCAGGGCCTTATCAATGATCTGGTCACAGATTTTAGGGATTTTGGGTTTATAGTTACGAACCGGCGGATGTTTTACTTGAGTGATCTGGTATAAAAGACTGCTCAGATTGTCTCCATGAAATGGCAATTCACCCGTAAGCAATTGATAAAAAAGGACGCCCAATGAGAAGATATCAGAGCGTGAATCGATCTTCTGCCCCATGATCTGCTCGGGCGACATATTGTTCGGAGTACCTAGTATCACGCCTGTCCTGGTTCGGGATGAAGAGATAGCCTTAGCAATGCCAAAATCGGTTACCTTTACCTGATCGTTATTAAGAAGCATGATATTTGCAGGTTTGATATCCCTGTGAATTACCTCTTTTTTATGGGCAAAGTCAAGAGCTTCGGCAATCTTTCCAACCACATTCAGGACTTTTCTTAAAGAAAGAAGATTCTCTTTGTCGATGTAATTATCTAAGTCTTTTCCCTCTAAAAACTCCATGGCCATGTAGGTAAGATCGAGATCGTCACCAACATCATAAATGGTTACGATGGAAGGATGGGATAGTTGCCCGGCTATCTCCGCCTCCCTGAAAAATCGCTCTTTGATCTCATGGATCACATCCTCATCAAATTCATCAGAAAAACGGATTGTTTTGATTGCAACAGTTCGGTTTATTTTTGGGTCAACGGCCTTATAGACCAGTCCCATGGCACCCTTACCCAGTTCCCCTATTATGTTGTATCGCCCTACTTTTGATCTCGCTCCGGTAGTGGCATCGGTCAAAATACTTGCCTCTTTTGCCGTCTCGTGACTTCCGATGGTAGAGGATTTGTCAGATGATTTCAGTTTAGGTATACGGTTCCCAAGGTCTCGGAACATGCCTTCTTTGTTGATATACTCATAAACGGAGAGGGCTTTATTAATCATTCGCTTCTTTTCATATTCGAGACCTAAGTTATAGAGAAGATCCTTTGTCTCATTATTGAGGGGGATTTTTCTGAATTTATCAAAGGCAAGATCAAGTAGACCCTGGCTTTGAAAGCTGAGACCGAGCAACCGGTTCGTTTCGATGGATTCCTGGGTGACCGTGCCAGAGGTTACAAGCTGTCTGGCGGAAATAAATAGATAGATGGTGAAAAGACAACTTGCAATGTAAATGGTTTTAAACCATATACCCATCACAGTGAATAGAATAATACCCACTATGAAGATAAGAGCTACCAGACCAGCCATGGCCCCCAATCTCGCTAACTGCCCCATTTGAGGAAATAAGAATAAGGCAGCGGCGCCAAGCAGGAGTATGGCTAGAATTTCAATATATGACATATAAGAAGGGCGGACGATAAAGCTGTTATTGATGATATTGTCAAGAATGTTAGCAATCAACTCACCCTCAGAGAGGTTAGGGGAGATGGGTGTATTGACATGCCTGCTATCCTTGTGGTTGAATCCTATGAGTACGATTTTACCTTTCAAGGTGGGAGGCACTCGTTCAGTCTTAAGGAGATCTACAAAAGATAAGTGGGGAAAAGCCTTCTCGCCCCTTGCATATCTTATGAGCATCTCCCCGTTTGTTAAAGGTATAAAGCTCCCTTTTAATTGAATCTGATTCTCCCTTACCAATACCTGGTTAGGTTTTAAATTGAGATGTGAGATAGCTAATCTTAAGGGGTAAGATGGTAATGGGGAACCTTTGTAAAAGATAAACATGGGGTGGGATCTACCTTCCATACTTTTCTTAAGGGATAGATTCCCATGTCCCAATCCTGATGCAGCCAGTGCAAGTTCAGAATAAGGGAGAGATAAATGATTGGCAGAGAGCCTCTTCTGTAAAGATGGAGATATTTGGGCTGATGTTAAAAGATTATTTAAAAAAGCAGGTTCTTTTCCCTTTTTTGTGCTCTGCTGATAACTTCCAAAATGGCCCAAAGCTGGTAAGATCACGTTTCCGCTTAAGTTGACACTTTCCACCATCCTCCGGTCATTATCAAGGTTGTCTTCCATGTTTTTTAGATTTTCCAGAACCCAGGTGGTCACAGTCGTATCTTTGTTGACAGGTGGGTAAGCTTTAAATCTTTCACGAAATGCTTTCACCTCAGAAAGTCCCTGATTTTTTTCTTTTTCAAAAAACGGAATATTCAGACCAATAATTTTTGCCCCATTCTTTTTCAGTAGGTTAATCATCTCCGCCATAAGATTTCTGGGCCAAGGCCATGAACCGAATGTGGCAAGACTTTTATCATCAATATCTATGAGGGCGATATTATGGGGACCTTGTTTATCTGACTGGATGAATCTCATCTCCATATCATAGATACGCCTTTCCAATGCATCCAAAACGAAAAGGCCAAAATAGGAAAAACCAATAAATATCAGGACAATAATTGTCCCGCCTATGAGATCAGGATTTAGAATCTTTTTTATCATTTAACCGGTAAATATTTTTAAGATATATTCTTAAATCTCTCTAAATCATAAAAAAATCTATCAAAACAATAACTTAATGTCAATTAAAAAACAAATTCTCTTAATATTTTGTAACTGCCCAGGTGGATAGACTGAAGGTGGAGGGCTTTTAGGGCATTTGAGATAGCTGACGAGGTAGCTGTATTGGTATATCGGGTGACCGCAGGGTTTCCGAAAGAAGAGTTGTATGGGTTGTCAAAGCGTTTGGGGTTATTGGGCAACCAGGATTCATCTCTGATTGAACAAAAGATTGTGGAAACAGAGAAGGTCTTGAGTAGTTTGATTCGATGTCCTACTATATGCTTATCTCATATTGTTCCACATGAAGATCTTGTTCGGCTGTGATTATTATTCTTCTGTTTATCCTCTTTTCCAGGTCCATTATGGATTGTTGCTCCTCTTCTTTAAGAACATCATCAATTTCAGGATTTACCCGGATATAGATCTTGCCGTCATTGACCGAGTGGGAGGTTTCCCTTTCCAGGTCTCTAAATATTTCATAGCATATTGTCTTCTTTGATTTAAGCCTCCCTCTACCTTCACAATAAGGACAAGGCTCACTCAATAACCTGTTAAGATTTTCACGAGTCCTTTTTCTAGTCATCTCAATCAGTCCCAGTTCAGACATCCGTAAAATGTGGGTTTTGGCCTTATTTTTGCTTAATGCCTCTTTCAAGGACATGAACACGCGATCCCGATTAGATTTTTTTTCCATATCAATAAAGTCAATTACAATCAAACCACCTATATTTCTTAAGCGCAATTGGTAAGCAATCTCTTTGACAGCCTCAAGGTTTGTTTTTAAGATGGTCTCCTCCAGGTTTCTCTTACCCACATAACTGCCCGTGTTCACGTCTATGGATGTTAAGGCTTCGGTTAATTCGATGACTACATATCCCCCTGATTTCAGCCAGATCTTTGGCTCCAGTGAGCGGGAGATCTCCATCTCTATACCGTATGCATCAAAAATGGGATCAGTGCCCTCATATAGTTCAACAGAATATTTTAATCTGGGAGCAAAGGTCTCTATAAATTCCATAATATTTTTATATTCTTCCTGGGAGTCGATGATAAGGCGATCCACTTCACGGGTAAATAGGTCACGCACCGACCTCAATGAGACCGTAAGATCCTTATATAACAGCTTGTGATTTGCTGAATTTTCCATTTTCTCTTGAATATTGGCCCAAAGTTTTAGCATAAAATTCATTTCGGATTTCAGTTTATTTCTATCCGCCCCTTCGCTCACGGTTCTTACAATAAAACCATGCTCATTAGGTCTGATATCATGAACTATATTTCTTAATCTTTCCCTTTCCTCTGGATCTTCTATACGCCGGGAGACGCCGATATGGTTTACAATGGGCATAAGAACAAGGTGTCTACCAGGAAGCGAAATGTAAGTGGTAAGACGTGCCCCTTTATTTCCTATGGGTTCTTTTGATACTTGAACCATAATATCCTGCCCTTCGTGGAGAAGGTCTTCGATATTAAATGGGATCTCTTGTAATTGATGATGATTTATGCCTTCGGCGGTTTGAGGAAATATGTTATCTTCATTGGCCATACTATCCATACTATTCTGAAGCAACATCTGCTCCACCTTTAAAAAGTCTTTATGGACGTCTGAAACATATAGAAAGGCAGTTCTGTCGAGACCAGTATCAACGAAGGCCGCCTGCATCCCTGGAAGAACCCTTACAACCCTTCCACGATAGATATTGCCCATAAGTTCCTGACCAGTCTTTCTTTCAATATGGAGTTCTACAACTACCCCATTTTCAACAAGGGCCACTCTGGTTTCATGGGGTCTGGTGTTGATGATTAATTCGTTTGCCATAAAAGCACCCAGTTAATTAACAATGCCTGCAAGCGATCCCATTATTCTCATATCTTATACCTATAGTTGCATTAGGTATGAGACTAAATCGATGCTGTCTCGACGAAAAACCTTGCTGTCATTGGCTGATCCTTGATACTGGTCCTGTTGAATTTCCCAGAGGGAACCCTATTCAACAGGGCTGGTTTCTGGATACTGGATGTTTACGGATTCCATTCTTGATGGCATGCAGGTTATCAAGCATCGAGCATCCAGCATCCAGCATCGGTCCAGTAAAGGCAACTGTCTCAAGCATATCCGTAATGGCAGTTTAATCGATTTTATGCATCGTTAGAGTTATCCCATCCTCATATTAACCCATAACCTGGTTGGTCTTCAATATTTTTATCCCATTGACATGGTGATCACCTAAATGAAATACCCCCTTAATAATATCTATGGGTTTCAATTCTGGACCATGAGCATGTTTAGTGATTAAATTTATGGAATAAGGCGGGATAAATTCCATGGATTTTACAAGAGGTCTGGCATCAACATCTCTTATTCCTTTTTTATCGCTTTTCTTGATGGGGAAATAGTCTGTCTTTAGGAAACTTTCTATTTTAGCCTGTTCTATCTTCAATCCGTTCATGGTTATAAGAAAATGGCTTTCTATTAATCTAGCCTTTTTCCCCTGATTGGTAATATCTTCCAGAAGGGTAATCCTAATGCCGGGAGGAAGCTGATGGTTCATACGATCTTTCAATAACGGCGTTGGCATACCCGCATATAATTCAATGTCAACGGTTTCATGAATACTTTCGGTGCCCACCGGTAAGGCAGCGGCAAAAGAGACTTTGGGCATAGGATGATACCCTTTGGAGAAGACAAGATTCAGCCCAGCCCTCTTCAACGCTCTAATAAAGAGTCGGACAAGTTCCAGGTGGCTAAGATGCTTGGCTCTGTCGGTTTTTGAAAAGGTTATTCGATATCGCTTAATGATGGTGGGCCTATTGTTGAAAGAGGTTTGTAGTCTTTTTAAAGAAGGCGCCCAATCCTTATGAAGTATGGGGTCAATATTTTTGTGATCACATACGCCGCACTCGAGACATTTTTCACGACAATCAGGCGTAACTTTTCCTTCCAAAGCCCTTTGCCACTCTTTTTTTAGATAACTTTTTGAAATTCCCGATTGGATATGCTCCCATGGAAGAACTTCATCCAATGACCTGGACCGATAAAGGTAGAATTCAGGCTCCAGTTTCGATCTTTTAAAGGCCTCTTTCCAGATATCGATCTTGAAATGTTCTCCCCAAGAATCGAATCTGGCTCCAAGACGCCAGGCCTCTATTAACACATTGGTCAATCTTCTGTCTCCCCGTGAGAAGATACCTTCAAGCCAGCTCAATTCAGGTTGATTCCATTTTACACGTATTCGGCTGCCTGTGAGGGAATTCCTGATGAACTGTATGCGACTCTGACTTTCTTCTAACGTTATTTGGGGCACCCACATAAAAGGAGTGTGGGATTTGGGTACAAAGGTGGAGATACTTACATTGAGTTTGTTCTTTTTCCCTTTACCACTGGCGAGTCCGGCCACCTCTTTTGAGAGGTGTATGATGTCCTGAAGGTCTTTATCCTGTTCACTTGGCAGACCGATCATGAAATAGAGCTTGATTAGATTCCAGCCGGCCCCGTATAGATCGCGAGCTATGTTTAGGATATCCTGATGGGTCAGCAACTTATTAATAAACTCCCTAAGACGGTCATTTCCTGCTTCTGGGGCTAGGGTAAAACCTGTTTTTCTGACCCTTTTTATCTGTTGGAACCAGACGGGATCTAAACTATCAACCCTTAGAGATGGGAGACTGACTGCGATTTTGTCTCGGGACTGTCTGTCCATGAGTTCCTTAAGTAAAGAACCCAGACAACTATAATCCCCGGAACTGAGGGACAAAAGAGATACCTCTTCAAAGCCGGTTAGCCTGATAGCCCTCTCCACATCTTTAATGACTGACGCGGGATTTCTTTCTCGAAGAGGACGATATATCATACCGGCTTGACAGAAACGGCAACCCCTTGTGCAACCCCGAGAGATCTCTACGACCAATCGATCATGGACCAATTGAGTAAAGGGAACCACCTGATGGACTGGAAAAGGGTGCTGATCAATATCGCAGGTTATAGCCTTATTAACCTCCTTATAATTCCCCATTAACGGCTCGATGGACCTGACGGTGCCTTCAGGTTTATGATGCACCTTAAAAAAAGAGGGGAGATAAAGCCCTCTGATCTTGGTCAGTTCGTATAAAACCTCTTCTTTTCTAGCGTTATTATGTTTCGCTTCTCTTACTACTTCGCATATCTCAAGGGCTGCTTTCTCTCCATCCCCGATCACCATGGCATCAAATAGGGACGCTACCGGTTCGGGATTAAAGCATGCCGGGCCACCAGCTATGATGATCGGGAAAGAATGGTACCTTTCTACAGAGAGAAAGGGGATGTCGGAAAGGTCGAGCATGGTCAGGACATTGGTGAAGGAGAGTTCATGTTGGAGGCTGAATCCTATGATATCAAAATCTAATAGGGGTCGATGAGATTCTAGTGAGCAGAGGGGTATTCTCCTTCTCCTCAATTCCTTCTCAAGATCTACCCACGGAGAAAAGACCCTCTCAGCTGCAACCCAATGATGACTGTTGAGGATATGATATAATATCTTCAGCCCCAGATGTGACATACCCACTTCATATACATCAGGAAAGGCAAGGGCAATGGAGACTTCAATGGTTGATGGATCTTTTCTAACTGAATTTATCTCGTTTCCAAGATAACGACTGGGACGTCTTATTTTGGAAAACCACTTCTGGTCTAAGATGGGCATATTCTTCCTTATCAACCTATGAATCCATGTCTACCGGGTCTGGCCAGAGCAGTTCAACTCAACCTAAAAGAGATGGGGGAGGAAGATTTAGAAGGAGATGGGTTAAGAAGTATAGTAACCTCAGCGCCTCCATCGGGATGATTTTTCCCATAGACTTTACCTTTAAGTCCTTCCACAATGCGTTTTACTATGGCAAGGCCTAAGCCCGACCCACCCTCCTTGGTGGTAAAGAAAGGGGTAAAAAGATGGGAGAGTGCTTTTTTGCTGAATCCCGATCCGGTATCCTGAACAGTGATTTTAACCATTCTTTGTTCTCCCCTATTGGACTGCTCGCCATTCACCATCTCCGTGCTGATGCGGAGTGAACCTTCGTGAGACATGGCTTCAGTGGCATTTAAGAAGAGGTTCCATAGTACCTGTTTTATCTGTTCAGGGTCCGATTTGAGTTTAATGGTATCTTGAAAATCAGTTTCTAATCGCAACTTATCATTCCATTTTCCGCTTTTCTTAAATAGTTCGAGAGAGTCATTGATCAGTTGGTTAATATCAAATTCCTGAATATTGGGCTCTTTAGGTCTAGCAAAGAGGAGAAAATCATTAACGAGGTTATTCAATCTGTTTATCTCTCTCAAAATAATATCCATAAGACGATCGTTTACATCATCCTTCTCCAGATCTTCTTTTAGAACCTGAATTGACCCACTAATGGAAGCCATGGGATTCCTTATCTCGTGAGCAATGCCCGCTGCAAGTTCGCCAATGAGTGCAAGCCCTTCTACTCTTTTCATATCCTCCTCGATCTGTTTCATCTCCGTCATATCTTGAAAAATGATTATTTGACCCTTCTGATCCCCCTCTGGCAACATGAGGGGCGATACTGAGAATCGGATAAAAATTCTTTTATTGTCATGTCTCATATAAGGAAGATCAATGAACCGGGGCAATATCTTAGCATCTTGATCTGCTCTTTTTAACCCGTCGTCTAAATAGTTGCTTAGGAAGGGGAGTATATCTGTAACCCTTTCACCAATGGCCTGGGCAGCCTTAATGCCGAAAATCTCTTCAGCAGCCGGATTGAAGAGAATGATCCTATTTAGACCATCAAGGGTGATTAAACCAGAGGTCATACTTCTGATGATCCATTCATTGAGGGCCTCCAGTTTTATGATGTCATCTTCCTTGGCCCTGAGTTCAACTCGGCTCTTCCTTGCCTGTTCAGATGGGTAACTGCTGAGAAAGGCTACAAGGTAGAATGCAGCTATATTTACAACGATCATATAGAAGATATAAAAGCTTTGGTATTCCAAAGAATAACTCAATCTGCTACCGAATGGGTGGATGACATTATAGTAATGGAGATCCAACATGAGACCGTACAGAATACTGCTGCTAGACGCAATGATCATGCCTCCTTTGCGGTAGAGGATGATACTGCTGTTGATGATGGTGAGGATATAGAGGAAAGAGAATATGCTCTCTATACCACCTGTTGTATAGATTATGGCAGTTACAAAAAGCGTATCCACCAAGAGTTGCAAGTAGGCCAGTTTTGTAAGGTTTTTTAGGATCTTAAGGAGTAATACGTAGATAAAGCTTAAAGAGTAGATGGTGGCAATAAGCAGATAGTGGGATGTCTGGATATCCCCGAAATAGGTCTTGGTCTCCTTTATCTGGATGAATACGGAAGCACTCAGAAGAAGAGAGACGAAAAGCACCCTCAAAAACATGAGTTTTTGAAGGCGACCTGACAGCTCTGCTTGGGGAATTTTCAGGTCAGGATCGACCATATTGATAGGGTTAGCCGCCTACAGCTCCGGCCATCTTGAAGATTGGCAGATACATGGCCGTTACTAAGCCACCTATTGAACCACCTAAGAATAGCATAAGTATGGGTTCTAACATGGACGTCAAGGCATCCACCGCAGCATCCACCTCTGTATCGTAAAAATCGGCAATCTTTTCCAGCATGGTATCGAGGGCTCCTGTGGCCTCACCCACAGAGATCATCTGTACCACCATGCCAGGGAATACATCGCTTTCAGATAGAGGTTCAGAAATGGTCTGGCCTTCGGCGATGCTGCCCCTTACATCATAGATGATCTCCTCGATGATGACATTCCCTGCGGTTTTGGCGACGATCTCCAGGGAGTCCAGAATGGGAACGCCACTGCTGAGCATGGTGCCAAGGGTTCGTGTAAATCTTGCAACAGCTGTTTTCTTGAGCAGATCCCCAAATACCGGTAACTTAAGGGAAATGCTATCAATATTCTTTCTTCCCCCTTTAGTATTGCTATATCGTTTGAAGAGGAAGACAATAACAACAATAGCCCCAATAATGTAATGAATATTACTTTTCATGAAATTGCTCATGTTAACCACTATCTGGGTGGGAACGGGCAGGGCTGATCCAAAATCGGCAAACATGGCTTCAAAAACGGGTATAACAAAGATGAGAATCACCGAGATCACTATGAGGGCAATGGCGATAACCACGATGGGGTAGGTCAAAGCGCCTTTTATTTTTCTTTTGAGTTCTTCTGCCTTTTCAATGAATGCTGCCAGGCGCTGCAGGATGGTGTCCAAAATACCCCCAACCTCGCCAGCGGCTATGAGGTTCACAAAGAGCTCATCGAAGACTTTGGGATGTTTTTTCATGCCCTCTGCCAGGGTGGAGCCCCCTTCTACATCTTTATTAATCTGTCTCAGAATATTCTTGAATGTCGGATTTTCCGCTTGGTCTGCCAGTATGCCGAGTCCCTGGACCAGGGGAAGACCCGCGTCAATCATGGTTGAAAACTGTCTTGTGAAGATAACGATATCTTTTTTGGTGACCTTGGGCTGCATGAAGGCTATACCTGAAAAAAGATCCTTCGGTTTTAGTTTTAATTTCAAAATCTTGAGATTCCGTTTTTTCAGCTGACTCTGGGCTATCTGTTCACTTGCAGCCTCTATTTCACCCTTGATTTTTCTACCTTTTCTGGTTTCCGCGACCCATTGATAGATTTCCGGCATGTGTGGTCCTCCTCTGACCTTTCACCATTCAGGCAAAAAGCTAGTTCAGCTTGTTCATAAGAAATTTTGTATATCAAAAATAAGCAAGGCAATTTTAAACGAAATAGGTATGTTATGTCAAGAACTCTAAAAGGGATTCTTTCTACAAACTATCTTTTGATAAAAATTTAAGATTGTTAAGAATGTATGGAAACTCTCATCTTTCATATTCAAAGAGATCTTTTATCTATAATTTATTCTTGACAACCTCCTTATATTCAGTGTTATATGGTGCCTTTAATCGATTT
>Ga0180009_10005179_pt1 | contig 14070 bp, 17 predicted proteins | sample OS_PC_MetaG_FD_123537 | JGI IMG/M metagenome (GOLD analysis project Ga0180009, IMG submission 123537) | Groundwater microbial communities from the Aspo Hard Rock Laboratory (HRL) deep subsurface site, Sweden - OS_PC_MetaG | ecosystem: Environmental > Aquatic > Deep subsurface > Groundwater... | reverse complement strand
TTGAGTTCTTCTTTGAGAGCACTAATCTTGCCTTTGAGCTTCAGTTCTTTCACTACTGACATTTTTCTAACCTCAGTCGTTTCGATCGTCTGACAAGTCTTCTTCTTCATTTTCTTCTGAATACTCGATTGTCATGAGTCTTTCAGTGCCGTCTTTTGTTTCGAGAATTAGACGAGTGATCCAATCGTTTTCAACAATAAGAGATTTTATGCGAGAATCAATAAGCCATCTGAAATGTTCTTTGGTTTTTTCAGCATTGATCTCATTTTGACATCTGTAACAGATGTATTCACCTCCATCTTCTGGATGATCGTGTGCGAGGCGCGCGTTTTCGAGAACAAATCCACACATATCGCATGTTGCATCAATGCGAGTTACTGTGATTTTTGACTCTCTAGATGTTATTTTTATGGTCATTAGTTATTCGTCACTTTTTCGAAGTCATTTGTGGCACAATTCCAGATTAGTAAGTCACTTATTTCTTTGAATCCAAATCGTTGATAAGTGAGGCCGCCATCGACGAAGATTCTACCACACTTGCACTCAACAAAGTCATGAACACTCTTGCTTTCTATTATTGAATCACACTTTGTGCACTTAGCTCTATTGATGAGAATCGAGCCCTGCGGTGCCTGCGTCATTTTTGCTTTTATCTTCTTCTTAGAACTAGTCGAACTCTTCTTCTTTTTCATTTTTTTCACTTTGACAAAACAAACTCAACGAGATTCTTGAAAATTTTTGTTTTGAGAAAAACTTTCGATTGTTCTGGTGTGTATGGATATGTATATGCGTTCGATTTCTTCTTTGAGTTTTCTATATCGGCGATGAGCATTTCTGAAATTAGTCTTTTCAACTTGAGGTCGTCTTGTTCGAGCTTCATCACTTGTTCCATGGATTTCGAGCGAGATGTGACGAGAGATGAATGTGAGTAGTTGATTGAGATTTCTTCTCTTCATTGAGATCTATGAGACACACGATTGTTTGTTGTGCGCGCAGGCGAGGCATCGAGACTTCGGTCAGCACATGTGAGTGTCATTTTTCTCTCTACCTTTCTCTCAAGCTCACATAAATCAGTTTTCATGCTTTTTCTTCATGTGAGAAATATACAAAAAGCTCAAAAATGAGTGAATCAAAAAGAATTCAATTCACTATTCTCAAAAATAGGGCGTGAAAAACAAGATGACTAGTATATTTATTAAATAGGAGAAAATATGACGACTAAGAAAGCGCGATATTCTCAAGTGAAAGTCGAACAAGAAGTTCTCGATGACTTCAAGATCGTTTGTACAATAAAGAAAGTGAAGATGCAAGATGTACTCACTCAAATAATAAAAGACTGGCTCAACAGAGAAAAATATACATGGAAAAAACATATAGAAAGATAGAATGTTGCGAATGCAGAAACTTTGTTCCTTCTAATTGGTTCAACAAACATCTAGACAAGCACAGTCTCACTCTAGAACAATATGCTTGGAAACATCACACAGAACAAATAAAGAAGTGTGTAGTTTGTCAAAAAGAATTCTTCACCAGCACAAGGAAAAACAACAAATGTTGCAGCAAAGAATGCAGACACAAAGCAATCTCAGAATCTTCTATTAGAACGAACAAAAATAGATCTAGAGAATCATATTGTCGAGGAGCTAAAAATGCGAACAAGAAAAAGAAAGAAAATAAAGAATTCAAACAAAGAGAATTTGGTTCAATTCCTACAATGAGAATAAATCTGTCTCAGTTGCCAAAGTGTGATTCTTGCAATAGAAGATTCAAAAATGTTTGTGCTCTTGCGAATCATCAAACACAATCAGAAAAATGTAGACGTATAGACAAGTATTTTTGCAAGATTCCAAACTGCAACTGTAGATTCAACAATGTTGTTGCTTTGAATAATCATTATAATCGAGATCATACAGAAGAAGAAATAATTAAAAAAATCTTCAATGGAGAACAACCAAAGTGCAAATGCAGGTGTGGCAAACACACAAAAAGAATAAGAGACGAAAAGATCTATAACGATTACGTTAACGGTCACAACGCGATTGGTAGAGAAGTCTCACAAGAGACAAGAGAAAAATTGAGCAAAAGTAGTCACAAGCAATGGGAAAGTCTCACAAAAGAAGAGCGAGTCGAAAAATGTGCTTTGTGTCCTGCTTGGAATACTGGGCTCACTAAAGAAACAGATGAAAGACTGGTGATGCTGTCTGAGCATCTAAAAGAAACTAATGACAAAAAGAGAGCTGCAGGAATAAAACTTGGAAATCCACTTTTTGGCACAGTGATTCAAGCAATGACTACTACTACAGAAGTCAGAGAAAAGCACGAAAAACTCTACACAAGAAATATGGCAGATTTTGTAATTTTTGTCCAAAGTTCTCAATTGAGTCGCAAGAACTTTTTAGGGAAATCGAAGCTTCTCTTTCTGATGATTTAGAGTGTTTTTTATGCTACAAACGGGAGCGAAAACAGAACTAATGAATATCAAGTATCTTGTAAAAAACATGTACGATATTTAGATTTTTATATTCCTCAACTCAAGAAGTGCATAGAGTTTGATGAAGAGAGTCATGACAAAGAAGAAGCTATAAAAGAAGACGTGGAAAGAGAAAATGACATCAAAAACGTCATTGAAGACATTCAGATAATGAGAGTCAATTGAAGATTTCAGAAAAGATAAAGAGAGCGTTGTAGCGAGATGCTTAGATTTTCTAAACAATCACCATTCGAGGACCGCTCTCGACGGCTGAAGAGTGAGTGCGATCTCTGAGACAGCAGAATCTTCATAGCTTAAGTCGCCGAAGTTGCTCTCTGTGATGAAGCAGCCCTTCAGATTCCACTGTTCAACAACGTCTCCAACTGGGCCAAGCATTTTCAGAGTGAGATCGCGTCGAGCTGTATTCGAGTATGCAGCTCTGCCTGTGGAAGGATCATATTGAAGTCTAATCCATTCCATGACTTTTTGAGACGCTGACGGATCAATAGAATCGATTAAAGTCATAGAAACAGTACCCGGCTTCGTTTTTCCAGGAACCCAGCGCGTGTCATTGATGAATCCGATTTCAATAGGATCTGTGGTGAATGATGGACGAGAAGCACTCTTTGCTGTGAATGCATCGATTCCATCGAGCTCTATGATCCAGCGAAACTTTCTTTTTGGCTCATAATCTCTAGCTAAAAGTTGTACAGTGTCTAATATTTCGACCATGTTTTTGCTCCTGTTCTAATTATATTCCAACATTAGATTTTTCTCTCGAGCTCAATATCGAAAGGATGTTTTGTGAGAGCTAAAACACCGAGTTCTGAAAGTTCTGCTTCTTTCAGCAAGAAGTATTCAAAGTCATTTTCTTCACACCATTTTTGAGCTGCTTCACTTTTGAGCGAAACATTTTCATCTTCAAATCCCTTCAATTCAATGAGTTCTTTAGATTCTTCAAGCAAGAAGTCTGGAATATGATGTCCAGCTCTACCGTTCGTTTTAATATAGCTGAATGATAAGCCATTTTTCTTCTTATACGGAACATTGAAAGACTGAAGCCATTTTGCGAATGCAGCTTCCCACGAAGACATCATGTATTCTAGTTGTTTTGTAAAGGGATTGAACAAATATCCACATCTTGTTTTCTTGTAGGGAGCTCCGTCTCTTTCAATTTGCTTCATTGTCTGAACAGAAAGTTTTTCGCAATATTTTTGATATTTTTCTGGATTGTTTGTGCGCAAGTTGTTGATTACGTCTTCTGGATGTAGTTTTCCTTCTTTGTGTGACTTTTTCACAATTAGTGAGAATTGCTCGCTCTTTCTTTTTCTCACAATAGCTAGATCTTTTGTTTTGCACTTTTCTTTCCCACAAGTTCTTTCACTCACTTCTAAGTATTGCGCGCTATTGTTATGTGCTTTTCTAAAATAGAACTCTTCACAATGTGTGCACGAAACCCATTCTTCAGTTTTGAATTTCTCTGCATATTCAGCTCTTGTTATGTCTTTTTCATGAGCGCGGGCGAAATGTATTCCGAAAGATCTGAGATTATCATATTCATGTTCGAAGTCATCACAAATCTTACAATGCACAACAAGCTCTTCATTTAAGTATTTATCGAGAAGAATGTTTGTTTTCATCTTGAGCTCTAGAGAGAATGCCATTTTCCATTGCTCTATATACTAGAGCATCGAGATCTGTCCACACTGAAAATAAAATTCCATTCTCATCACAATATTTCTTGAGCGTGACTATCCTTTTTGTGGCGTTTTTACAATGAGTTCTTTTTATTCTCTCCATAGATGTGATCACAATATAGCGCACATTTCCATTCACATAGTTGACAACAACATCAGCTTGAGACCAGCATCTTGCATTTCTGTATTCATAGGGTGCATCTTTAATCTTTTTTTCTGTTTTGAACTTGAGTACTCTGTCGTCATTCTCTAGTATTCTAAGAAGATCACTCATATAATGAGAGCGACACCAAAATTTTCTTTTATTTTTTGATGAGAAGAACCAGCTTTGTCTTCTCTTCTCAGAATGAGAGTTTTTTGAGTTGCTCACGACAAATCGGCAAGATATTTTTTAAGAGCTCTAATCCATCTTTGAGCTGATGGAGCGTCTGAAGATTTTCTTATCTTTTTTGAAAATATTTCGATTCTATCTGCGACTTCATCATGGCTGCCAGCTGCTAGAGGAGATGGTTCATCATGAACTTCTTTGATTCTTGCTTCTTCCCTAATGAGCCTCTTCAGTTGTGATAGTTTGATCTTCATTTTTTATTCCTTCTACTTTCACCCATGACTCTCTTTTTACAGTCGTCACAGTACTCTTCGTATTCAACAGAGTCAGGATCGAATTCGTCACATTCATCCTCAATGCAATCTTTCTTTACAGCTTTGATTTCTTCTCTAATGAGCCTCTTCAGTTGTGACATTCTAATTTTCATTTTATTCTCCTTCTACTTCAAGAAAATGTAGCGCCCTGAGGACTGATTATGAAAGATAGCTCAATCATTTCTGCAGCAAGAACTGGAGTTATGTAGATTTTTCCTGCCATTTTCCGAGCAGTTATCATCTCTTTAGTATTCGTCGTCTCATCGAAAATTATCTTCCATTGTGAAATACCAGACTTTGAGAAGCAATCTTCAAGAATAGGATTAACAATTTTCACGAAACGATTCCAAGTCGTTGCTGCGTTCGGTTCGAACAACAAGAATCGGACAGAAGAAGCAATCGTCTTGCGCAAATAGATCATGAGACGTCTGACGTTGACTGACGATAGAGCTGACTTTTTCACTTGAAGTGTGTTCTGGCCATAAATCACGATTCCTTCTTGTGGGAATCGAGCGATTGGATTCACATTCTTCGAAATGAGATCGTTTCGTTCGAGGTAGGTTGTGCGATCCTTCACGTCTTTCGCATTGATCGACGCCCTATTGAATCCAGCAGGAGCAAACCAAGCAGCACCGATTCTATCATTATAAGCATAAGCACCGAATGCAGAAATAGAAGGAGGAAGCCAGACATCTTTGTTGTTCACTTCATCAGCATATTTTACCCAAGGATAGTACGAAGCACCGTATGAAGAATCGAATTGAGCAGTGTCCATCCATTCTTTCACGTAAGAGACGTTCGATCCAGAAACATCAGGAATGTAGAAGCAATCTCCTCTGTCTTCAACCATCTGAAGTGCATAATTCACAACACCAGGATGGAAGATTCCAGGGATGATTAACAAGTTGAAATCAACAGTTTCTGGATTTCTTAGAATGTCGATTGCACGTCTCACTGAAGAGATTTCATAAGATGTGAGATAAGCTGAAGTATTCCAAGCTTCAGAGACGCTATTTCCTTGACCGGCACCCATGTAAGCGTTGTCTATTGGATTCTTTTTATGAATGTTGAATCCATCGAAGCCACCATAGAATGGAGCTGAGAACTTTGCTAAGACAGTTCCAGCAACAGAATTGAAAGCACAGTTTCCAGCTTCATGAGCATAAGTGAGTCTTGATTGAGCTAGTGTGCCTGTGAGATCAGTTGATAGAGTCTTTACTCCATCTGAAGAAGATAGATAGTCAAGAGTGAATATGGGATCATAGTCTATAGAACATGATGGCATGATCTTCATTCTATCATCTACGCCGTAGTTGATGTTTCCTGAAACGTCATTGAATGCGACGCCCCAATAAATCTTAGTATCAAAATCGCCATTCCACTTCATCGTTGAAACATATGGAATGCTTGGAACAGATGAATATCCCACTGTTCCAGAACACAAAATTGACGAAGAAGCTATTTTTGGATAACCATAGAATCCCCACGGAAGAGATGTGGCAGGAACAGTTTTCTGAGTGACAGTATCATCTACGACAACGCGAACATACTTGCTCTTTGAATCGAAGTCGCCTGATTCTATGAATTTCTTTGTGAGAGTGTCCCAAGTGGATGTCTTGTCGCCTATTTTTCTGCACACATATCCTTCTGTGTCATCAGGATCAAGAGTGCAATTCGTGAACTGTTCAATGATTTCTGCTTTCTTATCTGTGTCGCTGAATCTTCTCACAACAACATCGAAGTAGCCATACTCAGTTGCTTTATCATTTATCGTCTTTCTCATGTTGGCGAAAGAAGCTTTTATATTCTTGTTGGGATATTCACCATCATCTTTTGCAACGAGTCGAAGTAGACGATAACGTCTGACGTTTGAGCCTGTGAGTGAGCTCCCGAAATTTTGTGAATAAATCCATTGAGTTGCAGCAGTAGAATATTCTAGAGAATATGTGTTCGCGCAAGTCGCAATATAAGAAGCTGAAACTTTTAGAGCGGTCCCTAGAGAGATGCTATCATATCCAAAATTCTGCCAGATATAATGAACAGTTGAAGAATCTTCATACTTCGTCGGATCATTATTCAGAACTTTTCCAACATAATTCTTGTCACTTCTAACATAAGAAGCAGTAAATGGATTTCCATCATTATAACCAGATACCCAATCAAAAACAACTGATTGGAGAGTTCCTATGGCAGTAACAGCTGCATTGCTGTGAACAATTGTTCCTACTCTCCAGCCATAAGCTGAACCACTATAGTTTATTGCGAGAGCATAAGAAGCAGTGAAGCCTGCAGGTTCTGCGGTCGTGTCACCTTCAGCGTATGCATCAGAATGAACACCGAGAACTCTTACAACGTTGAGAACATTTTGATTCTTGAGATATTCTTTGGCACTATAGGGAACATAAAGATTAGTATCAAGAGTTCCATAAGATGATTCAAAATCGGTCCATCCGAGAACAGTCTGAATCTTGAATGCAGGTCCTTTCTGAGTACGGCCACTCGTTGCAGCACCTATTCCTGCGAGTCCTGCCTGTAGTGAGCTCTCATCGATTTCTCTACTAAAGACTCCAGCGCTGACGTGAATAGTCTCTGACATGTTTATTTATCTCCTTGCTTCTCCTCGGCTCGTGTGAAACAAAAAATACTCACACTAATAAATATGGCTCAAAATGTGCTGATTCTCGAATCATTTTCCAAATATTTTTTTTATCTCTTCTTTGTCTGTGACCACTCTTTCTTTCATTGATATTGTAGAAACGCACGGTACAGACTTTGTCATTGCTGCGTCACTTTCGTCGAGGAGATAACCGAGCACTTTGAAGTTGAGCGTACTTTTCACCACTCTTTCTGTTTCTGAGTAATCTTCAATGTTTGACGCGTTAGTAGCTGTTTGTTCTGTAAAGCACACATATTTATTGCCTGAGCGTGACTTCACTTGAATCTGATTCGATCCAGCTGCTGAATCATTTGTCTTTGCCCATATTTTTTCGAGTATAATGTTCATATCAATGATATAAGAAGTCCAGATCTCAACAGCATAATTCACCTTAACAAAAGAGGGATATGGTATTTCTATCATCTCATAAACAGGAGCTTTTTCTAACATGTCGTTGATTGTAACTCTGTTGTTTCTTCTTCTCGCTTCATTGAGATTTGCTCTGTTTGCTGTCTCATATGAATTCACCACTTTAGCATATGAGAGAGTTTTAAACCATCGACCTAAAGCCCAAGAATCTTGGACTTTCTCGAAATCGAGTCTTCTCACTGCGATGATTGGAAGAATGAGAGTGTTCGCTTTATCTCTCATCTTCTTGTTTCTATTCTTCACCTGAGCCCATCTCTCAGCTCCAGACATGATCACAGATACTTTTCTTTTCTTGTGTTTGTTGTCTGTCACTGAAAGATTGAGAACTTTGTCAAACCAGTCAAAGAATGCTTCATCAATGTCGAGCAGTGATGATTTTCTGAGATATTGTGAGCTTGCAGTGAGCGTCATCAGTTTCTATCAGACATCCCAAAATCTCTCGATACAAACATTCGAAGCGAGGGTCATGCCTCAAAAATCTCCTCGAGGGTCCTTTCAATGTCATCAATGGGCCAATAAGTTAGGAGGTGACGATACTTTACTTTCAGGTGTCGAGCGATGGGTCGCCCCCTAAAATATTGTTTCTTGAGGGTGTTGAATTCAGGAAGTCCCTTCAGCCATACTTTGAACGATCCCTCAGTTGGCGGAAGATATGATGTATTCCCACTCGCTTCTTCGAGATCTTGAGAACTCACCTCTTCCCTAATAATCCTCTTGAGCTCAGACAGCTTTATCATTCTCTTTCTCCCTTCCCGAAGGCTAGCATTTCTCCTGCATAGCTCACACTTCTTTATGTGTTTCTCATAGAAATCTCTGTATTCTTCTTCCTGGATATCTTCTGGCATATCATCAGTAGCTTCATACCACGCCTCGACAGCTGGGCACTTCGGATCGAGTTGCCCTGGATGCGGACCTGGTTCAGGGATTCCTCTCATAACCCTCCCAATTTCTGGAGACCACTTCGAGTGCCAACGGGCCTCACTCAAAAAATTAGACCATGAATGTTTCTTTATGACCATGACCCCTCCTCCTGAAACTTCGCCGCACGACTCGAAAATGAAGTTTGGGTATTTATTTTTGAACTCGTCGAGAAGATCGAAAATCTTCCCCTCAAGCTCTTCCCACTTCTCTATTGTTTTTTTCCACTTTGGATTATCAAACATTCTCTCATTCTCTTCTGGATGTCTCATTTCTCGTGGAGTGTCAAGTGTAAGATTGATCGTTTTCCATTCGGGTTCATAAGAAGCCCCGAAACCACCGAAGCCTCTCGGAAGATCTCTTATTTTCTGTGCAGCAGAGAGAAGTTCGCTTGTGACGCTCTTTATGTCAGACACTTGCTCACTAAAACGATACTTCCCTCTAAACTGTCCATAATCTTTCTTCCCTCGATGGGGATGTAGATCTCCCTTGATCTCTCGGCCTCCATTGAGCATCTTCAAGAACTCTTTCTCGTGAATGATCTTCACTCCTAGAGCTTCAGCGCGTGCTGTAACTTTGAACCCAATCGATGCACCTGCAACAAGAAAGTCTGTCGATTTCTTGAGGTTTCCATGGAAGATTCCATCATTCTTATCAATGAGAGAAATCATTTCATCTCTAGGGTGAGAAAACGTTCCAGTTAGAGCAAAAGATTTCCCCGCTACTTTATTACTTTTCATGTTTTCCTTAAGAGGGAAACTTTCTCGCTTGAAAGTGTATATTTTCTGAGACAAAAAGAACATTCTTCATTCATTTCAAGTCTCCTAGCCATAAATATATTCATGCGACATATTTTAGTGTTCGTTCTTTCATTTTTTATCATGTCTTGCTCAACGAACAAAAGTAGACATCTAACACATGAGTACTCAACTCCAGATATTGTTGTTGAAGAAGAAATTGAAACTGTAAAGTTTCATGTTGTGTCGAATATTCTGCACTATCTCGAAAGACTTAAAGAACTTATAAGAGAAATCATAACAAGACAAAAAGAATTGTGTATGAAAGGCGTGTACAATTTGAAAAATGAATGGAAGAACGAATTTTGTGATGTTCTTAGAGGAAACGCCAAAGAAAATTGTCTTAAAGAGAGGAAATCAGTTCCAGCTTTCATTGATGAAATGTGTACAGAAATAGTCGTAGAGTCTCTCATAGTCAATTTTGATCCTCTCTTAGTGATCGCCATAATCAAAAATGAGTCGAACTTCGGAATCATTAAAAAAAGTCTTGGAGAGCATCAAGTATCAATGAATGTTTGTGAACAACAAATAGCAAAGAATAAAGTTAGTGAAATTCTCGAAAGCAAATGTAAAAGAGAGAAAGCTAAAAAAATGATTTTCACATCTGGAAGAAAACTCTGCGTCTACATCCTCAGGGAAGAAGAAAGATATTATACTGTTGACACCTGTATTGCTGGTGAAGCTGGTCCTCTTCAACTCATAACAGCAAATTATTATCGAGGAAGAAGCATACCGAGGACAAATGAAACAATAGAAGGAGACACTCAAAATGAAAGACGAACATTCATTAATGAGAATATGAGAGCAGCGATTAGGATAGGCATCGAAGAACTCGCCATTCACAGAGATGTTTTTCCAGAAAAAGAAAGAATCTTCTGGGGTGATTGGATCGGCTGCTATAATACAGGAGGCACAACAAGAAGAGGCAAATGGATGTTATATGCAACTAGAGTGCTCAAGAATTATGCTCAACTATGCTATGATGATGAGACAAGAAACTATTTTCATAAGAATTGTGAAGATCTAAAAAAGTTTAGATGGGTTTGGAACTAGCAAAGATTCCATTTTCACCACATCATTGGGATCAAACTTCTGCTTTCTTCCATAAAATATCATACCCCATCGTCTTAGAATGAGTTTTTTACCATTAGGAAGCAGATCGTAATCATGCCAGCGCGCATCTAGTTCATCGAAGGGAATGTAAGTTCTTACCACTGAAGAAGGATCTTCGAAGATCATTTTGTCGCTCGTATACCCAACAGCAACAACATAATGTCCTTCGGTCCACATTTTTTCCCAATCGGGATTTTCTTCTTCTGGCCATGGCCACGCTTGAATCAACATGAGAACAGGGACGTTTTTGTCAATGAGCTTCTTCACCTTTTCTATTGTGAGATTTGTTCTATTTATTGTTTTCAGTCCGAATTTTTCTCTCGCGATCTTTTCTATCATTTTGATATTCGTACCCGATTCATCGTTTGTTCCGAGATATTCTATGAGCGTTCCTTCATCAATGTCAACATCATAAAAAGCGAGTATACTCTGAAATGCGCTAGCTCCGCAATCCCATGAATACGTTTGTCTGAGTTCAGGGAACTTTATGAGCTTCTTGAAACTAAGTCTTGCTTCAGTGAGTTTTCTTTTTGCAACTTTGTCAACAGTTTTCAATGCAATGTCAATTGGATCTCTCACTTTATTTTTTCTTATTTTCTCTTCGAAACGTGATGCTCTCTCGTGTGCTTTATCGCAGCTATATCTACACACTTTAATTAAGAAGCGCTCAACGATAGCGTGTCCACAATTGAACAACATGTCTTTTCTGTCAAGCATTTTCTCTATCCATATCTCATTTTCTTGAATGAAAAGAGGATATCTATAGAAGTGTCCAGTTGATGCGAAACTTATATCAAAATCTCTTCGCACAATGCTACCGTCAACTAGATAAACAACAAAATCTTCAGAGTGGAATATTTTTGTGAGTCTTGGTTTCTTCATGTCAACCACAGCGAAAATTGATCGTCATGAGAGAAATATCATTATCTTCAACTGTTCTTCTTATTAGCTCACTCGAACGAAGTATTGATTGTGAGATATTCTGAAAATTGAATACTTCATCCCACAATTCAATGATTCTAGCAAGCAAATCTGAAGCAGCTGAAATTAGCAAAATGAATTGCTGTTCATCGATAGTTTCAGACTCATCGAGAGCTTTTTGAAACTCTTGAGCAGCATAACTAAAGCCGAAAATTGCACATTGAAGTTCTGTTAGATTCATAATGAATCTATTGAACTCTTCACAGCGTTCTCTTCTCGATTGTATTTTTTCACTAATATGCAAGATCTTGCTCATTATTGCGTCGCCATGTCTTTCTTCAAAGAAAGACATTGCATCATAAGAAGACGCTCTAATTGAAGAAGAGATTCTTTGCTGATTGATCGATGAAACACATGAGGTGAGAAAAATAAAACAAAAAACAATCTTCATCATTTTATGAGCTCCCATTCTTCTTGGGACAAAGTTGAATCAATCTGCGTCTGTCGAGAGTTGATACATTCAGCCTTCACGAGAACATTGTTTCCAAGAGCACCGAAGAGAGGCTGCCATTCATACAGTTTGAGAATCTCGTAGACAATCTCGTTTTCTGCTTTAACGAAATCTCCGATTGAAGGCTCGATATTGTGCTTGTACAAATCGAATTTATCGAAGTATACTATGAGTCTATCTTCTTCATCGAGTGGGAAAGAACCCATCGTTTGAATCGGCTCAGGCACTTCTATACGAGCAAAAATCTTGATTGGATTTCGAAAAGTTTTGACTTTAGATTCACCATAGAGATTCATTTCAGTTTTTTGTTCGTCGACGCGATAGTACGAAAGATTTTGGCCAACGACGTTCTTAATAATCTCACTATTTAGACAGTTGATAAACTGAATGTCTTTGTTTGATAAGAATGCATTTCCATCCGAATAGCCGCAGCCAATGAACGAAGCGCTGCAGAGAGAACCAGTTGTACAAGCTATTGATGTCATTTTTCTTCTATTATTCCTATGAGCGAAATGAGACTTTCAGTAGCTAGTGCTGTCTCTTCTTGTACTTTTTTAATGGTTTCTTCGATTGCTTCAATAGCGAGTTCGAAAGTCTTCACTTTCCCGTTGTTTTCATAATGTTTTGTCTCGTTGTTGTACACAGTGAATCTCCATGAGTCTTCATCTGACCAAATGTCTGCTGAAAATCTTTTTGAATCGAGTCTATATGAAACACGGTCGAACTTGTTTATCTTTTTCCATTCGCCACCGAGTTTCGAAACTAGCACATTCAAAAGTGAAGCTTTTGACAACACAGGTTCAGAAGCAGCTGCTTTCTCTCCACAAATGAGCTTTTTCCATTCGACAAGGAGCTCATCGAGTTTCTTCACGAAATCAGCACTATGCACATCGCGTCGCCATGTTTTCCTTCTACCAGTGTGATCGCTAAATCCTGCGAGCTCACGCCAGTATCTTTCTCTTGCTGTGTATGTTCTTTCTCTCTCTATGACTTTTGTTGGAACAATATGATGAGCGAGTTCATGAATTGTGCCGCCAATTGTCGTTATTGGTCTTAAATGTACAGTCCCTCTCTCATAATATTCGACTCTGTTGCTTTGTGATATCATTTTTGTTTTCGGCGGTGTCACTCCGATCGAAGAGCACAACATGTTTATGAGCCTCACAGCATCTTGAAATGAAGTTACCATCGAATGAGCTTCTCTGAGTAGATCGTGAGAATTCGTCAGCATGCATACTTTTTGATATTCGCCTCTGATCTTCTTTTCTCGTGCTTTTTGTGATACACGGAACTCATTGATTCTCCACGAACCATCTCTTTGTTCACAGAGCTTAACAAGCGCACCATAAAGATTTTTTTCTGCTGAATCCATGTCTTCATATTTTTTCACGATCTCTAATAATGAGCTTTCGTTTCTTTGCTGTTCATACAACATTTCAGGGCTGTCATTACTCAAAAATATGCCATCTTGAATGGTATCAACATATATCAAGTCATATTTTTCTCTTTTTGAGATCATGAATATGAAGTCTCTTTGTCTTCCTGTCGGCGTTCTATAGGTTTCGAACGCATTACCGAATCTTCTTATCCAATCTTTCATGAGTAACTGAACAATCGGATTTCTGTCATCTACGGGGTCGGCTAAATTTTTAGCAAATTCTAAATGCTGCTCGAATCCTACAACATGTTCTTTTCCACCCGAATCTATAAAAGAACAACTTCTGTCATAATCTTGCCATTTTGGTGACAATTGTTCATACAACATTTCAGGAACTTGTTCCCAGAGTATAATTTTGTTAGCAAATTCTACTGTTATTTTTTTATATCCGAGACCGAGAGCTGCCGTAAAAATGTTGTCTCTGATTCTTTGGTTGAAACGCTCACAATAAAAGGCGTGCCATCTTTCACGAACCCAT
>Ga0180009_10005178_pt1 | contig 14070 bp, 11 predicted proteins | sample OS_PC_MetaG_FD_123537 | JGI IMG/M metagenome (GOLD analysis project Ga0180009, IMG submission 123537) | Groundwater microbial communities from the Aspo Hard Rock Laboratory (HRL) deep subsurface site, Sweden - OS_PC_MetaG | ecosystem: Environmental > Aquatic > Deep subsurface > Groundwater... | reverse complement strand
GATCTTGTTGCCCGGCGCCGTATCTTGAGCAAAAAGTTCCAGCAAGTCTATATGGTCGGAATTCGTCTGTTGGGCCAACTCCGCCACCCATTTTTTTTGGCCATCATACTCATGGGTGAGGACTATGCACGCTCTTCCGCGAGGACGGGAAGGCAAGTCTCTCACGAGTTGGACCATGTTGATAGGATCGCTCATTGGGAAATAGCTCCCGGTGATGGTTTGATATCTTCGCGCGGCTCGCGGTCTTCATAATGCGCGGTAAGGAACTCTATTGCAGAATAACCCGGCTTGAGACGGATTTGGTCAAGATTGTGGGTGGTTTCGTACCGCAGCCAGCCACGGCCGTGAAGCCCTTCGATCTGTTGCCGGAACGATGCAGCATCGAGCCCGAAGACCACAGCCGGAGAACCGAGTGTAACTGCCATATCATCTATCTGCAAAAGGTGGGTCTCGTTCATGGCGCAAAAATCGTAAATCATGGCCGTGAGAACAAGCGGAGTGAAACTGGTATAGCGGCGACGATAGAGCTGGTCATCTGTGGATATATGCAGGATTTCAAGTTTGTTGAAATTACATTTAGTGTAAGCGTCAACTATAAAACGGATTTCCTTCGGCACATGATCATTAATGGTTTTGTCAGAATATCGGCCTTTTAGCTTTTCCTTAAAATATTCCTGCAACCCCTCCTGAGTCATGGCCGGCTCTTCCGCCAATATATGATTAAACACTTCAAACCAGAGAAAATTTTTATACGAACCTGCACCTTTGTAATGACACCATTCGAGAGTACCTTGTCCTTCAAGGAAAATATCATGTTTGGCGATGATCAATCCAATTGGCGTGAGAGTCTGGTTGCGAGTCTGAATAAGGCCCATAGCTGCACCGATACTGATCAGGCTTGCAACTTGGCCGTCAGGCAGGCCGGAGTTTTCGATCAGGAGATCCCTGCTGATCCTTTTTGTGCTTCTATTTTCATAAAGAAAGCTTAAAATACGGGAAAAATGATTGAACTCAAAAAGATGGCTTCGACTGACCTGAAATTTTCGTCGAATGCTTTTCTCGACAGCAGGTGTTTTTTTTGAATCTCGTGACGGTCGCTGTTGCTTCAATGGTTTATCTTGTGGGATTTGAGCAGTTGAGGAATCACTCTTTTTTTTAGGTTTTTCGGTTGGGATCGAAGGTGTTTTCTTTTCCTCTGGTTTCTTGATCCTTAAACTTGAAGACGATGATTTAGGTTTTAGCCCATTCGACGAATCTTCAAAAAGCTGTAATTGATTGGCATCTCCACCTTTTGTCGGTGAAAGACTTGTTTCGGCAGAAATAGTTCCTGACTTAATGAAATCTACAACCTTCAAAAGGGCAACAGATGACAGTCCAAGCCCTTTGACTTTATAGAGCTCATCGGGGGAAGCGGCAAGCACCTGTTCTATGTTGCCAAAGATCTTGACCAGCTCTTGCGCAAGCGGTCTGACATCCTTACGCCCGATAGCAAATGTGAGAAGCAGCTCCAGCAACATTTCATCAGAGCGCGACTCAGCATCGCCCGCCAAGAAGCGGTCTCTGAGTCTTTGTCTGTGTCCGGTCTTTCTATTTTCTGCCATGATGCTGTTTACCATTACCAACGGTATCAATCATATTAATGTTTTTTATTTTCGGCACTTCCACCTCGGACCCACTCGTCGACTTCTTCTTTCCGAAACTTCCACAGCCCCCTATAACAGAGTCATTAAAATAAGCTAACTTATAGTTATGACTCAAAAAATATATTATAAAAAGTCCATTGTCAATCGGTTTATTCGAGTATATAATCGGTTTAACCTAATTTGACCGATTATTTAAAAGGCTCTAATTGAACAAACTTGCCGGCATATATGTGCATATCCCTTTTTGTATTAAGAAATGTCCTTACTGCGATTTTTACTCCATAACAGACCAGTCCCTTAAACAGCCGTTTATCGAGGCCTTAATTCAGGAAATGCAAATGGCTTCGAGCCCTTCTTTACTATTTGACACCCTGTATTTCGGAGGCGGCACGCCTTCGGTTTTAAGACCGGAAAATATCGGCAGGATAATTGAAAACGCATACGGATTATTTAATATATCTACTGACACTGAAATAACCATAGAAGTCAACCCGGGCACTGTTACGTCTGAACAGCTTCCGGAATATAAGAATATCGGCATTAACCGTATCAACATAGGGGTACAGTCTTTTAATGATGAAATTCTTGATTTTCTTGGCAGAATTCATTCAAGTAATGATGCAGTTCTAACAATAAGAGGGGCACGAAAAGCGGGGTTTGATAATATTGGAATTGATCTTATTTACGGCATCCCTGGGCAGACAAAAGAAATGTGGCTTTCCGACCTTCATAGGGCTGTTGAATTTAAGCCCGAGCACCTCTCCTGCTACATGCTTACATATGAAAAGGGTACTCCATTGGACATAGAGCGCCGGCAGGGCAAGGTTAAACCTGTGGCCGACTCTCTGTCAGCCGAGCTTTTTGAAACAACAATGGAATATTTAACTGCTCATGGTTATGTTCAGTATGAGATATCAAACTTTGCAAAAAATGCTTCCAGAATATCCAGACACAATATGAAGTACTGGTCATTTTCGCCATACCTGGGATTCGGGCCATCCGCACATTCATTCACAGGACACCAGCGCTACTGGAACTGCCGCAGCGTAAAGAAATATATGGAGAATATAAAACAGGGCAGGCTGCCTATAGAAGAAAAAGAGATTTTAAGCAAAGAGCAGCGCATGATGGAGATGGTTTATCTTGGACTGAGGAAGACTGACGGGATAGACATTGATGTTATTGATGAAACCCTTGGTATAAACTTTCGCCAGATATTTGCAGAGAAGATAAAGCAGCTCGAGGAAGATGGGTATCTTCTTCCCATTCAGCCAAAAAACCGCTGCGCACTTTCAAGAAAAGGAATGCTTTTTCTGGACAGTATAGCCCCAATATTGATGATTGAAGATTGAAGATTGTCGATTGAAGGTATTCTATTAATTTTAATCCACAGACCCGCCTGCCACTGCGAGGCACAAGCGGGCAGGTTACACGGATTTTCGTGATTTATTGGGTTAAATTTCCCAAAGCTTGCTTCGGCGCAGTTTCATTTAAAGTGACAGAGCGACCCGCCCGCCTCGCCTGAAGGCGAAGCCGATGGCGGGCAGGAGCGATTCCACAAATCTTCAATCTTCAATATTCAATCTTCAATTTTCTAACTGCTTCTGAGCTTACGTATATCGCCTATCCGGATTGTAACGTTCTTTGAGTCGAAATATTCTATTAATGGGATTAAATACTTACGTGTTGTACCTGCTATTTCCTTAAACTGGGGGGTCGTTATCTCTCCGTTCTTTAAAAGAAAATCAACCAGTTTTTTTTTCAGATTATTTACAACCTCTGCATGGAAATAAAGCTCTTCTTTTGTTTTGATTATTAGCCCTTGTTCCGTAAGAAGCATAAGCACGTCTTTAGCTTTTTTTGCGTCAATATCAAGAGTTTTGCTCAGATCCTTGAAATATGGAGGGCAGAGCCCGCTTTTAAGATATGTACTCAAAATTTTTTCTTTTACTTCAGCCTGATCGCCTCCAAGGGAAACAGTATGTGAAGAAAGGCGGACAGTTTCTCCCTCAGAAACCACTTCTTTGTTTTTCATCATCATTTCGAGCATAAGATTAAAAAGTTTTAAACCAGCCGAAGGCAGCTTGGACTTTAGTTCTTCTTTGGGCATACCGGCTTTTAGCGGATTTGTCCTGTGATGATTTTCAAGAAGGAATGAAATTTTTTTATTTAAATTTTCAAAGCAGTTTTTATGAATGTAAATTTTGTTTTCCCTGTCAACACATATGACGGTCTTTATTGACATTAGCTTTTGCAGGGCAGTATCAAGCTGTTTTTCAGACAGGTTAGTCATAATTTTCAGATCAGAAAAAGACACGCCTTGATAACCGGAATTATCAACATGATAGGCAGTGATTTCTTCAGGCGGCTGGCTTACCAGGGCCTTTAATCCTTCAAAAATACTTTTTTGGAAGCGTTTATGCTTTTGGGGAAGCGGGTTTAATATTTGCCCTCCGCCGATTGTGCGTACCGGAGAATAGCTTCGGATGACGAACTTGTCATCCTTTACTATGGCAACCGGAGAATCAAGTCGAATTTGGGCAACGTTTGTCTCACCTGGGTCCAGTTCATCTTTCTCAAGCAGTACAATATAGCCGAGGATTTCGCTGGTACCTGTGTGGAATCTGATTAAAGTGCGATTTTTGATGGGTTTTTTATTGCTTTTAAGAAAGTGAATAGACACATCAAGCATATAACTCAGCTTTAGAGCGCCCGGGCTGGATACCACTTCTCCTCTTTGTACGGAAGCCTTTTCAAGTCCCTGGAAGTTAATGGCTGTGCGCATCCCGGCTTCCGCAATACTGACGCTCTGGTTATGTACCTGGATACCGCGAACCTTTGATGTAATGCCTGAAGGATAGATCATAACAGTATCGCCGGTCCTGACAGATCCTGAAATCAGGGTACCTGTAATAACCGTGCCAAACCCCTTCATGGTGAAAACTCTGTCTATGGGAAGACGGAACAAATTGTTTACAGGACGGCTGGGAGTCACGGCACTTAATTCGTCAAGGGTTTTTATAAATTCAGGAATCCCCTGGCCTGTAACAGACGATACCGGCAGGACTGGTTTGTCCTCAAGAAATGTTCCCCTGGTAAATTCGTTTACATCTTCGATTACAAGCTCCAGCCATTCTTCATCCACAAGGTCAGCCTTTGTCAAAACAACGAGACCTTGTTTTATTTCCAGAAGGGTGCAAATTTCCATATGCTCTCTTGTCTGAGGCATTACTCCTTCGTCAGCCGCAATTACCATGGCAACAATATCAATACCGGTAGCCCCTGCCACCATGGTTTTTACAAATTTTTCATGGCCGGGCACGTCAACAATACCAAGATGCTGCCCGCTGGGAAGATCAATAGAGGCAAATCCCAGCTCAATGGTTATGCCGCGAAGTTTTTCTTCCTTTAACCGGTCGGTATCTATGCCTGTAACCGCTTTGATAAGGGCAGTCTTCCCGTGATCTATATGTCCGGCTGTTCCGAGGATTATCTGTTTCATGTTGATTTTTTATTGCGGAAATACTCTGCTAAATAAGCAGCCCCGACAAGGAAAATTCCCATACAAGCTACGTATACGATATTTGCATTGGGGAAAAAAAATCGTGAGAGTAAAACGGCAAAAGCAGCCCCAAGAACTATTCTTATTATAAAAATATAAAATCTAGTCATAATTTAAGCCTTATAGTAATGATGGTTCACGGTTCACGGTTATTTTTTAGTTAGTATTATTGATATAGGGCAGGGGTGTCAAGGGGAATAACCTGTATTTCTAATGATATTCCCTTGGCTCGGTCCCTTTTTTAAAAAGAGCTGCAACTGCATTTGGTGAGTCTGCATTCTCAAGAAGTCCGCTGGTAGAGTTCATATGAACCTGTACTACATCATCAGGAATATCAAAGTGTTGAAAAGGTTTGTCGGCCAGCGCTTTTTCCATGAATTTTATCCATATGGGGAGAGCTGCCATAGCTCCTGTTTCCCATTCCCCCAGTGTAGTAAACTTATCCTGTCCAACCCATACTCCTGTTGCAATTGACGGAGAAAACCCAATAAAAAGGGCGTCTTTAAATTTATCTGTGGTTCCGGTTTTTCCACCAACAGGACGTTTGATGATATGTGCTTTTTGACCAGTGCCTTCTTTCACAACCCCGGTAAGCATGTCTGTCATTATTGCGGCACTGGTGTGTGACATTACCAGTCTTTTCTTTGGTTTTGCACGCCAGACAACATGTTCGTTGTGATCAACAACTTCTATTACTCCGTATGGCTTTATGCTTTCCCCTTTGTTTGGAAAAACCGTATACGCGGAAGTCAATTCTAAAAGGGTTACTTCAGATGTTCCCAGGGCAAGGGATAGATCTGGAGAAAGAGCAGATTTAATGCCGAGTTTGTATGCAAACTGGACTACAGAGGAAGGCCCAAGCATTTCTATCAGTCTGACTGCCGGTATGTTTTTTGAGAGAGCAAGAGCTTTTCTAAGAGTTATTTCACCCTGGTAATCTTTGGAAAAATTTTCAGGCTTCCATGCTTCGCCTTCTTTTCTTCCTTTAAAGGCAACAGGCGCATCCAGTATCATCATGTTTTGCGTAAAACCCCTTTCAATTGCATGGGCATAGATAATTGGTTTAAAAGCAGAGCCAGGTTGTCTTTTTGCAATTGTGGCTCTGTTGTAAGAACTTTTATAAAAATCTTTGCCGCCGGTCATGGCAAGAATTCCTCCTGACTGAATGTCAAGGGAGACAAGGGCGCTTTGAGGGTCAGGATTAATTATTCCCTGCTGTTTCATTCTTGACTCAAGATCTGAAAGCCCTTTTGCGATTGCATCCTCAGCCGTTTTCTGCAGCTCATAGGAAAGAGTGGTATATATTGTAAGCCCTCCTTTATAAAGCCTTGATGAGCCTATAATGTTTTCAAGAAAATCTTTAACATATTCAACGAAATAGGGCGCTTTGAGCGAGTTTTTATTTCTTTTGGATAAGTTAAGCGTTTCATTTAATGCTTTATTATATTCTGTTTCATTAATAATACCTGTTTCCAGCATTTGTTTTAAGACAGTGTTGCTACGCTTTATAGCGAGTTCCTGGTTGACGAGAGGAGAAAATCTGGAAGGAGCTTTGGGCATGGCTGCAACAAGCGAACATTCAGCAAGGGTTAAGTCTTTTACTGATTTTTCGAAAAATATTCTTGCAGCAGATTCTACTCCATATGCGCCACTGCCAAAGTATACCTGATTAAGATACAGTTCGAGTATTTCATCCTTAGTGTAGCGGCGCTCCAGTTGAAAAGCCAGAAAAGCTTCCTTTAATTTTCTGACAATGGTTTTTTTGGGATTAAGGAAAAGGGTTTTTGCGAGCTGCTGTGTAATGGTGCTTGCTCCTTCAACAAATTTTCCAGCCCATATGTCCTTTATTATAGCTCTGGCAATTCCTTTCAGATCAACTCCGCTGTGGTTATAAAAGTTCCTGTCTTCTGTTGCAACTATGGCTTTCTTGAGATATTCGGGTATCACTTTAAGAGGTACCGGGTCCCTTTTTTCTACGAATAGTTCTGATAGCAGCACCCTGTCTGATGAATATATCCTGGTGATTGAGGATGGCCTGAAATCTTTGAGGGAACTTATCTGGGGCAGATCACGGGTCAGGGCTAAAAAAAAGCCAATCGTAATTCCGCAGATAATGCCTCCAATAATTATAAGTGGAATTGCAACTTTTTTGCTGATATTTTTTTTAATCATGTAAATAGCATATTACTTTTGTGCAATATATTGACCGTAAGCATTAATAATTATAAATATTATAATAGTACACCACGGATTTTCACGGAATTACACTGAATTATCGAAACTATTCGTAACTTCTCAAAAAGCTCGGGCAAATCATATTTTGCGACTATTCTCTGGATTCCCGCTTTCGCGGGAATGACGGGCACTTACACAATCGTCATACCCGCGAAGGCGGGTATCCAGGAGCTATTCCGAACTTATTGAGAACTTACAACTGTTCAGGTTATTAGGTTCAGATTGGTGGCCTAATGTTCTATTTTCATCGCTCTTTAACTTTGAACTATGAACCTGAGTAGTTATACTTACCATTGTTTAAAATTTTCAGTGAAACTCTGTGTCGTTCCGTGGTGAACTTTTACATTTATTTCAACTTATACGAGGAGAATTAATATGGCTCACGATCACAATCATGAGACACATGGTAATTTAACATTTAATGAAAAATTGGTCAAACTACTTGAGCACTGGATTAAGCATAATGATGATCATGCTGAAAACTATGGAGATTGGGCGGTAAAGACAAAAGAAAAAGGAATGAATGATATTGGTCTTCTGCTTGAAGATGCGGTTGATATGACAGAATTAATAAGCAATAAATTCAAAAAAGCATTAGAGCTTATAAAAAGCCGGTAGCCGTTTACGGCTTGAAACTTGAACGCCTACAAAAACCGCTAACTCAGTTAGGGCCTCCTTCATTTATAATGGGTTTTTTAAGTTATTTCAGACCAGGTCTTTATACAGTTTCTTCCGCTTGCTTTCGCGTGATAAAGAGCCTGATCTGAATGGTCTATAAGCTGCGATTTTTTATCCCCATCTTCTGGAAATGTGGCAAGACCTAAAGATATAGTCATAGTAACTGTATTATTATCCTTATGCAGCGACAGCGCCTCGACTTTTTTGCGGATACGCTCTGCCATCTCACGGCCTCCGTTTTCATCAGAATCCTCGAGAATAATGGCAAATTCCTCGCCACCGTATCGTGCAACCAGGTCTACCTTTCGGACTGTTTCGGCCAGAGTGTCTGCAATGATTTTTAGAACCACATCACCGAAAGGGTGTCCATAGGTATCATTAATTCGTTTAAAATGGTCTATGTCACATAATATTAAGCAAAGATGTCCTGATCTTCGCTGGGCGCGGCTAAGCATGACATCAAAAGCATGCTGAAACGTTCTGCGATTGGCAAGATTTGTGAGCCCGTCAGTTATGGCAATTTTATTCAGCTGTTCATGGGCCTGGGCGAGGCCGATCTTTATGGCCACCTGAGCGGCAATCAGTTCAAGTATGTCTCTACGGTGTTTAGCAAATGCTCCGGGTTTTCTTGCCGCAACGGTTAGTGCCCCTATTGAGTCGCCTTTCTCTTTCTGCAGGGGCAAAATAAGCAATGAGCCAAAATCCGGGAATCGCTGTTCTTTGCTGAATATCGGCGCAGGTCCTCTGTATTCGGCTCCTGCCGGCAAAGAGCGGTTAATTTTCATAACCTGCCCAACCATTCCTTCGTTTTTTGAAAATTCCATCCCTAATAAGTTTTTCGCATGCAGTCCTTCAGCCCTGACAATTGATTGGTATTCGCCCTGAAGCAGAGTGATAGCAAGAAAATCGGCCTGCACCAGTGTCCTGACAGCTTTTATAGAGGCATCTAAGACAGGCTCCAGACCCAGAACGCTGTTAAGTTCACGCAACCCTATACAGACTCGCTGAAAAGTATTTCGCTCACGGTTCATAGTATAAAACTGCCTTCCCATATTGATATCCAGGGAGAGTTTTTTACCCAGCAGCCTGAGAATTGTGAGTTCAGACTCAATCCAGTCTGACTTTTCCGTGCGATCTACGCAAAGAATACCAGAAATTTTTTTGTTCACCGGGCTTGATTCTCCTTGTAAATCGCCCATGATTTTTATGGCTGCAAGGCTTCCAACTTTTCCTTTTTTGATATAATATGGCAAACCGGAAAAATCACCCTTAACCGGCGACAGAGTAATTTCATTTCTATCTTTGAGAAGGGCACCGGTAATTCCGGATCCTATCGGGTATGGGCCTGGCTGTATGTCTTTGCGAATAGTCGAAATGTTTCGCAGCCTGAGTTCATGCCCTTCTACATCCGGCCATAGCACGGCAACAGTCGTGAGATTAAGAGCCTGCCTGATAAGTTCTAATTGCAGGTCAAAGGAGTCGGTAATGGTTTCTATGGTTGAGTCACCGGGTTGTTCCTTGTTTTCTATTGCCTCAAATTCCGGCAGGGTTTCAAGTATAGAAGGACCGGGTGCAGTTATTCCTAAATCTTTGGCGTATTCCCTGTCATCTGATTTCTTTTTGGCTCTGGCAATTAAGTCGGCCAGTTTTTTGCGATACGCCTGGCTACGTGCAAAGAAGACTAGGAATACGGCTATCAGCCCGTAAAGAAGCATATTGAGAGCCAATTCTATTGCTGATTGTCTGCCGGTAATTGTCAGGCCTGCTTCCATTATAAAAGCTGTTAAAATAGGGAAAAGAAAAACTTTAGGGGGATATGTTGTTACAGCCCAGGCGATAAATCCTGCTGGAATAATAATTGCGTATTTTGAATAAGGGCCTGACATTCGGAGCAGCATCCATGCTGTTACTGTCCAGAGAATCGGCCCCTGGATCTGTGCAGAAAAATGAGATGGCAGGCTGCCTTTCAGGCGATGTGCGATATCCCAAAGACCGGCGGTAATTATAAAAGTACCTAGTAATAATATATACCATGACGTTACGGCGAAATTGAGATCAAAAGCGCCTGCTCCAACCGCAATGGCGCCCATAGCTGCCAGGGCGACCAGCTGCCAGGCTTTTGCAAGGCTTATGGCTTTATCTTTAAACCTCCGACGCTTCATTACTTTTCAATTCCAACTCTGGCTTTTACCCCTTTTTGGAAATAATGTTTTATTTCTTTCATTTCAGTAACCAGATCCGATTTTTCGATAAGCCTTTGATCCGCATTCCTTCCTGTGATTACTATCTCAACCTCTTCTGGTTTATTGTCAATTATATATAGAAGATCTTCAGCCGGGAAAAGTCCGAGCTTAACCGCAACATTTGCTTCATCCAAAATGACCATCTTATAATTGCCTGAGGAAACAACAGATTTTACCTTTTCAAGTCCTTTCCGTGCACCTTCTATATCTTTAGAATTTGGTTTGCCTTTAACTAAGCAGCCGGTTCCAAACTGCTCAACAGTTATGAGGTCGGAATATCTTTTAAGGGCTTTAATTTCACTGTAATTTCCATTTTTGAGAAATTGCGCTATAAAAACTTTAAGTCCTGCGCCAGCAGCCCTTATTGACAAACCCAGTGCTGCAGTGGTTTTCCCTTTTCCATCTCCCGTATAAACGTGAACATAACCTTTCATAGCATTTTCATTTCGTTTGATGAGGTTGAGTTGTTCTTACTCAAGTTTCGCACCCTCTAATTCCTATGGGCATTCTCTGGCAAGGCAGGTATTAGATAGTTTTTTTAAAAAGCAAAATATGTTCACTCTGGCTTTGGCAACGGCACCATACCCACTCAGTTTGTAAGGAGATAGACATGTACGGTATTTTATCCCTGGTGAAAAACCTTCTATGTGCCTGTCCTGATCAAATCCCAAGGTATAGTGGTTTAGAATATCAATCATATTATTTTGCTCTTTTAAAAAAACTATCTAATACCTGCCCTTTAAAGCTTTTGTTGCATAGAGGGGTGTGAAACCTGAGCTCTTATCAGATCATTCGGCAAATAGTCGCTATTAAGAAAAATAGTCACCCTGCTTCCAGGCTGTGCAAATGATACAGACTCTCCATTTTGGTCTATAATTTGTATTATTTCATCTTTCCGTGAAGGGCCTTTTATAGTGAGAACTTCGACAGCATCTCCCTTAAAGACCTTGTTGCGTACATCAATATTTACGTTTTGAGGGCCGGATGTTTCTATTATCTTTCCGACAAACAACAGCCCTGAGTTTAAGTTATATTCAAAATTCGGTGATATCTGTTCCGGGTCACCAAAATAAAAACCAGTGCAGTAGCCCCTGTGGCTGATATTGTTCAGTTCATCAATCCAGTATTTTTGTATTTTAAAACCGTCAGGATTTTCATAATACGAGTCTATTGCTTCTCTGTAAACTTTAACCGCAGATGCGACATAGTTAATTCCCTTCATGCGGCCTTCTATTTTAATGGAGGATAAGCCTGACTCTATTATTTCAGGTATGTGTTCTATCATACAGAGATCCCTTGAGTTAAAAATATATGTGCCATTTTTATTTTCAGCTATTGGGTAGTATTGGCCCGGCCGTTTTTCTTCCATAACAGCATAATTCCATCTGCATGGATGGGAGCATTCCCCTAAATTGCTGCTGCGATTTGTCATAAAAGCACTGAGGAGGCACCGTCCGGAATATGAGATGCACATGGAGCCGTGTACAAATGCTTCAATTTCTATTGAACTGCGTGAGACAATTTCCTTTATTTCTTTTAAAGAGAGTTCTCTGGCGACGTTTATTCTTTTAATGCCGAATTTTTCCCAGAACATTACGGTTTTATAATTGGTTGTATTGGCCTGAGTGCTGAGATGCAGAGGTATTTGCGGTATGATTTTACTTGCTTCCATCAATATGCCGGGATCAGCGATTATGACGGCATCAGGACTGATTTCACCCAATGCTTTCAGATAATCCTTAATTGCTTTCTGTTCTGGATTTCTTGAATAGATATTGCAAGCCACATAAGTTTTGACACTGCAATTGCGGGCAAACTTAACGGCCTTATGCAATTCGTCCAAGGTAAAATTTCCAGAGAAGTTTCTGAGGCTGAACTCTTTGCCTGCAAGGTAAACAGCGTCTGCTCCATAATGTATCGCTATTTCAAGCTTTTCAAAATTACCTGCAGGCGCAAGAAGCTCTATTTTTCTGTTTCTTTTTGACATAATTGGCGAATTACAGTTTTCAAGCTATCCTGCCATGGCTTAAGGCTTATCTCAAAGTTCTTTTTTATAAGGCCGCAGTCAAGTGCGGAAAAAGGAGGTCTTACCGCTTTTGTCGGATATTCGGCAGTCGAAATTGGCTTAACATTTGTTGTCTTAATTGGGATATAATGCTTTGCCAGGTTAAGTATTTCTTCGGCGAACTTGTGCCATGTTGTTATCCCATGGCCGCAATAGTGATAAGTTCCCCAGTTTATATCACCACTGTATTTTATCCTGGAGATAATTTGAAGTACAGCCGCAGCCAGATCAGCCGCACTGGTTGGAGAACCGAACTGGTCGGCTACAACATTTATGACTTCTTTTTCTTTACCCAGTCTCAGCATTGTTTTCACAAAGTTATGCCCGTGTACCCCATACAACCATGCAGTCCGCAATATAATATGATTTTTTAACCGGGCCCTGACCTCATTGTCTCCTTCTTGTTTGCTTTTGCCGTAAATGCTTAATGGAGATGCCGGATCCGACTCTATATAAGGAGATTTTTTTTTGCCATCAAAGACAAAATCGGTTGAGATATGGATTAAGGGGACTTTAAACAACGCACAGATTTCAGCCAGATTGGCAGGGCCGTCTCTGTTGACCGCAAAAGCAAGATCTATTTCTGTCTCTGCTTTATCAACATTTGTATATGCGGCTGAATTAACAACAAATGAGGGCCTAAATTTTTCCAGCCAGTGTTTAACCTGAGTCTTATCAGTTATGTCTAACTCGGGAAGATCAGCGGGCAATATTTCATAACCAGAATTATTGCCCTGAATTAAAAGTTCATGTCCAAGCTGGCCTTTTGAGCCGATTACAAGAATTTTCATGGTTTTTTTCCAAGCAGTAAGAGTTAATAAATTCGTAAAAAGTCAAAATTGGGACGGCAAAGTAAAAAGCTTCAGTTTCAAGGCACGCAAGTCCAGAGGAGAGAGGCGTACTTATAGCTACGCCGCAATGACGAGGGATGCAGCGTAACGCAGAAAATGGACTTTTTACAAAGCCGTCAGAGTTGTTCGGGAAGAAGCTCGCATAGACGTTGATAATGCTTATCTTTTTCTGAAATTACAGGATCTTTAACAGGCCATTCAACACCTATGTCCGGGTCAGACCATATTATTCCACCTTCGTCATCAGGGGCATAAAAATCCGAGCATTTATATGAAAAATGTGCCGTCTTGCTGAGTACGCAGAAGCCATGAGCAAAGCCTTCCGGTATAAACATCTGACGTTTGTTCTGATCCGAAAGAACAACACCTGTCCACTTGCCGAATGTCGGCGAACCCTTTCTGATATCAACTGCCACGTCAAATATTTCACCTGTAATAACCTGAACAAGCTTTGCCTGGGGATGCTTGATCTGAAAGTGAAGGCCTCTTAAAGTGCCGCGCACGGAATAAGAAAGGTTGTCCTGGACAAAAAGCCGGTTAATTCCTGATTTTTGATATTTGTTTTGATTGTAGGTTTCCATGAAAAAGCCCCGGTTGTCTTTAAAGACCCTGGGCTCAATTATCAGTATGCCTTCCAGTGATGTAGTAATAATATTCATAGCAGCCTTAAACCTAAATTGAGCGATTTTTTACTCGATCTGCACCAATCTCTTGCGCATCAAGGACTTGCGAAAAGTCTCGACATATCCATTGGTATGCCTACGATTTTCGCAAACCTTGCTGCATCAAGATC
>Ga0180009_10005177_pt1 | contig 14071 bp, 3 predicted proteins | sample OS_PC_MetaG_FD_123537 | JGI IMG/M metagenome (GOLD analysis project Ga0180009, IMG submission 123537) | Groundwater microbial communities from the Aspo Hard Rock Laboratory (HRL) deep subsurface site, Sweden - OS_PC_MetaG | ecosystem: Environmental > Aquatic > Deep subsurface > Groundwater... | reverse complement strand
TCATTACATCCACGGCGAGGATACCACTGCTTTAAAGCAGGGAGGAATCGCCGTCCTCCAATAAATTTAATTCTTTTGTTTGACTATTAGGAAGAGCCTGGATTCTAGGCTCTTCGAAATAAACGTTCAAGTTAGCATGAGCTTTATCTCCTGCTGACTTAGGAGATGAAAAATGGATTTGAAATCCAGAAAACATAGCTTTGGACAAAATGCTTTCCATTTTGTCTGGAAAATTAAATATGCAAGAGATCCCTTTAAGTTTATTGGACTCAGGATGGAGTGTGAATTCCTCATCAGGCAAGTTGCTTATAGAAAAGGGTTCAAAATTTATGAACTCTACATCGGAGTTGATCATGTCCATCTCTTCGTTGAGCTTCCTCCCACTGTTAGTGTTAGCAAAGCCCTTCAACTCTTTAAAGGCTATACTGCCTTTAAACTTTTCAAAAAACATACCTGGCTCAGAAAGTATTTCAGAAAAGGACACTTCTGGAGTCCTGGAAAATTCTTTAGGAGTGTTGGGAATACAACTACTGAAGCTGTTCAACACTACATTACTTCTTCTCAACCCTGGGTTTGTTAGTTTTAACATTTTTGTTTTATTCCTTGATACCTCGCGCTTTAGCGCGGGGTTGTTCATTTTTATTCTGTTTAATATGAGCCTGCACAGATTTGAACTGTGGACCCCTGCCTCTCTTAGAGTTATCTAGAGAGAAAATGATTCTAACGAATCACACTCCTATAAGAGCAGTGCTCTAACCAGGCTGAGCTACAGGCTCATATATTTTCTATTATAATTATCTTTAAAAAGTTTTGTTGTGGGGTTATTTTATGGGTAAAAGTATAAAAGAACTACTCCTAGAAAAAGGGGTTGTTTATGATGTTGCTCAACATGCATTGAATATTGCTCTTGAATGACGTGAGTCATGTCCTTTATCTAGTAGGTAACTTGTAATAAGAATACGAGATAAATCTGTTGGATCAATAGATTCTTTTTCTGATGCAGCTGAATTAATAGGTGCTATTACAGATACTTCTGATGCACTTAAAGTTCTTGAACGTTACGGATATGTTAATCAATTAACCGGAAAATATGATTTAACTACTAGGGCTATTAAGGCTTTTTCTTAAAAAATAGAGTAGAGTAATATAAATTTCATAATTTTTTATTTCTTATTATTAATAATAATCTTTAAATGTTTTGTTCAATTTGATGATAAATATTTAAGGTTTTTAGGATAAAGATTAATCCTTTAGATTATGATATTTTTATAAATTGTATTTTCTTTTAATAATTATGTTAAGTCTTTTATATATTTATTTAATAACTTATATAGTAATACTCCTAATTGTTTCTTATTTTATTTCTAAAAAGCAATCCCATGAGGATTATCTTATTGGTAGCAGAAATCGTGGAGGATGGCAAATATTTTTTTCTAAATTTGCAGCAGCAATAGGTGCAGCCTATTTTATTACATATACTGGTTTTGCTTATGAATATGGTTTAGGCGTTTTTGCTATGTTGCTTGGAATTGTAATTGGATACTTTGCTTTTGCCTATTGGGCTTCTCCAAAAATTCATGCCCCTTCAAAAGAAAATAGGATGTACACTATCGGAGATTTTGTTTATTATAAAACCAAAAGTAATCTTGCCAGAACTTTTACTAATTGGTTTTCAAATATTATTTTGCTTGTATGGCTACTAATAGGAATGATTGGTGGAGCAAAAATCATACAAGAATTTGGGTTTTTATCTTATGAAGTTGCGGTTTTAATTACTTCTTTAGTCATTTTATCTTATATTCTTTTGGCAGGGTTTAGAGCTGTTTTAATGACAGATGTTATACAATCTTTTATTATCTTTATTCTTTTAATTGTAATTACCTTAGGAATTATTGGAGGAGTGAATATAGGTTCTTTATTTGATGTTAAAACAGGCAAAATTGGTTTTGATATTATCTTTGGATTTTTTATGTTTGGCTTGCTTGCAGTTTTTTCTATGGCAAATATGTATCAATTATGCTATGCGGCAAAAAATTCAAGAAAACTTAAACACGGAATAGGTCTCTCTGTAGTTCCAATAATTTTCATGGCATTTTTATTGTTACTCATTGGATTATTTATGGCACAAAATTCTCCAGGACTTGATTCTGGGTTAATTTTTACAATGGCTTTAAAAAATTTCTTACCTGCTTCTTTATTACCTCTGGCAATTGTTTTGTTTTTTGCAGGAATCATGAGTTCAGAAGATACAGATGTATATGCAATTTCTTCGCATTATGCTATAGGAAAAAGAGGTGATCCTGTTAAAAACATTCGAATATCAACTATTGTTTTAATTATCATTGCGTTAATTTTCTCCCTTTTGTTTAGAAATATTGTAGATGTTTCTCTTCTTGCAGGGGGTTTGGCAATGATTTTGTCTTTTCCAATGATTTATTTAATTGCTGGAGGAAACAAGTCAAGAAAATTCTTTGCTTCTATTATTTGCGGTTTAATCGCAATGTTTATTGGGTTTATTATTTTTGGAATAGAACCAATAGTTGCAATACCTGTTTTAATTTTTAGTGGATTAGGATTACTTTGGAAATAAAACATTACATTTTCTCCAAGATATTATCATCGTTTTCCCAAAATATTTAAATAGTTACCCTACTCTTATTTTATTATAATTTTTAGAGGGTAAAAGAGGTAAATGGTTTTTAAAAAATATATAAAAAGAAACGGTAAGGTTTATGGCCCATATCTTTATCATAATGTTAAAAGAGACGGTAGGGTAATAACTACTTATCATGGAAAACACGAGGCCGATAAGGAAAAAAAACATTTTCCACATTTTTTAAAATCTTTTACAAAAACAAATAAAAGATTTTTGTTTGTTAGTGGGTTTTTGTTTTTGTTAGTAATTTGTTTAATAATTAACCTCCTTTTTATTTTAAATTTAGTATACACTGGAAAAGTTTCTGTTGATTTACAAGGCATCTATCAAGAAGGAGATAGTGTTAAAGGAGATATTAATCTTGTTTTAAGGAATGGAGAGTTAATGCCTTCTGATACAAAAGTTATTATTGATAATGTTGGGGAAATTTTTGAATATACTCTAAAAGAAATAGTTAATCAGGAATCCTATAATGGTAATTTTTATCTTGAAAAAATAAATATTCTGGGTAGTGGTGAGGGGTATGGAATCCCTGGTGAAAAAATAATTTACCCACCTGTTACTTTTAGTTTTAAAATAGTTGAAGAAAAAGATATTTCATCTATTTCTGGAGAAGAAACCCCAACTTCTTTAGAACAGGAAACTCCGGTTGAAGAAATACCAGGATCTGAAGTAACTATTCCTGATGAGGAAACTCCAATTGAGGAAATAAATCCCCTAGAAGAAATACCAATAACGCCTACTGATGAAACCCCTGTTGAAGAAACCCCAACCTCTCCAATTGAGCAATCCCAGGAAAATACTCAAGAAAGCACTTCAGGAGAAACTTCTTCTGAAACAGAATCTAGTCCAACAGAGAGTAGTGATCCAAGTGCTTCTGAGGGGGCTAGTTCTTCTGAATCTAGTTCTAGTAGCAGCGAAAGTGAATCTTCTAGTGGAGATTCAGGGACATCTATTACTGGAGAAATCATAGATGAAAATAAAAAGGAAAAATTAATTATTGGAAATACTTCAAAAGAGAATCCTTTTACTTATAATTTAAAGAAAAATCAAAAAATAGAGATAGTTTATTCTAGTCATCCTGTTAGTGTTAATTATAAAGAAGACAGTGCTATTGTAACTACTGATTATTCTGATGTAGAAAATGGCTATGGTGAAGAGTATTTAACAAATGATTTATTCTATGTTCCAATTGATTTTTCTAAGCTTAATTTAAAAGCTAAAGAAGGAAGTTTAAAAATTAGTTTTGTCTACGAAGAAACTGAAATATTAAGTGCAACAAAAGAGATTAGCATTAATAAAGAAGAAACAAATGAAACTAATTTGACTGAAGCAAATATTACTGAAAATATTATAATTCCTATTAATGTAACAATACCGATAAATCAAACTAATTTAACCAAACAGCAGAGACTTGACGCAATTCTTGCTCTTAAGAAATTTAAAATTAATCCAAAACTTATTTCTGAATTACTAACAAAAGATAAAGTAAGAGTTATTATCAAGGGAAAAACTCCAATAGGAAAGAAAATCAAGGGTATGAAGAATATTGAGGCAATTGAGTTAGGAATAGATGAATTGGAATTATTACAAGATTTAGATATTGAAATTATCGAAGATCAGCAGGTTTCTGTTTTATTAACTGACTCTGAAAATATTATCAGATCAACTGATGCTAAGAGCGAATTTTCTTTAACTGGACAAGGAAAAAAGATTTGTATTATTGATACTGGTGTTGATAGCAGTGTTGTAGCTTATACTAATGGGTATGATTTTGTGAATGATGATAATAATGCAAGTGATGATAATGGGCATGGTACAGAAGTTGCTTATATTGCAAAAACAATTGCTCCTGGAAGCGAGATTTTAGTTGCAAAAGTTTTAGATGAAAATGGAATTGGTTATGAGAGTTATGTTTTACAAGGGTTGCAATGGTGTATTGATAATAATGCAGATATTATTTCATTTAGTATTGGTGCTGGAAATTATGATGGATTTTGTGATGCAAATATTGTTGCTGAATTTGTAAATACTGCTGTTGATAATGGGATTTTTGTTGCTGCTGCAACAGGAAATGATGGTTCAGAAAATTTAAAATCCCCAAGTTGCGCGTCAAAAGCAATAAGAGTAAGCGCAACAACAAAACAAGATGAAATTGCTGGTTTTGCAAATGTAAATTTAATGGTTGATTTGTTTGCACCAGGAGAAAACATTGAAACAAAAACAATTGGAAGCAGTTACACTACAAGCTCAGGAACATCAATGGCAATTCCAATGGTTGCTGGGAGTATTGCATTGTTGTTAGAAAAAGAAAATTTGAATTCAGATGAGTTACCGCACAGATTCCGCTCAACAGGAAAACCAATTGAATATTCTGAAGGTAGTGTAACTATTAATATTTCAAGAATTGATGCTTACAATGCGGTTATAAATAACATAACAATGATTCCTTATGGTTATTCAGGAAATCAAAGTATGATTAATGAAACAAATTATACAACATTGGGTGTGATAAGAACAGTTCAAGAACCTTATGTTTGGTATACAAGTAATGATGCTGGAGAATGGCGTATTGACCCCCCTTGGATCCAAATTGGATCTAATTTTACAATAATAGAGGATGTTATTAATCAACCTCGTATTAAGTTTTATTTTCAGTGTGCTGTTGGCCGTACATGTTCTATTAGAATTATGAATTCTACAGACAGTTGTTCAATTCCCACTGGAGCTTATTCTGAGGTAAGTTCTTTGGGGCTGGGCAATCCGTGGTTATCCTCCGAGTGGCTTCCCATTAATCCGCTAACTTCAGGCACATATAAATTTTGTGCAAGAAGCCAAACAGGTAGCTATGGTTATATAGACTGGGTAATTTTGAATATTACTGGAGGAATTTGTGATGAGTCTCCATATTGGTGTGAAGAATCTGAATGTAGGGCAGGGGGGGTAGGTCTACTATCTACCTGGCTTTCTGGCACAACTGGAACAAATTCTTTATGTTGTGGAGATGATCCTGATCCAAGTGAGAATTTTGCAGGCAATACTATAGGTGGACAGTTTTGCTGTGGTGGAACAAGCACACCAGATGATAGTTATTGTTCTTCAGATGGGGGATATTATGTTGTTGATGGGGTTAGGTGTATAGATGAAGTTTATGATATTAATGGAGGAAGCTGGGATAATTCAGCAAATCCTGATTTGCTTTGTAGTTGTGGGTATGGTGGGCAGCCTTGTGATGGAGTTGATGATACTTTTAGTGGAAATGTAGAGGGAATTTGTGCAGAGAATTTTTGTGCTGGGTATTGGCCGATGGGAATAGGATATAAAACATCTACTTCACAATATAGGGCTTGTTTTCATTTTGGTGGTTTGGGGTGTGATGATGATATGTCTGGTGGATTATGGAGTCAGAGAGGTTTATGTAGTAATGAGGGGACGTTAGGAAGTTGTGTTATTAATGGTTTTTTATATTTTAATCAATATCTTAGTCATCCTATTTATGGATCAAATACTGTTTATGTTGCTTCTAGTAAGATTGATGGGGTGGGGGGGAGACCTTATGATTCAGCTTATGATTCTAATGGTCAGACTTGTGATAAGAATATGGGTAGTGGGAGTTTTAGTAATGAAGGAATGGTTGTTTATTTAGGACCTGGTTCTTATGATTGTATTTCAGAAGATATAAGAATTGATTCTGGTGGTTTATTTAAGCCATGTGATAGTAGTGGAGATGGATGTATAGACATTATTAGTGATAGTTTGACAGCTCCTTATGGAGCAGAAACTGGAATATGTATTGAAGGGCAGTGTGTTAGTGGAGGAGAAGTTTGTTATAATGATGAGGGAAGTAATTATGGAAATACTTGTGCAAGTTCTACTTGTGGAAAGGCCCCAAGTGATATGGATGTTTGTGATAGAGATAATACTGGAGGATTTGTTGCTGAAGGTGTATGTATTTATGATAATTCAGTAGAGACTTGTGGTGTTGAGTCAGATGGTATTATTATGGATGGAGGTTCTGCTTTAATTAAAGGATGTAGTAATGGCGGACAACAGTGTGTGTTGAGTGTTAATGGTACAACAACTACCTGGACTCCAGATGGGGTTTGTGTTATTGGTTTTACATGCAACTGGCAAGATGTTACTGGTGGTTCTTTTTATGATGTGTGTGGTTCTTCTTCTGGAACTGATTTTTTGGCTTGTGATACAGACACAAGGACAGGAACAGGTTCTTTTAGTCAGGATAGTATGTGTTTGCTAACAGGAGCTTCAACATATGATTGTTTAACAACTGGTTTTGCTTGCAAAGATGGATCTTCTACAAATTACTATGGGGGGTCAGCAAGAGCAGTCTATTGTGATGATGGGAGTAGTTGCGATTTAACAATTACTTCTGGTGGAAATTTCCAAGCAGATTCAAATAGAAAGTATGATTCATATGATGATGTTTGTACATTATGTAATGGTAATTTAGATTCCGAAGGAAGTAATGTTTGTGATCTTGCTTGTGGTGCTCCTAGTGTTTGTGATGAACAAGCTCCTGGAACTTTATCAGGAACTTGTAATTCAGTTGGTCAGACTTATTTTGCTGATAGTTGTGGATCTGGGGGTTCAAGTTGTGCTTTAACTGATTATACTGCTGTTTGTAATTCTACAGGAACTGGTTGCACTGCATCAGCTAGTTGCAATGGAGATGCTCCTGGATTTTCTTGGCCAGTTTCTCAGACATGTTACTGGTGTGGTTTAACAAGCTGTGTTGAATCAAGTGATAATAATGTAGGAACTCAAACCTGTACAACTTGCCCTTTAGGATATCAGTATGCAGATACTCAAAATAGATGTTATTATAATATTGCTTGCAATACTGGGGGGTGGAATGATTTAACATATGATTCTTGTTATGATTCAGGAACGGTTAATGATCCGGGGATTAATACTGCAAAGTGTTATTATAGTGAAGGATGTAATAGTGCAGGAGCTTATTCAAGTTGTGAAGATGGACAGTTAGTTACTAGTGTTGTTGCATGTGATAGTTATTCTAATTGGGGCGATGGTGCTGGTTATTGTTATAGGGATTCTTCAAATGCATGTTATTATAATAATGTAGATTTGTGTGCTGCTGATAGTGACGGTTGGGATTATTATACTGATACTTGCAGAGATCAGGGAACTGTTACTGGTGGTGGAACAAGTGGGGCCAGATGCTATTATAGTGAAGGATGTAATAGTGCAGGGGCTTATTCAAGTTGTGAAGATGGACAGTTAGTTACTAGTGTTGTTACATGTGATAGTTATTCTAATTGGGTTGATGGTGCTGGTTTTTGTTATAATGATGTGGCAAATTCTTGTTATTATAGTAGTTCAGATTTATGTGCTAACAATGCTAATGGATGGGATCATATTACTGCAGGTTGTTATGATCCAGGATATGTTGTAGGGGGGGTTTGTTATTATGATTCTAATAGTGGGTCTGTTGATGAGTCAAATTCATGTAGTGCATCTGGGTGTAGTGGGATAACTGGACAATCTTCATCTTCAATTTCTTCTTGCACAGCAGGAGCTTGGAGTGATAGTTCAGTTAATTGTTGGAACGACACAACTTGTTATTATTCTACAGATGGGTGTGTTGATACAGGAGTAGAAGGAAGTGATGGTTGGGATTATTCTCAACAGGTTACTCAGTGCGAGGCAGGAACAGATACTTGTTGCACAGGACAAGACATAATTTGGGAGGGAGTTGGATGTACAAATTCTGGAGCAACAGGAACAAGCTATGGTAGAGATACAAGTGAGGTAAGATGCAATTCAACTGCAAGCGGTTGCACAGCTTATGAGTGGTTTACTGATTCTGGTGGTTCTTGTTGTGGAAATAATATTGGAGAAGAATATAAAGAAAACACACTTTATTCAATACCTTATAGAGCATGTTGTGATGAAGTTAGTGATTGTGCAGGACCAATTGGTTGTTATGATAATCAGTCTGTTTACGATGAAGAGTACTATTGTAATAATGGAGATTGGGATATTTTAGAAGTTTCAAATACATGTAATGTTCCTCATCCGAATATGAGATTAATAATAACTGAGGACACCAAGTGTTCAGATACTACTATTGTTGTAAAATCTTTAAATGTTTCATCAGGAACTTTTACACTTACTGATATAACTTTAATTGTTGGAAAAACTTTTGTTGATTCTGGTGCAAAACTTATTGCTAGAAATTCAAAAGGGACAATTTGGCAAAACGATAATTTAACTATTAATGGAGATTATGTTCTTCAAAATTCAACTTTAAGAATGAATGGAACAATTGATGGAGAGATTGGAATTGATGTGAATTCCGGATCAATGTTAATTAATGAAAGTTCAAATATTACTAATGGAGAAAATATTAGTTTTAATTTCTTTTTTATTGTTGATTCTGGTACAACTTTTAATATGAATGATTCTTATTTGAGTGAGGCGGGGTGGGCTGGCACACAAGGACAGAGAGGATTGGAGATTTTTACTAATAATGCAGTTATAAATAATAGTGGATTTTATTATTGCCATATTGGGGTTTCGCTTTATGGTAATGATACTGTAGTAGAAAATAGTATTTTTGAAAATATTACTGTTGCGGGTTTTTATGTTGATTCTGATGACAACACTATTTTTAGAAATAGCGTTGACACTAACGGAACTAGTGGTGCGATGTCTATTTATTTAAGACCAGGAGCCACAGGAAATTTAATTTTAGAAAATAAACTTGTTACGCAAGGGGATGGTATGAGACCAATTGTTTTACTTATTACAGAGGATAATAATGTTACAAGAAATGTCATAGAAATGTATGGGGACGGTTCTTCGGGAATTCAACTTTCTCAGGGAGATAATGGTAATGATGTTTATTACAATAATATTACCGCGTTTGGGGATGGTTCTTATTGTATTGATATTCTTAGTTCTGATTCTAATAATGTTTATTACAATAACTTAACAGCTTTTGGAAATCAAGACTATGGTATTTATTTAACATCAAAATCTGTAGATAATATAGTGGTTTCTAATATAATAAGCACTTTGGGAGCTAATAATGTTCACCCTATTTACATAGATGATGGTTCAAATGATAATTATTTTTATGCAAATGTTTTGAATACTACAAGAAGCATGATTCTTTTAGACGGTTCTCCTTTTGATGTTACAGGAAATAATTTCACAAATACAATTATGCAAGATCTTACCACCACTAGTGTTTATTCAACTGGAGGGGCATATAATAATATCTTGCTCAATTCAACTTTTAATAGGTCTAAATTAATCTTTGGCGGGGCTGGGGATAACTTATCAATCCAGTGGTATTTCTTAGTGAACGTTACTTCTTATAATGGGACTGTTCTCGGGGGCGCTCTTGTAAAAGTTGATGATAAAAATAGTGTGAATAAAATTTTTAAACTCACAGATTCTAATGGATTGATAGAGTTGAGTACAATTACAGAACAAATAGCAGCACAAACTCCAATAAATTATAATAACCACACACTAAATGTTTCTAAATTTGGATACAGGACAAATATAACAAGTTACAATATCACTGAAAGCAGGATGTTTAATCTTGCTATAGACGGAATTCCAACTGTTTTTAATGTTGTTTTAAATTCAAGTTACGGGACAAATTTGACCAATGAAAATCTGACAGTTTATTATGATACTTATGATCCTGATACCAATATGACTGTGATAACTGATTGGAGAGTTAATGGTACCTCAATTGCTGTGGTTAATATGCCTTTTGATTTAAATGTTGTTGGTGTTGGAGCAATTGTTAAAGATTATTCCACGTTTTCAAACAATGGGACAATTTATGGAAATCCTGTTTGGGAGAAAAACGAGAAAATTGGGGGGGGGTATAAGTTTGATGGGGTTGATGATTATATCAGTATTGATGATGATTCTAGTTTAAATCTTACTAAACAGATGACTGTTGAAACCTGGATTAAGCCGGCAATTGTTCATGAATCAGATCCTGAAGGTGATAATTTTGGAGTTTTGGCAAAAGCATTAGGAGCTGTTAGCTGGAGTTGGCAACTAAGATTTGGTGGTGCTGATCATGGACTTCCTAATAACAGATTAGGGTTTCAGTTTAATAATGGAAGTATTCCTGGTGTTTGGGTTAATGTTGATCAGGATTTAACAACAGGGCAATGGTATCATCTTGTTGGAACTTATGATGGAACTAATGCTAAAATTTATTTAAATGGTGTTTTAAAAGAAACAAAACCTCTTTCTATAATTTTAGGTTCTCCTACACCATTATTAGTTGGGCAAGAAGGATGGAATAATTATTTTGAAGGAACAATTGACGGCTTTTTAGTGTTTAATAGGAGCTTAAGTTCAACGCAAATTTATAAAAATTATCAAGAGGGATTAGCAGAACATGGTTTGGAAACAATAACAGATGAGGAAACACTCACAAGTCCTGATTTGATCCCTCAAGAAAATTGGAGTGTTGCACTTACTCCGTGTGATTCTTTTATGGAAGGGGTTGCTGTTTTCAGCAATGATTTGCTTGTTGTTAATGCACCTCCAGTTTTTAATTATGTTAGTTTAACTCCAACAATAGCTTATACAAAAGATGATTTACACTGCACTTTTAATGCTAGTGATTTAGATTCACCAATATTAAATGTTTCAGTTAAGTGGTATAGAAATAATGTTAATGTTCTAAATAGCAGTGTGATAAATTATGTTTCTGGATCAAACTATACTGTTAACTTGTCAAATGACTACACAAAGCATGATTTAAATTTTTATTGTAATGTTAGTGTTACAGATGGATTTGCTGATTCTCCTTTTAGTATGAGTAATGTTGTTAGTATTTTGAATTATTCAACAAGCCTTATTATTGAAAATCAGACAGGAAGATGGCAGAATCAGCAGATTTGGTTTACAGGAAATTACAGTTCAGGGCAAATTGGAGATATAAAGAATTTGGTTTGGAATAGTGGGGATTTTGATGTGAATGATAATACATACACTGTAAGATTTATTGATCTGAATAGTGATGGAATTGCTAGTGATCTTGTTGGTGGAGGAGGGACTTCTTCTAGTAATGAGATATTAATGGCATATTATAATAATGGGACTCAAGCATGGGGGCTTACTAATCTTAATTCGTTTGGGAATATTGAAACTACGGATTTTGAAAAAGATTTATTAAAAAACGATCTTGTTATTATCCTGGGAAATGGTGCTCTTAGAAGACTTAATATAGATTCAACTACAAATTGGAGTATTTTAGTTCCAGGTGCTCCTAATGGTTATATTGGGGCAATAGCAGATATAGATGGAGATAATTTTAAAGATATTGTGCTTTCAACTTATGGAACAAGTAGGTCATATCTTGCTTATAAAGGAAATTCAACTCAAATATGGAATACTACTGGAATTTGTGGTAATTCAGTTGATACTGCTGTAGGTGATTTTGATAGAGATGGAAAAGAAGATGATGTTGCTTTTATGGATTTTAATCTTTGTGGTGTATCTGGCCATTTAGGAATAGCTGTTTTTAATAGTGAAGGCAAATTATTATTTAATACAACTGATTTAAGTAATAGTTATGGAAATGCATTTGCAGTCCAGGCAGTTGATTTAGATAAAGACGGTTATAAAGATGAAATTTTTGTTGGATATGAAACCTCTTCTGGTACAGGCTATGGATATATCAGAACGTTTAGTTGGAATGGAGTATATAATTCTACTTATTCTGCTGGAAACTCTTTATTTAATGTATCTTTTCCAAAGTCAGCTGGAAAAATAGAAGCAGTAGATTATGATTATGATGGATATAAAGATGAGTTTGTTTCTGCAATTAGAGAAAATTATATTTCTGCAAGAGATATTTCTGGAGAATTGTGGAATGTTGTGATTGGGGGTTTGGTTCCGTATTCTTTTAGTGTTGCTGATATTGATGATGATCTGGGAGAAGAAGTATTAGTTGGTTTTAATAATAGCAGATTTATGATGATTGATTCTGATGGCAAGATAATTTACGATCGAACAACTAATTTAGGAACAATTGCCGGCCAACCAATTCTTGGAAAGTCTAATGGTATAGATACTGGTGATTTTAATGGAGATGGAATAGAAGATGTTGCAGTTTCATATTCCCAGGGATATTTTTATGTTTATCAAGATGTAAGATGCAAAATTAATTTTAATGATTCAATAAGTGCAAACATGACATGGAATACGACTGCTGGAAAATGGTATTATAATAGAAGTTTTGCAAGTGGAGGAATTTATATTTATAATGTTACATGTCTTAAAGGAGGATATGAAGAAAAGGTTTCAGCAGGACAGATAAGTATAAGGGTTAATAACCTTCCGACAGTTGAACTTTTGTCTCCAGAAAATAACACAAACACATTTAACCGAACAGTTAATTTCACTTGGGATGGAACAGATTTAGATGGAGATAGTTTAATTTATGAGTTTAACATAACTTTAAGAGGAGGAACTGGAATGTGTTCTGATTCTAGGACCAATATAAATAATTTGGTTAGCGAGAGTTATGTCATTACTCCTTATTTAAAGTGCTTTAGTGAAGACGGGTATTACTATGAATGGACAGTTAGAGCAAGTGATGATAATGGAGTTAGCTGGGGATCTTGGGCTATTCCTTGGAGAGTTAATATTAGTTCAGTAGTTTCAATTAATTTAACAACCGATACTATTAATTTTGGAAGTTTGCTTATTGGAGTAAATGGAAGTGATAGTACAGATGATAATTCTCCGCAGCCTTTTATTTTAGAAAATGATGGGAATTCTTTGGTTAATGTGAGTATTAATGCAACTAATCTATGGCAGACCGTAGCAAATCCTTCAAATTATTTTCTTTATAGGTTTGGAAGCAGTAGTGAAGCAGGAGCATTTGATTTTTTAAGGAGTGTTGTTACTTATACTCCTGTTCCAAATAATTTAGCAGCAGATATTGTTTTAGTAAATTTTAACTGGAGCGATTCTAATGACAGCGCCAGAATTGATCTAAATGTTACTATCCCTGGAATGGAAGAGGGTGCTGGGCCAAGAAGTTCATTAATAACTTTTATTGCAAAACGTGCAGAATAAAATGAAAAATAAATTAAAAGAAAAAAGTGCAACAAGAAAATTTTTACTAGTGCAGGCTGTTTTTGTATTGGGAGTTTTTGTTTATTTATATTTTTCAAATTCTCCAAATGCAGTTTCACCTTTTTCAGGCCAGGCTGTTAGCAATTTTGATTTTATTTTTGAAATTGAAAATGCAAATACAATTATTTTATCAATGGACCCAGGTTTTACAAATCCAATTGTTTTAGAAAAAGGAGAGGATATTACACTTCAACCAGGAACTTATTATTGGAAAGTTAAGAATTGGCTAAGAGAAAGCAAGGTTTA
>Ga0180009_10005176_pt1 | contig 14074 bp, 11 predicted proteins | sample OS_PC_MetaG_FD_123537 | JGI IMG/M metagenome (GOLD analysis project Ga0180009, IMG submission 123537) | Groundwater microbial communities from the Aspo Hard Rock Laboratory (HRL) deep subsurface site, Sweden - OS_PC_MetaG | ecosystem: Environmental > Aquatic > Deep subsurface > Groundwater... | reverse complement strand
GAGCCCGAACGCCAGCGCTGCGGCCGAGGTTGTTAAAATCCTTTTCATAATTAGTATGCTCCTTGTAACTACGAGACAGCTAGGCAGCTAGACAGCTAGACAGCTAGACAGCTAGACAGCTAGACAGCCAGGCAGCTTGACAGCTTCTGATTCCAGCCGCCTCGCTGCCTGTAGTTACTCTTTATCGCTGTAATCTCCAAATAGATTCACTTTGCGGCCTTTGCGTTTACGTTGCGTTCTTTGCGGTTAAAAGTAACTGTTCAGGTCAAAATATTATCCACAGATTGCGCAGATTCTACAGATTAACCAACCCTGAATTACCGGTTTTAAAATCCGCGTACATCTGCGAAATCTGCGGACTCATAGCTTTTTCCCAGATGATACGGCTCTGTCTCCTGAAGCTGCCGGGTAGTCACTGTTATAATAATAAACCGCCCGTTCCAACAAATACAAAAACGCCGGAATGCGCCTGTGAAAATTTTGGGGAATTTTTCTCTTGACTTTGAAACGCCCTTTTAATAACATTCTCAGTGACCGGCAAAACGACTGCCGATGTTTTAAAAGCCGGGACTACCGATAGGAGGAATCAGATGAGGAAAAAAATAGTCGGTTTGCTCGCGGGCGTTATGCTGGTAACGTCGGCATACGCGTTCGAAGGCGGCGTCACCTTCGACCAGAAAGGCAGCGTCACGCAGATTATCGAGCGGATAAAAGCGGATAATCCCGGCGCGGACGTCGTTGGGATGCCGGGCAATCCCAAGGCCGCGAAAAAATGGACCGTCATGGTGTTCGTCAACGCCAAGAATAATCTTGAATCATACGGCCTCAAGGATGTTAACGAGATGGAAATGGTCGGTTCCGACGCCGACGTCAATATCGTGGCCGAACTGGGCCGCATAGCCGGCTATTCCTCCGCTGACGGAGACTGGAAAGGATCCAGAAGGTACCTTGTCGCCAAAGACAACGACACCTCCAAGCTCACTTCCCCGGTTTTGATGGAAATCGCCAAGTCGGACATGGGCAGCTGGAAATACCTGGTCGAATTCACCCAATGGGCCATGGAAAAATTCCCGGCACAACATTACGCGCTGGTGGTATGGAATCACGGCTCGGGCTGGAACAAGGACCTCGCTTTTGAATCCGAAAAAGGCCTCTCCTACGACGACGAGACGGGGAACCATATGACGACCCCGCAACTGAGACAGGCGATGGAACAGATCGGCAAAATAGATATCTTCGCGATGGACGCCTGCCTGATGCAGATGGTGGAAGTCGGCTATGAGATACGCAGTTATACCGACTATGTCGTTGCCTCCGAAGAGACCGAGCCCGCCGACGGCTATACCTACAATACCTGGCTGGCGCCGCTTGCCGCCAAACCCGGTATGACCGGCGCCGAGCTTTCAAAAGCCATGGTCGATTCCTACACCGACCATTACCAGGGCATCAATCGGGCGGGCGTCCATTCCGCCATAAAGGCAGCCTCTTTCGGGAAGTTCGCCGCCCTGCTGGACGCGTGGACAGCGGAAGTAATGGCCGCCGACGACCTCGTCAATGTCAAGAACGCCAGGACCAAGGCCCAGGCTTTCTATTACTCCAGCAATAAGGACATATATCATTTCGTGAAGCTCGTCAGCGAAGCCACCGCCGCCCCGGCGGTCGCGCAGAAAGGCAAAGAGCTGATGGATTTCCTGAAAACCGACCTGATACTTTATAACCGGGTTTTCGGCGCCAAGTACGCCAATGCCTCCGGCCTCGCCATTTATATTCCCGGCTACTATCCTTCTTCATATGACAGCCTGCTTTGGGCCTCGGAATCAAAATGGGATGACTTTGTGAAGTGGATAAAATAGGTTCGTAAGCGGCAGTTTCTAAAGAGGGCGTCCGCCTTAGGCGGACGCCCTCTTTTTTGCCGGGAAACGAATTTTCAGGGGGGGCGGAACTGTAACAATTTAGACATTGAAATAGCCGTATTTTCATGTATACTATAATAGAAACTACTCAGGTTTTTAGGCTGAAGGCAGTTAGACTATTAGGTAAGAAGCAAGAAAGTGATTGAGCAAGAGAGTGATTCTTCCTTGCTTACTTACTTTCCTGCTTACTCACTGTCCCCTGACAGCCTACAGCCTGTTCACCCGGGCAGTTATCCGTATTTATGACAGACCGGCGGAAAAACAGCGGTTTTGGGAAGCGGGCCCCGCACTTTGTTTTTTTCAGAAAAAGTGCGGGGCGGGCTTCGCTTTGGGCCGCGCTGTTCCTCGCTTTTTTCAGCGGGGACCTCCGGGCCTCTTCCGAGACGGGCACGACGGCTGCAAATTTTCTCAAGATCCCGGTGGCGGTCATCCCTTCCGCCATGGGCGAAGCGTATACCGCCATGGTGGGTCCCGATTCCATACTGTATAATCCCGCCGGCCTGGGGCTCCTTAGCTATCCTTCTTTTTCCGGAAGCCACAACCAGTATCTGGAGGGGATAACCCAGGAATACGCGGCCCTCACCTACCGTTCCAAATACGGCACTTTCGGCTTCGGTTTTTCGATGCTCACCAGCGGCGAGATAACCGCCTACGACGGCAACGATATGAACATAGGCCATACCAGCACCAATCATCGCTTCGTGATGCTTTCCTACGCCCAGTCCTGGCCGCATTTCGACGCCGACATAGGAAAGCTCGACCCCATGCTTATCACGCCCAGCTGGACCAGGGTGGAGCCGGTAATAGATTACCGTCCTAAAGCCTACCGGATCGCGCTGGGGGCCAGCATAAAGCAGGTAGGCGAAAAGCTTGCCGATCAGAAATCAACGGCTTACTCGTTTGACGCCGGGGCGCTGGCGGTGCTGCCCGCCCATGTCCAGATCGGAGTTTCGGTCCTTAATTTCTCAGGCAGGCAGAAATTTGCGGACGAGACCTACGATCTGCCGCGGGTTTTGCGCGCCGGGATAGCCAAGGATTTCCACACCATAAACGACATCATGATATTCAAGACGGCGGCCGACGTGGTGAAGTATTCCGACTACGGTTTTTTCGGCTGTATCGGGTTTGAAACCGATGTTATGAGGGTATTCCAGCTCAGAATAGGGTATAAAACACAAAGGGACACGGGCTCGCGCATCAGCGGGGGCTTCGGCATGAACTTTGACAGTTTTACCGAAAAAGAAAACATCATCCACGGCGTCAGGGTGGATTACGCCTATCTTGATTACGGGAATCTCGGCGCCACCCACCGTCTGGGCCTGCAGCTGATCTGGTAAAAATCATAACTGCCCAGGTGGATAGGCTGTAGGCAGTTAGGCTGTAGGTAAGAAGCAGAGACACAGACTAACAGCCTGATAGCCTACAGCCTAAGCAGCCTAAGTAGTTGCCTATTTTTGTATAATTTGACTGATGCAGATAGAGGAATTTCTTGAAATCCGCGCTTCGGCCGTTAACGCGGAACTTAAACGGCGCATAAATAAAATACCCGCCTGCCACCCCCGGCTTCTGGAGGCCATGCTCTACTCCGTTGACGCCGGCGGAAAACGCCTGCGCCCCGCCCTTTTGACGGCCGCTTATGAGATATTCGCCGGCAATTACCGCAGGGTCCTCAGGGCCGCCGCGGCCGTTGAGATGGTGCACACCTATTCCCTTATACATGACGACCTTCCCGCCATGGACGACGACGACCTGCGCAGGGGGCGGCCTGCCAGCCATAAAGTTTTCGGCGAGGCCCCGGCCATATTGGCCGGGGACGCTTTGCTGACCGACGCTTTTTCGGTCCTAGCAGGGAACGCGGAGGTGAAAGGTATAAAAGCGGAAAACGTTCTCAGGGCCGCCGCCATCCTTGCCCGCAGGGCCGGCGCCGGCGGCATGGTTTCAGGCCAGGCCGCGGACCTTGAAGCGGAAGGCTTTCTGAAGACCGGCCGATTTGACCGTTCAAAAGCGGCGCGCCTGCTTGATTATATACACCTTCACAAGACTTCGGACCTTATTACGGCTTCGGTGGAGATGGGGGCGGCGCTGGCCGGGGCGAACCGCCGGGATTTTAAGACGCTTTCCGGTTTTGCCGGGACCATAGGCCTGTGCTTTCAGATAACGGACGACATCCTTGACGTAGCGGGGGATAAAAAGAAGCTGGGCAAAAGCGGCAGCGACGCGAAGAACGCAAAGCTCACCTATGCCTCCCTCTACGGCGTAGAGCGCTCCAGGGCCGCGGCCGCCGGCCTGTTAAAACGCGCGCATAAAAAACTGGAAGCCCTGCCCTATCCGGCCCCCAAAGTAAAAGTGCTGGCGGATATCGCCGATTATGTCTGCAACAGGGAGAGATAGGGTATAGAGGATAGGGGATAGAGATTAGGGAAGGAGTTACTTATTTCCACCCTATCCTCTCGCCCCTCGCCTCTAACCCCTCTGTTAAGGAGTTTTTACATGGAGTTGCTCGGGAAAATAAGGGGCTCAAAGGATTTAAAAAAACTGAATCTGGACCAGCTGCCCAAATTAGCCCGGGAAGTAAGGGAGGCCATCGTCTCCGGGATCAGCAGAACGGGCGGGCATCTCGCTTCAAGTCTCGGCGCGGCCGACCTCATAGTGGCCCTCCATTACAGCTATGATACCCCGCAGGATAAAATAATATTCGACACCGGCCATCAGACGTACGCCCACAAAATACTCACCGGCAGGGCCGAAAAGTTCCCGACCATAAGGCAGAAAGGTGGGCTTTCCGGCTTTCTCAAGCGGTATGAGTCGGAGTACGACGTTTTCGGCGCGGGGCACGCCTCCACCGCCCTTTCGGCGGCAGCGGGCATAGCCGCCGCGCGCGACCAGTCGGGCGGGAAATATAAGGTGGTCGCCGTGGTGGCCGACGGCTGCATGACCGGCGGCATGGCCTGGGAGGCCATGCAGAACATCGGCCAGCTGGGCATCGAGATGCTGGTGGTTTTGAACGACAACCAGATGTTCATCTCCCAGCGGGTCGGCCGCCTCGGGCACATACTGACGAAAATGCTTACGCTCGGGTCCGTGCAGAGAGCGGTGCGCAGGACGGAACTTTTTCTCAGCCGCTTCCCGTTCTGGGGCAGGATAATACGCAGGGTCATCAAGCGCGCGCGCGTATTCTTTTTCCCGGGCATGATCTTCGAGGAGATGGGGTTCGCCTATTTCGGCCCCGTGGACGGCCATAATATACCGGAACTGGTGGAAGTGCTGGGTTATGTCAAGAATCTCAGGGGCCCGGTGCTTTTGCACGTGGTTACCAGAAAAGGCAAAGGCTATGAACCGGCCGAGTCCGGGCCTACGGAATTCCACGGCACGCCCAGGTTCGACGTGGAAACGGGGCTTTCCAAAAAAGACCCCGCCAGTATCCCCACTTTCACGAGGGTGTTTTCGGATACCCTTGTCAGGCTCGCCGCCGCGGACCGCAGGATCACCGCCATAACCGCCGCCATGCCCGAAGGCACCGGCCTTGACGCGTTCAGGGACAAATTCCCGGACAGGTATTATGACGTGGGCATAGCCGAAGAGCACGCCGTGACCTTCGCGGCGGGCCTTGCCGCCGAAGGGTTGAAACCCGTAGCCGCCATCTATTCCACTTTCATGCAGCGTTCTTTTGACCAGGTCATGCACGATATAGCCCTGCAGAAACTTCCGGTGGTGATAGCCATGGACCGGGCCGGAGTGGTGGGGGAGGACGGACCCACGCATCACGGCGTGTTCGACTTAGGCCTTTTCCGCATGCTGCCGGACGTCGCCGTCATGGCCCCGGCCGACGAAGACGAACTTCAGCATATGCTTTACACCGCTTTCGCCCTCAATATGCCCGTGATGCTCCGTTATCCGCGCGGTAAAGGCTTCGGCGTGGATATGGCCGCGGAGTTGAAGCTTTTGCCTTTGGGCAAAGGGCGGATTATTAACAAGGGCAAGGCGGTCAATATCCTTGCCATAGGCAACAGGGTCCACCCGGCGATCAAAGCCGCTGAGCTCCTTAAAGCCGGGGGCATAGACGCCGGCGTGGCCGACATGCGTTTTGTCAAACCACTGGATGGAGAACTTATAACGGAAATGGCCGCCGCCTCAAAACGCCTGGTTACGGTGGAAGATAACGCCCTTATGGGCGGTTTCGGTTCCGCGGCGCTTGAATATCTGAATGAAAATGCAATACAATCAACAGTCCTGAGGCTGGGTATCCCGGACCGTTATGTGGACCAGGGCAGGCCCGACGAGCTCTACGACGAGCTGGGGCTTAATTCCGCAAAAATGGCGGACAGGATCGCCGAATGGCTTGGTGGGAGCAAGATAGTAAGATAGTAAGAGAGCAAGAAAGCAAGAGAGGAGGGATGAATATCACACTTTCTTGCTTAATCACTTTCTTGCTGTCACGCTGTCCAAGGAGAAACAACCGTGGCCGCAAAAACGAACCTTCAAAAGCGAACGATTAAACTTACACGATCGCACGCTTACCGGAAAGCTTATGCCGATGCCGCCTTTTTAAGCCGCCCCGAACTGCGTCCGGTGAGATTGCAGCTGGAACTCCTCAAGCCGGAACTGGCTTTGACGGAGCGCGGCATTAAATCCACGGTGGTGATCTTCGGCAGCGCCCGCATCTGGAGCCCGCAGGAATCCGCGCTGCAGATAAAAGCGCTGACACAAGCCGTCCGCAAAAATCCCGGGGACGCCTCGCTGAAGGCTAAACTGGCTCTCGCCGGGAAGCTCAAGTCATCGGCCAGGTATTACGAAGAAGCCAGAAAATTCGGCAAACTGGTTTCCGAGCACAGCAAGCTGGGCGAGAACAAGCTTATCGTGGTAACCGGCGGCGGCCCCGGCGTAATGGAAGCGGCTAACCGCGGCGCCTACGAAGCCGGCGCAAAGAGCGTGGGCCTGAACATCACGCTCCCCCAGGAGCAGGGTCCCAATCCTTATGTGTCGCCCGAGTTCTGTTTCCGGTTCCATTATTTCGCCGTCAGGAAAATGCATTTTGTCATGCGGGCCAAAGCCCTGGCGGCGTTTCCCGGCGGCTTCGGCACCATGGACGAGCTTTTCGAAGTGCTCACTCTGGTCCAGACAGGCATAAAACGCCGCCTGCCGATCATCCTGTTCGGCAAAAAATACTGGACGGATGTCATACATTTTAAAAACATGGCCAAATATGGCTATATCTCGGAAGAAGACCTCGACCTGTTCAAATTTGCGGAGACCGCCGACGAGGCCTGGCGGATAATAACGGAGTTTTACGCCCGGCATCCCCTGAACGAAGAGCAGGAGAAGGCGTAAGGGGGAGGGATGAAGGATGAGGGATGAAAAAAGTTTAAGGGGAAATTTCTTGAATAAGGGAACGCCGGCGGTATTTACGGCCGCCGCTGTCGCGGCCGTAAACGTCTGCGCCGCGGCCCTGATCGCTTTCTACCCGCCCCCCGAAACTTTCGGCAAGCTTATCCCCGTCGATAATCCCCGGGTCCGGGACGGCAGGTTCCGGGCCCCCGTCTGCAACGGCGTTCAATGCACTCTCTGCCCGTTCAAATGCTTTCTGCCCGAGGGCGCGCGCGGCCGCTGCAAGGCGCGGATAAACTACGGCGGGCGCATAAAAACGCTCGTTCACGTAAATGGCGCTGCTGAGAAAATCTATTAAAATGAAAATAAAAAAACACAGGCATGCAGGTGCATTATTCTTGTTGATTTTGTCTTCTGCTGTTTTTAGCGTGGAAGCGCGGGAGATGATGTTTGCCGGGAAGTTCTATCCGGCGGATAAGGAAGAACTTGCCGGGTTCGTGGATTCCGCTTTGGCCAAAGCCGCCGTCCCAAAACTCGGTGGTGCGGTCCTGGCCGTTATCGCTCCGCACGCCGGTTATCCTTTTTCCGGACGGATCGCCGGCTACGCCTATAAAGCCATAGGCGACGAATACGATACCGTCGTAATACTGTCCGCCGGCCATACCATGTCCGTCAAAGGGGCCGCCATTGTAAAGGACGGTTTCTTTGAAACGCCGCTCGGCAAAGTTCCCGTGGATAAAAAACTGGCCGGCGAACTTATCAAGACCTGCCCGCTTTTTGAGAATAATTCCGCCGCCCACGCCAACGAACACGCGGTGGAAGTCCAGCTGCCGTTCCTCCAGCGGAGGCTCAAAAAGCCGTTCAAGCTTCTGCCCGCCGTCCTGAACACGGAAAATATAGGCGATCTCGTCAAGATCGGCGAGACCCTGGGCCGAAAACTTAAAGGCAGAAAAGCGCTTATAGTCGTCTCCGCCGACTTTTCCCATTATCCCGATCATAGCTACGCTAAAAGAGTGGATGAAACCCTCGGCCTTGCGATAAAAATGATGAATCCGGAATATTTCCGGCTGGCCAACAGGATACTGCTCAACAAGGGAATACCGGAACTCGCAACCTGCGCCTGCGGCGAAGCGGCGATCACGGCCGCGATGGCCGCCGTAAACACGCTTGGTCCCGCGCAATTTCTGGAGCTCAAATACGCCGATTCCTACGATGAGTACCCCCAACAGTCGTCTCCCGACCGGGTGGTGGGCTATATGGCCGGAGTTTTTCTCAAAAGCGAAAAAGCCGCCGCCGGCAAGGTCGTACTGAACGACGGGCAAAAAAAAGAACTTTTGAAAGAAGCCAGGACGGAAATTAAAAATCGGCTTTTGGAAATAAAACCAAAACGGGACCGGCTATCCGCAGATTATGCGTTCAACCTGCCCGGCGCGGTTTTTGTAACGCTTACCGGGGGCGGCGATTTGCGCGGCTGCGTCGGCACTATTGAGCCGCGCATGACGCTGCTTGACGCCGTGCGCTACGGCGCTCTGTCCGCCGCGTTCGAGGACAGGCGCTTTAAGCCTGTGGGAAAAGGGGAGCTTGAAAAACTGAAGATCGAAATATCCATCCTGTCCCCGCTTAAAAAAATAGCCGGCGCCAAAGGGATAATCCCGCATAAGCATGGCGTGGTTATTGTCAGGGACGGACGTTCCGGATTGTTCCTGCCCCAGGTCTGGGAGCAGATACCGGGCAAAGAAGATTTTTTAAGCGGGCTGTGCTCGCAAAAAGCGGGTCTTGAGCGCGGCTGCTGGCGGGATAAAAAAACCGGGATTTACGTCTTCACCGTAGACGCCTTTCAGGAATAAGGGTAACTGCTTAGGTGGATAGGGTAACAGTTTAGCCTTCTTAAAAAAATATGTAGTGGCAAAGCTTGCTTTGCCTATTGCTCGCAGAGCAAGCTCTGCAACCACCTTCGGTTTGACTAAACTGTTACTGGATAGGCTATAGGCTGTCAGGGGACAGTGATTAAGCGGGAAAGTAAGTAAGCAAGGAAGAATCACTCTCTTGCTCAATCACTTTCCTGCTTCTTACCTGATAGACTAACAGCCTTCAGCCTAAACAACCTGGGCAGTTACAATAGCGAAATAATATGGCCCTGATGAACAGATGCCCGTTCTGCATGGGAAGCCTGCCGCTTAACGCCGTCACGTGTGAACATTGCAAGTTTGGCGTAACTCCCGGCACCTGTTACGCCTGCAAAAAACAGAACGCCCCGGCCGCCGGGGTTTGCGCCTATTGCGGCGGAAAATATCTTATCGTAGACGAGTCAGGGCTGAACGCCGCGGTTAAAAAGAAAAAAGAACCCGCGCCGCCTCCCGTTAAAGAACCGCCGAAGCCCGCCGCGGAACGGCCGAAACCCGCCGTGGAAACGCCTGACCCCGTTGCGGAACAGCCGAAGCCCGCTTCATTATCCCCGCAAACAACTCCTTCGCGCGCTCTGCCGAAAGGGTTTGAAAAACTTACCGATGAACTGAACGAAGCCACCGGCTTCCCGGTCGCGGCGCGCTGCCTGGCCGACGCCGCTGAAATGGCGCTGATACCGGCCGGAAAATTTTCGATGGGCGCGCTGGATGAGGAGGGCGCCCGGGACGAGCACCCTTGCCATGTGGTATCGCTGGAGGCCTTTTATATTGATAAACGCCAAGTGAGCGTGGCGCAGTTCAGGAAATTCTGCGCGGCGACAAAACGGGAAATGCGCGAGCAGCCCCCGTGGAGCGGCGACGCGTATCCGGTCGTAAATGTGAACTGGTACGACGCGACGGCCTATTGCGAATGGGCGCGCAAATCGCTGCCCACGGAGGCCGAATGGGAAAAGGCGGCCAGAAGCGGCATCGAGGCGACATACAGCTTCGGCGAGAACGAAAGAGAAATCGGCGATTACACCTGGTACGCCGCCAATTCCAAACAGCAGGCCCATCCGTCGGGGGAAAAAAAGCCCAATAACTACGGACTTCACGAGATGCCCGGCAATGTCCTGGAATGGTGCCTGGACGGCTATGGCGAAAATTATTATGAAATAACTCCGGAAGCGGACCCCAGGGGGTCCGACAGCGCTATAGTCATAGTCTGCAGAGGGGCGGCCTGGGACCTTGACGGCGACTACGCGCGCTGCGCCAAGCGCGGGTTCCGGCAGCCGGACGCCCGGCGGGACAATCTCGGGTTCCGGTGTGTTTCGTCCTTTCTTACTCCTTTAGAAAAGGCTTAACCCGAAAAAAAACCAGCAGAAAAAAAGAAGGCCGTATTTTTGTATATTATAACAAATGAAGCCGTTTACCACTGATAAAGAGCGGTTCCTGCCGGCTTTGCTTTTTTTCGCCGCGGTGCTTTTGCCCGTTTCATTTTTTTCCGTTCACATGACCGCAGGCCGGCTGAACGCCGCATACGCGGCCGCCTGGGCTCTTTTCACGGCCTTGACGGGATTTTTCATTATTTACACCGCCAAAGTGTCTTTTTACAGGCGGATATTCTTCGGGGTCACGGCGGCGTTTTTCCTTATACATTTTAAACTGAATCTCCTTTCACAGGTTTTTACGGCCGCCTGTTTCGGGGACGCGCCTTACTGCCATATAGCCATAGCTCCTTCATTTTTTAATTACCTCTACCAGCAGTATCTGGCTTTCATGAGCGGGGACTGGCGCCTGTGGGGACCGTTGTCCATAGTCTTTCTCTGGCTTTTTTTTACGCTGGTCCTGGGCAGGGCCTGGTGTTCCTGGGCCTGTTTCTTCGGGGGGATAGACGACAGCCTTTCAGCCCTGCCCAAAAAGGCGCTGATAAAAACCCGGCTGCCGGCGGGCAGGTTCCGGGATTTCCCGGCCGCGCTGCTGATCTTCCTGCTGCTGGTGTCGCTCGCCTATATGCTGCCGGTCTATTGCCTGTGGCTGTGTCCGTTCAAGCTCACTTCGGTCTTTCTCGACCAGGAAGCCTTTATACGGAAAATGCAACTGGCGCTGATGTTTTTCGCGCTGGCGGTTCTGCTCTTCGGTCCGCTTTTGACGAAAAAAAGGACTTTCTGCTCTTTTCTGTGCCCGTTCGGCGCCTGGCAGGCTTTCTGGGGCCGCATTAACCCTTTCCGCATGACCGTGGATACCGAAAAATGCGCCGACTGCTCCGTCTGCCTGGACGCCTGTCCCATGTACGCCATAAAGGCGGGGCATGACGGGAAGCCGGGGATAGCCGCTTATTGTAACCTGTGCGGAGAGTGCCTCGCGGCTTGTCCCCGCGGGGGATTCAGCTATTCGATCTTCGGCATGAGCCCCAGGGATGTAAAAAACGGTTTCGGCCGCCTGCTGACCCCGCAAAGCTTTCTGGTTTTCTCCGCCCTGGTGACGGGCGGGACCTTCGCCGCGCTTTGGGCCCCGGCGGCGCTGCAGGCTGTGGTAAAACTGTGGGGAGCGCCATAGGCCTTAAGCCGTAAGCTATACGGAGCTCCTTATAATCTGGAATTTACGGCTGTGGCAGTTTTTCTGCCTATGGCCTATGGCATATAGCTTATGACAGTATTGGAGGCTTTATGAAAGACGGCAAATGGCTTGAACCGCGCCACACCAATAAAGAGATATTCGAGAAAGACTACACCAAAATAGACCTTTCGGGCATGGAAGTCAAGTGTCCGGGCTGTAAGGACGGCGTGAACCTGAACAGAAAGAACATGGCCGGCAAACCAGCCGGCTGGTGCAAACGCTGCAACAGAGCGGTAGCGCTGTGAACATAACGCTTTGCGTTATGTTCGCCATAGGCCATAAGTTTTAGATACAGCTATTGCCATAGGCTTATATGCCATAAGCTATACGCAGAAACCGATTATGGCAGTCTTTCTGCCTATGGCATACGGCAAACAAATACTTTTTGCTTCACCAAAAATATGTTTGCAATCCTTTCCGAGGGTTTTGTTCCGGGGCTTTCCACGGGGTTCTATTGCCTCACCGCCTGCCTGCCCGCCCCAGGTTTTGTCAAGACTTGACAGGATAAGGGTCTTAAGGCCCAAATGCGCCTGGGACCTTCGGCCTTGCCGGGGCAGGCTTTTAGTCTTATACTTGACTATAAGACTATTGATATAAGTCAACCCGGTTTGGAGGTCAGCTTGTGATTAAGAGATTTGCGCTCTCCCTGTTGGTCGCTCTGTTTTGCTCCCATTTTTCTTTTGCGGCGGATGTTGCAAAGCCTGTCCTGAGCGAAGTCGAAGGGCAGCCGGGCAAAAGCGATAACCTCTCTTTTAACCAGCTTTTAAAACAATTTTCAGCGGAATATACCGCCGGCCTTCAAATGCCGGAACCGCCCATGCCCGCGGACTCCGAAGGGGCGGGCGTTCAGGACGACCGCTACTGGATAACCGTTCAGGCCGCCGACAGATATGTGCGCACCAGGCTCCTGGAGGCGGGAGTGGATATAGTTGAGATCCGCAAGAACGATCTCTCGGGCATCGCGCCCAAAGATTCCCTGGCGCTGCTTGCGCAGAAAGGCTATACGATAGAGAAGAAGGTCCCGCTTTGGCAGTACATCCAGAGTCTTAAGGATTTCCCGGCAGCGGATGCCGCCTATCACAATTATCAAGAAACGACCGACCTTTTGAAGTCCCTGGTTTCCAAAAATTCCGATATCGCTTCGCTGTTCTCCCTCGGCAAGAGCGTGGAGAAGCGGGAAATCTGGTGCCTGCGCATAAACTCCGCGGCCAAAGGGACCGCCTCAAGCGGCAAGCCGGGGGCGGTCTATATCGGCAATCATCACGCCAGAGAGCATCTCTCGAACGAAGTGCCGCTTTTGCTGGCGGTATATTTGCTCGACCACAGGAACGACGCGGATATCGGCAAATATATCGCCGGGCTGGATATCTATATCATTCCGATGCTGAACCCCGACGGCGTGGAATATGACATCAGGACAGGCAGGTACCAGTGGCAGAGGAAGAACATGCGCGTGAATTCCAATAAGAGCATCGGCGTGGACCTGAACCGCAATTATGACTCCTGGTTCGGCGGCCAGGGCGCCTCCCATTATCCTTCCGCCGACACCTACTGCGGCCCCTCGGCTTTCTCGGAGCCGGAAACCCTGGCCGTAAAGAAATTCGTGGAGGCCCGGAAGAATCTGACGACCATGAACAGTTATCATTCTTACGGGGGCCTTATCATGTATCCCTGGGGCGGGAAGGACGCCCCGATTGACAACGAGAAGGACAGGCAGGTATTCATTAAGATGGCTTCGGAGATGGCCAAACTCACCAATTATACGCCGGAACAATCCAACGAAATGTACATAGCCACCGGCGACACCTGCGATTGGGCTTACGACGCGGCCGGGATCTTCGCTTTCACCACGGAGCTGGAAGGCAGAGGCTTCTATCCCGGCGCCGCTATCATAGAAAAAGCCGTCACCCGCAATGTAAAAGCGGCGGTCTACATGCTGAGCGTCACCGATAATCCGTATAAGATACTGAAATAACGGGGGCGGATATCACCGTTTCGGAGATGGTGTTTTAAGTTGTCTGTCCGCTCTTTTGACAGGGGGATATGGGGATGAAAACCAAATTAATCATATCGGCGGTTCTCACCGCCGCTGTTTTATTTTTAAATCCGATTTCCTTTGCTGCAAATAACAACTGTAGTGGCAGAGCTTGCTCTGCCTCCTCTCAAATAAAAACTGCCCAGGACAAAGCCGCCGGTGCCGGCAAGAAAAATTCCACAATAGAGAGTTCACAGAAAACGGGTTCCGTTCTTTTTGACGGCGTGGATCCCAATCTCCCGGCCAAAGACTTCGACCCGGATTCCTCCAACCCCGCCGCCCTGACCGGCGGCGGCCTG
>Ga0180009_10005175_pt1 | contig 14077 bp, 5 predicted proteins | sample OS_PC_MetaG_FD_123537 | JGI IMG/M metagenome (GOLD analysis project Ga0180009, IMG submission 123537) | Groundwater microbial communities from the Aspo Hard Rock Laboratory (HRL) deep subsurface site, Sweden - OS_PC_MetaG | ecosystem: Environmental > Aquatic > Deep subsurface > Groundwater... | reverse complement strand
GAGCGCCCTCGCAAGCGGGCCAAGAAATCAGAGCCCGATCGCTGGATTCAACCTTTCAAAACCCCTGGCAAGAGGTACTAGTCCGGATCAGGCGGGGGCCCCGGGGAGGCAACGACCCGGGGCTACCCTACGGTCTAGACCGCCTTCGCGTTGGACCGAGCCGGCAGTGTCGAACGCGGTGGCAGCGGTCAGTTGACCGTTTGCTTCAGCCGCTCGATGCGCCGCGAGGCCCGTGCGTTTTGGGGATCGAGCTTGAGCACGTGCTCCCAGGCCTCGCGCGCCGCGTTGTAGCGCATCAGCTTGAAGTAGGCGTCCCCCAGCAGGATGTGGCCCTGGACCCCCCGTGGGTTCATCTGGACCACCTGACGTGCCAGCTCCACCGACCGGGAGTAGCTGGCCCGCTCGAAGGCCACCGTGGCCAGGCCAGCATAGCCGCTCGAGTCGTTCGGGTTGGCCTCCACCGCCTGCCGGAAGCGCGACTGCGCCTGCTCCAGCTTGCCGATCCGCAGCAGCCGTTGCCCCTGCGCGACCAGACGTCTGGCTTGCTCCGCATCCACCCGCTCCTTGTCCGGGGACGGCGTCCTCGCGGGCCCTTTCGCCGTCGTCGCCCCCGTTGGCTGGCCGGCCCCCGCATCGGGGGCTCGGCTGCGCCGACGGGCCAGCGCATCCTTGGCATCGAGCAGCACGACCAGCTGGTAGAGAGGACGGGCCTGATCCTGCTTGCCCCCCTGCCACAGCTGCTGTGCTCGATCAAGCAACGTACGGGTCATCTTCTGCTGGGCCTCGGCCAGGCGCCGACCGGAAGGATCGACCTGCTTGAGGCGCACCAGCAGCTGCAGGGCGTTGCGCTTGGGCGGGGAGATGTAGCGGCCCTCCATCACCGCCAGCTGGACCTGCGAAAGCAACCACGCCACCTCGGCGACGCGGGCCTCTGGCCGCCGGCCAGCGCGGCCGGAGGCGCCCTGCTGTTGCATGGCATCCAGCTCGGCCAGGCGGACAAGCCTGAGCGACTCGGGCGTGAAGAGCAGCGCTTCCCGAAAGAGCGTCCTGGCCGACTCCTTCATCCCGGCCCCGACCAGCCGGTCGCCCGCCCCCTCCAGCAGATGGGCAATCTGGGAGCGCAGCGCCGCCGCGTGTCTGTCGCCGGGTGCCTCGCGCTCCACGCGTTTCAGCAGATCGAGAGCGCTGCTCTCGGCTGGATGGGTGAAACGACCCTCCGACGCCGCCTGCTCTGCCCGCCGGAGCAAGGCCTGCATCGCAGCGGACAGCGGCCTGGCCTGCGGCGGCTGGGCTGCCCTGGCCGCGGCGCGCCGGCGCGGCTCCGTGGGCTCCGTCGTTGAGAGCTGGGCCACGGCCAGAACGGCCACCGCGGCGAGAGTGACACCAAACGCGACGATCCACAGCCGTGGCGAGCTACGCTCGGGTCTGACAGCCCTGAGCTTGCCACTGCGACGGTCGACCTGCTCTGCGAAGGGATCGGCCAGATCGTCCCACGGAGTCTGTAGCCCCGCCTCACGCTGGGCCTTGATCAGGTCGGCCTCGAAGTCCGCCATCGAAGGATGCCGCACCCCCGGGTCGCGCTCCAGGGCGCGGTGCACGACCCGCTCCAGCCCTTCCGGGAGCTGCCGGGCACCTGGATGCGACCGCAGAGCAGGGGGGGGGCTGGTCGCCTGCAGCTGGCAGAACTCCTCGTAGGTCTCGCCGGGGTATGGCGCGACGCCGGCCAGCGACTCGTAGACCGTCGCACCCAGCGCGTAGATGTCCATCGCTGGCGTGGGGTGAGCGCCTCGGACCTGTTCGGGCGCCATGTACCCGCTGGTGCCCACCGCCCGCCCCGGTGCCTGGGTGCCGAAGGCCATCACACCGAAATCGAGCAGCTTGACCACGTCCTCTCGCCCGTCACGCGCGACCAGCATCACATTCTCGGGCTTGAGGTCCCGGTGCACGATGCCGTGCTTGTGGGTCGCGTGCAGCGCCTTGGCAATCTGACGGAAGATGCCGATGGCCCGCGCGACGGGGATCTTGCCCTCCGTGTCGAGCAGGTCGGCCAGGCTCTGACCGTCGAGCAGCTCCATGGCGAAAAAGAAGCGCCCGTCCTCGAGCTCCCCGAAGTCGATCACGTCCACGATGTTGGCGTGGCCCACTCGACTGCAGGCCCTCGCCTCCATGCGAAACTGCGCGATGGCTGCGGAGTTGCCGGCCAGCTGCGAGGAGAGCACCTTGATCGCGACCTGGCGATCGAGATCGATATGCTGGGCCGCGAAGACCTGGGCGCTCCCTCCCTGCCCCACCTGGCGCACGACGCGATATCGGGTCCCCGGCACCGGATCGCCAGGGTTCAACGGCGCCGGCGTGCCGACCTGCCGATCCACCTCGCTGACGTGGCCGAAGCTTTTCGTCGGGATCCCGGTGGGGAAGTCCTTGTCGGTGCTGGATGACCGAATCACCTCGCTGACCATCTCCTCCGTCTTGTGGATCAGGTGCTGACAGCGATGCCACAGCAGCCTCGCCACGCTGGATGAGCCGTAGGCCGGGGCGACCCGGCGGAGACCGGCCACCAGGCGACTGCGGACCACCTCGACGCTCTGAGGGCGCTGTGACGGATCGAGGCTGAGCAGGGAGGCCACGAGCCGAGCCACGTCGCCGGAGAGGTCCTTGCGACGCACCAGCGGCGCCTTCCAGCTCCCGTCCAGCACCTGGCGCACGTAGCGCTCCGGGTCACCGCTGACCAGGCGACGGCCCTGGAGCAGCTCCCACAGCACCAGTCCGATGGCGAACAGGTCCGAGCGCTGGTCCAGCGGACGCTTGAGGACCACCTCGGGGACGGCATAGCCCGGGCTCTGAAACAGCTTGGAGACCCGTTGCTGGCCCAGGTGGATCGCGCCGAAGGAACCGAGGTCGACCACCTTGACCACACCATCGAACGAGACCATCACCTCCAGCGGCCAGGGCGCGTCCGGACTGAAGCTGGCCGAGCCGGTGGCCTCCCGACGATGGAGCTGGATGTAGGTCGCCGCCTCGCACATCTCCAGCCCGATGTAGAGCGCCAGCTCGGGTGGCAGCGGTTCCTGCGACTGGTCGATCAACTCCGTGAGGTCGACGCCGTCGATCAGCTCCATCGCCACAAACAGCCGTTCCTCCGCCGCCCCCACCTCGAGCACCTGCACCAGGTTGCCGTGGATCAACCGCACGAGCAGGGCGGCGTCCGAGCGAAAGCGATGGGCGAAGCCGGGCAACACCGCGACCTCGGGGCGAACCACCTTGATGGCGCAGACCCGCGGGAAGTCTCCGACGGTCTGCGCGAGATAGACATCGGAGGTTGTGCCGCGTGCAAGCAGCCGGTGCAACAGGTAGGGCCCAAACAGCTCAGGCAGGTGCATTGCCCTCTCTCCTTTGGCTCACGACCCTTGGTCCCGGTCCCACGCGGCGCAGGCTTCGGCCGCAGTGGCTTGCGGAGTGCCAACCGGCGAACCGGGATGACATCCCGGTTGGCACGACGCCAGAGCGAGGCCTGCGGCCGGCCGTTGCTCGTGTTGTGGGCCGGCCATTGCAGGCCGAGCGTCGACAAGGCCGAAGGCCTGCCGCCGCTCTCGGGACCCGGGTCATGACATAACTTGTACCTGGTGGAGCGGACTTCTCCAAAAAACAGGGCCACCTACTCGACGCGGTCGGCCCACACCAGGATGTTGCCGCGGTGCAACGAGCTGGAGCTGGCCTCGGCAGGTCCGCAGCGCAGCCGCAGGGACTGCAGGGCCTGGCGCAGCTCGTCCTCGGTGCGGTAGGTCAGGCTGGGACCACGATTCCAGCCCACCCGGACGGCCAGAGCCTCAAGAAGACGTGTGAGCCAGGATCGCGCCTGCCTGTCGGTGTCCCGGATCACGAGCCGACCCCCGGGGCGCAGCGCCCGCACGGCACCCTGCAGGATGCTGTCTTGCTGCTCCAGCGGCCAGTAGTGCAGCACGTCGGCCAGGACCACGGCGTCCGCCTGACCCGGCTCCAGCGACCAGTCGCGGATATCCTGGTGCACCAGCTCCACCCGGGGCATGTCAGGGCCCACCGCCCGACGACCGCTGGCGATCTTGGCCGCGTCCCAGTCCAGACCGATGACCCGCTCGATCTGGCCTCGCAGCGCCAGCAACAGCGGCAGCATCCCGAGGCCGGTCCCGAGGTCGATCACCAGGGTGCGCTGTCCCAGCAGGTCGCAGATCTGCCGGTAGAGCGGATCCATGCGGTACTTGAACCGGACGTAGTGCCGGTGCGACCTCGGGGCGGAGCCGTAGCGCACGGCCGCTCGTTCGAGGTCGCGCCGCCATGGGTCCGCCTTGGCTCGACGCCCACGGACCACAAGCGTCGTGATGAGAAAGGCGGGCAGGGCCAGGACCGACCCGACCACCAGCCCTCCGATCAACCAGTCCAGCAGAAACAGCCGAAGCAGCTGGGGCAGGCCGGCCACCGTGAAGTCATCCAGGCCGAGACGGACGATCTCTCCCGACTGGATCAGCGCGCCGATCTGGATGCTGGTGAACGAGAGGAGGGGGGCCAGCGGCGGTATCGAGACCTGCGAGCCGAGGAACACCGCCACCTTGTTCAGGCGGAACAGCACTGCGAGGCCGAGGCCGATCCAGAGGTGCAGGCCGAAAAAGGGGCTGCAGCCGACGACGATTCCAACCGCCACCGCTGCCCCCAGACGGTGGGGGGCGGTGTGCTCGCGCCAGAGGCGAGCTACGATCTCACGGATCCTCGCGCGGTACGCCATCTGTGTCAGCTGGGCTCGACGTGACGCCTCACCGGTCCTGCTCCAGCCTGAGCAGCGCCGGACCGCTCAGCAGCAGGCTGATCAGCTCTCCCTGCCTCGACGTGCCGGTCTTGCTGAACACGCGCTTGAGGTGGGTCCGGGCCGTGTTGGTGCTTATCGCGAGCTCACCGGCGGCGTCCTCGACGCTTCGTCCCTGCATCAACACCGCGGTCATGCGCGCCTCCGTGGGTGTCAAGGTGTAGAGCCGGCAGAGCAACTCCTCGGCATTTTCCACCCTGTGCCCTGGATCGCTGACGAAGATCGCCGCCGCCGGCTCGCCGTTGCCGATGCTGGCGGCGACGTCGCCGAGCGGCGTCACGAGGGTCGACAGGGCCGGGCGTTCGGAAGGTCGCTCGAGCGTGATCGCACGGCCGACCCGGGTGCCCTCGGTGATCCGGGTCGCCTGGCTCAGCAGCCCTCGCAGCTCGTTTCCGCCCTGCAGCCGACCGGCCTTGACGCCGAGGCCGTCTGCCTCGCCCAGGATCTGTTCGGCCGCCCGGTTGGTCATCAGCACGGTGCCGTCGCCGCCGAGCAGGATGACGCCCATCGGCAGTCGATCCATCAGATGGGCCAGGGTTTCCCGGTGGGCCTCGAGCCGGACGATACGGTGCTGAGTCGCCAGGCGCCGGCAGTGCTGCTCGAGCGCTCGATCGAGACTCTGGCTGATGCGGTCGATGTCACCAAAGGGCTTGGTCAGATAGTCCGCCGCTCCCAGCCGCACCGCACTCGATGCCGAATCGACTGATGCGTATCCCGTGATGAGGATCACCTCGATCTGTGGGCGAAGGTCCTTGATCTGCCGGGTCAGCTCTACCCCGTCCATTCCTGGCATACGAATGTCAGTGATAACGACGGCGTAGCTGTTCTGCCCCAGCACCTCGAGCGCCTTCTTCGCCGAGTCGACGGCTGTCACCGGGTGGCCACGGTCGGCAATCTCCCGCTCCAGCAGGCATCGGACCGCCGAGTCGTCCTCCACCACGAGCACCGCATATCGCGATCGTTCGAGCTCTTCCAACTCAAGTCCCCGTAACCTCTACGGTAGGCCAACAGACGCCCTAGGGTAGGCCAACAAACGCCGATTCCGTCATCTTTTTTGTCCACATCACCCAAATGGGTGACGCAATTCGATTGGCTCGGGGCTACGGTGGACGGGAGTCTGGGCCTCCGTAGAGGGGTGGGACGTCAGGGAGGGGGGGGCCTCAACCAAGCCGGTCGCCTCCCGCGACCGGCTAGTTATTTGTGCTCCGCTCATCTCACGCCATCCAGCGGCAGCGCCACAGAGAACAGCGCTCCCTCCTGCGACCTCTCGAACATCAGCTCTCCCCCGTGCTCCTTGATGATCCCGTAGGATATTGACAGCCCCAGCCCCGTCCCCTGCCCGGCGGCCTTGGTGGTGAAGAAGGGATCGAAGATGCTGCTCTCCAGCTCCGGCGGGACGCCTGGCCCGGTGTCCGCCACGGTCAACCTCACGCAATCCCCCTCCACTGCTGCACCGAACGTGATCTGACGCCGGGCATCTGGTGGCAGCGTGTCGAGCGCGTCCTTCGAGTTGAGGATCAGGTTGAGGAAGACCTGCTGCAGCTTCACCAGGTCTCCTGTCACCATGGGCAGCTCGCCTCGCTGCTGCCACTCGACCGCTATCCCGAGCTTGTCCAGCTGCTGGCTCAGCAGCATCAGCGCCTCGCGCACCGGCGTGATCGGGTCGAGCGGCCTCAGCTCAAGCTCGCTGTCGCGGGCGAAGAGGCGTATGTTCTGCACGATGCGCGCCATGCGTTTGCTGGCGCTCTCGATGATCTTCAGCTCATCCAGGTGCTGCTGAATGGCCGCTTCGGGGTCGCGCTGGATGCGCTGTGCGAAGCCCTGGATCGACTGGATCGGCTGATTGAGCTCGTGGGCGATGCCGGCCCCAAGCTGTCCCAGGGCGGCCAGCTTGGCCGCCTGAACCAGCTGGGCCTGGGTTGACTTGAGCTCTCCGTGAGCCCGATTCAGCCCATCGAACGCCAGCTCGAGCTCGCGATAGTTCGTGGCGTTCTCCAGCGCTGCGCCCGCCAGGGAGGCGATGAAGGCCGCCAGCTTCTGCTCCTCTTCACCGAACAGCCCACCGATCTGGCCGTGGGTGACGTAGATGCAGAACCGCAGCCCGTCGCGCTGCGGGATCGGCGCCACCAGGACCGACCGGACGCCCGAGAGCACGAAGCTCTCGCTGACCTGCACGCTCCTCACCGGCGCGCCGGAGGCCGCCGTGACGGGCACGCCGGATCGCATCGCCTCACTGACCAGCGACATGCTGAGCGCGACGTCCGCCTCGCCCGACACCGGGTGCGCCACTGCTCCCGAGACCTCGAGCACCAGACACTGCTGCCCCCTGAGCAGCCTGGCTGCCGCCTCCCGCACCGCGACGAACGCGGCCTCCTGCGACAGCGATGTGACGATACGGTGACCGGCCTCGAGCAACTGGTCGAAACGGTCCATCAGCGAGACGGTCGCCGGGGCCTCGAAGCGCGGCTCCTCCTGCCGCGGCGCGAGCACCTCGCCCAGGACAAAGTCAGTTTCGACCTCGTCCAGCAATTGGACACCTTCGCGCTCGTGGTCTGCCGCACCGGGCAGCCCCAGGACGCGGCCGACGCGGGCATCGGCCAGCAGCGACTGGGCCAGCTCGTGGCGGGCCCCCTGGGACCTGGCGTGCTCCTGGCTCAGACGCAACCACTCCCTGGCACGGGGGAAGTCCTCGAGCATTGCCGCCACGAGCCCGCTCTCTCGAAGGACGTGGGGACGGTGGTTGGGAAACCGGCGCGCCAGAAGCCGGCCGCGGGCCGCGAGCCGCTTCGCCCTGGCCAGCAGCCTCGCACGTTGCTTCGTGCCTTCCGCCAGCGACGACGCCCAGACCCTCAACGTGGTGAGCAGCCAGCCAGGGATGGGGAAGACGTGCTCGCTCCGGATCCTGGCCCGGCCCGTGTCGCGCCATGCCTGCTCGAGCGTCGTGGCCGCCCGATCCGGCTCCCCCTCCCGCAGCAGCCGCACCGCCTCGGCCTGTTGCACGAAGGAACGCCGCAGGACATCGGTGCCCGCCCGTCGCAGCTCGGCCCGCGTGAGGGCTGCCGGCAGCCTCCCGCCCGATGCCTTGGACCAGACGTCGAGCCCGGCTGAAGCCGGCAGCGCCTGGTCACGCTCCACCCCCTGCTCGTGGAGCTGGCGTCCGATCACCGCGGCACGGGCCAGATCTCCCTGGCGCAGATGAACGCAGCCGAGGATGCCCTGCGCCAGCAGCGCCTGCCACGCATCGCCCGCCTGCTCCAGCAGCTGAATGCCGGGCTCCAGCTTCTCCCTGGCAGCGTCGAAGCGGGCCGAGGCATACAGCACCAGCGCCTGCATGAACAGGATGTGGCCCTTGCTCCAGGCGTCCTCCAGACCGGCCCCGATCTCCTCGCTGAGCCGCAGGTAGGGCTCCGCGCGGTCAAACAGCGACAGCGCTGCCAGGAGCCGGCCCTGGAACGCATAGGCGATACCAAGCTCGGCGGAGCCAGGGTAGCGTTCAGCCCGATTGAGGCGGAAGTAGTGGCTCCACAACGCAGGGACCAGGCCCCGATCATGCCACCAGACCACCGGCAGATGGGTATGCAGGCTCAGCGTCAGCAGCTCCAGCCCCTCCGGCTCCGGCGGCGCAGACAAAGAGCGACGGGAGCGCAGGCTCCTCGCCTCACGCGTGATGACCTCCCGCGCCAGCTCGCGCACCACGCCCCACCAGGAGCCAGGTACTGGATTCCCTGCCAGGCGGAGGCCCTGCTCCAGGGCCTCGCTGGCCTGACGGTTGTCCCCACGACGGAAGGCCAGCCGGCCAAGCTCGCGCTGGATGCTGGCACGCGTCGCGTCGTCCTCGCACAGCTCCAGCGCCAGCCTCAGTTGCCGCCCCGCCTCCACGTGCTCGTTGCGCGCCAGCAGCACATCGCCCAGGCCGGTGGCCACCCGGCGCCGTGTGGCCCGATCGGCCCGGCTGGCGCCACGGGCGGCGATCTGGTACTGGCGCATCGCGACATCCAGCGCGTCCTGCCCCCGAGCCTGTTCCGCCGCCTCCAGCGCGTAGGGCAGCGCCTCCGTGCTTCTGCCGGCGGCGTCCAGGTGGTAGGCCACCAGGAATGCAGCCTCGCCGTGGCCCTGTCGGTCCTGGTCCTGAAGGTGAACCGCGGCGCGCAGGTGAAGCCGGCGAGCCGTCGCCTCGTCGAGCCCGGCGAGCAGGTGCTCGAGCAGCAGACGGTGCGAGAAGTGCCAGCCCCCCCGCGGGTCCGACCAGAGCAGGTGCCGTCGCCGCGCATCCCCCAGCAGGGCGAGCGCTCGCTCTTGGGGCAGGTCCGCCACCGCTGCCAGTTGATCGATCTGGAAGCCCATGCCGAGCACGGCGCCCGCCTCGAGCAGCGCCCGCGTCGGCTTCGGCACCCCGTCGATCCGACGGGCGAGGATCGTCCCCGTCCGTCTTGACGACTGCACGTGCGCCAGACTCTGCTGCACCAGCCTCCAGCCCCGCTCCGCGGGCACCAGCGCATCGGTCTCCACCAGGCCCCACAGAATCGCGACGGCCATGAATGGGTTTCCGCCGCACACACCCAACACGAGCGCCAGCACGTCGGCCGGAAGGGGACCGGCCATCGACTCCAGCAGCTGCTGGATCTCCCCGGCCTCCATCGGCGGCAGCGTCACTCGCATCATCGGATGCAGATCATGCAGCGTTGGACTCTCGCCGGCTCGGCATGCCATGACAACGAGGGTGTGAGTCGCCTCGCCTGTGGACTGCAGCTGCTGCAGGGCGCCGGCCAGCAGCTCGTCACACCACTGGCAGTCGTCGAGCAGCAGCACCGCGCAGCGCTCTCGCGAGCCGAGGGAGGCGATGAAGCGCCCCAGCGCCAGCTGCGTTCGCGTCAGCGGCCGCTCGCCCGCGTCGCGTATGGTGTCTGACTCACGCGATCGATGGCTCCCCAGCACCGGCCCCAGCGCCGGAAGCGCCCGGCAGAGGGCGGGCAACAGATCTCCCTGCGCCTTTCGGATGCGCCTGATGAGGTTCGGATCCTCGAGCGCCCGCTGCTTGACCTCCTCGACGACGCCCTCGAGCAGCTGGAACGGCCGCCGGACGGGCTGGTCCATTGCCTCACCACGCAACAGCCAGTGACCACTGGCTGCGGTCCGACGGGCCAGCTCCTCCAGCACCACTGTCTTGCCTGTCCCGGACTCTCCTTCCAGCAGCAGCACGCCCCCCTCGCCCAGACGCGTTCGTACCACTGCCTGGTCCAGTCGCTGCAGCTCCTCGCGACGGCCGACGATGGCGGGCTTGGTGAGCGCTGCCCGCAGGTCGCTGCGCCCGATCACCGGCGGGGGGTCGATCTCCGCTCCCGCGAGCACCCGCTCGATCATCAGCAGATCCGAGTCGGCAGCCTCGGCACTCTGGTAACGGTCGACCGGCTCCTTCTGCAGCAGCCTCAACACCAGCTGCTCGAGCACGCAGGGAACATCGATCCCCAGCGCGCGCAGACTGGGCGGCGCGAGGTTGAGCTGCTGCTGCAGCAGCGTCCCCACGGTCGATCCGTCGAAAGGTAGCCGCCCCGCGAGGCACTCGTACAGCAGCAGGCCAGCAGTGTAGAGGTCGGAGCGATGGTCCACCGGCTGCCGGAGCAGCCCTGACTGCTCGGGAGAAACATACCGGATCGCCTCGACCGACAGCTCGTGAGCAGCGGCCGGCATCAGCTCCACCGGTGAGATGCCGAAATCGACCAGCACCACTTCATCGCCTTCATCGCCGCCGCGCACGACGACGCTGCTCGGCGTCAGGTTGCGGTGCAGCACCCCCTGGCGGTGAACCGCCGCCAGCGCCTGCATCACGGCACTCGCGATGCTCACCGCCTCTCTTGGGGAGAGCTGCTCTCGGGCCAGCCGCTCGGCAAGCGGCCGCCCCTCGACATGCGGCGTCACCAGACAGAACAGCCCGTCCTGCTCCGTCCACGCCAGCATCGGCGGCCGGGGCCGCAGCCCCACCAGCACCTCCGCGTCCCGCTGCAGGCGCTTCCGCACGCTCCCCGGCAGTAGCTCCAGGGCGACGGTGTTGATCACGACCTCGTGGCCCTCGGTCCGGTCGACGCCGCTGTAGGTGGTGACGCCCTGTCGCTGTCGCACGACACGGCCAGCCACGTAGCGACTCAGGACAACGAAACCCTGGACCGAACCCACGACCATCTCCGGGCTCGCATCTTACCAGGAAACCCGTCTTTCAGCTTTGTCGACCTGTGCCAATGCCTGGGGCATGCTCGGCAGGGTCGGCACAAGGTGGCACAAACGCCTTGTCCACAACCACATGAAAAAACAAGCTCCCACCACGGCACGGCTCCTGCTAGCCCAGAGCGCAGGAGGTGCAAATGATCAGAGGAAGGGGACTGCTAAGCGTCGCATTGGTGGTCGGTCTGACAGCCTGCGGGTCTGCCTACGACAAGATTGACCCCAAGACTGGGATCCCCATCCTGCCGGTGCCCGAGCTGGGGCTCACCCCGGCGTCCAACGCCGCGCCGGGGCTGGTACCCCTGAGAAGCTGCGATGATCTGGTACAGATCTTTCGAGCGCAAGCAGTCCACGAGATGGCGAGCCAGCTCCAGTCAGCCTTCAACAGCGCCTGGCAGCAGCACGACCACTGCACCGACAAGCCCCCCTGGTACTACGGCAGCCCGGACGGATCGGCGATGATGGCCGACGCTGGCATGGCGCCGATCGATCCGGGTACCGAGGAGTCACCAGAACACTCCGAGACCAACAATCAGGTGGCTGGCGTGGACGAGGCCGACTTTGTCAAGACTGACGGCAAGCACATCTACATCCTGAGCGGCGACAGCCTGCGGGTGCTCAAGGCCTGGCCAGCCGATCAGACCCAGGAGCTGTCCCGCGTGACCATCGCCGGCGAGGCCCGCAAGCTGTTCGTGTATGGCGACCGGGCGCTGGTCTACTCGGCGCTCGGCACCACGAGTTACAACCCCTACGGGGGCTACGGCTCGGGCGACTGTACCTACGGCTACGACTGCGTGCCGACGGGGGACGGGCGACCGACCAAGATCACGGTGCTCGACATCAGCGACCGCACGAATCCCATGGTGGTGCGCGAGCTCAGGCTGTCGAGCTCGTTGCTCGCCGCGCGCCGCATCGGCAGCGCTGTCCACACGGTGGTGACCTCCGCACCGGTGGGTTTCTCGAGTATCGAATACTACCCCGAGATCGACATCTGCAGCTCGACCCGGTACGCGGTCTACGTCGCCTACAAGAAGCTGCTCCAGAAGAACGTCAAGCTGATCAACAGCACGCCGCTGGCCGACCTGTTCCCCACGGCGCAGGACCAGGTGGTCGGCTCGGCGACACCCGGCCCGAGCCCCTTCGGCACCTGCAAGGGCTTCTACAAGGCCAGCGTCAACGGCGGCCAGCAGTTCACCTCCGTCCTGTCGCTCCAGATCGACAGCGAATCCCCATCCCGGGCCGTGACCATCATCAGCAAGCCAGGCATCGTCTACGCCTCGGCGGACGCGCTGTACCTGGCCGTGCCACAACAGCGCGACGACTACTGGGGCTGGTATCAGGGCCACGGCAGCGAGCAGGAGGCAACCACCATCCACAGGTTCCTGCTGACCAACAACGCCCCGCCGGAATCGAAGTACGTCGCCAGCGGCGTTGTGAAGGGCCGCCTGCTCAACCAGTTCGCCCTCGACGAGCACAAGGAGCACCTGCGCCTGGCCTCGACCACCGGCCACGTGGGCTACAGCTCCAGCGCCCACAACACGTTGACGGTGCTCAAGCAGCAAGGAGCATTGCTCAACACGGTGGGCCAGCTGGACAAGCTGGCCCCCACCGAGGACATCCGCTCGGTGCGCTTCGACGGCGAGCGGGGCTACGTGGTGACCTTCAAGAAGACCGACCCGCTCTTCGTGCTGGACCTGTCCCTGCCCGCTGCGCCCAAGGTGCTCGGGGAGCTCAAGATCCCGGGCTTCTCGACCTACATGCAGCGGATGGACGACAACCACCTGCTGACCATCGGCTACGACGCCGACGACCAGGGCTCCTTTGCCTGGTTCACCGGCGTGATGCTGCAGATCTTCGACGTCACCGTGCCGACCCAGCCCAAGCTCAAGTTCAAGCACGTCATCGGCACCCGCGGCTCTAGCTCCGAGGCGCTGACCAACCACCTGGCCTTCACCTACTACGCCCCGAAGGACCTGCTGGCGATCCCCATGACCGTCTGCGAGGACAGCCAGGGCGGCGGCAGCTACGGCATGGACATGACCTTCAGCGGGCTGATGGTCTTCGACGTGACCGCGGACACGGGCTTCTCGCTGCACGGCAAGGTGACCCACCCTGTCTCGCCCTCGGCAACCTGCTCGAACTGGTGGACCGACGCCAGCTCGGCGGTCAAGCGCAGCCTGATCATCGGCGACTTCGTCTACTCCATCTCGGAGCAGCTGATCAAGGTCAACGCCCTGTCCGACCTGAACGTCGACCTCGTCTCGCTCTCGCTGTAGGCGCATCAGCAAAACCCTTTGCCACGCGGCGCGCCCCGCGGTATGACGCCCCCGTTCTTTCTCGGAGCGGACGAGGCGGCTGGTGGATCTCGAGCGAGACCTCAACCCCCAACAGCGCGAGGCGGTGCTGCACCACAGCGGGCCCCTGCTCGTGCTTGCCGGCGCGGGCAGCGGCAAGACGCGAGTCATCACCTATCGCATCGCCGACCTGATCCGGTCGGGCACCCGGCCCGACGGCATCCTCGCCGTGACCTTCACCAACAAGGCTGCCGGGGAGATGCGAAGCAGGGCGGAGGCGCTCCTCGTCGAAGGCGCCACCGGCCTGTGGATCGGCACCTTCCACTCGATCTGCGCCAGGCTGCTTCGGATGTACGGCGACGCCATCGGGCTGCCGCGCCGCTTCGTGATCTACGACGACGACGACCAGCTCTCTCTGCTGCGCAAGATCCAGGGCGAGCTGGGCATCCCGGAGAAGCTGCTCGCCGCCAAGGAGGTGCGCTGGCGCCTCGACCGCGCCAAGAACGAGGGGATCGGTCCCGATCGCTACGAGGGCGGCGATGAGCTCACCGACCTCGTCGCCCGCATCTACAAGGAGTACGAGCAGCAACTGCTCGCGGCGGCCGCAGTCGATTTCGGCAACCTGTTGATCAAGGCGGTCGAGCTGTTGAACACCGACTCTGCTCTGGGCGAGCGCCTCACCCGCCGCTTCGAGCACGTGCTGGTCGACGAGTTCCAGGACACCAACACGGTC
>Ga0180009_10005174_pt1 | contig 14079 bp, 13 predicted proteins | sample OS_PC_MetaG_FD_123537 | JGI IMG/M metagenome (GOLD analysis project Ga0180009, IMG submission 123537) | Groundwater microbial communities from the Aspo Hard Rock Laboratory (HRL) deep subsurface site, Sweden - OS_PC_MetaG | ecosystem: Environmental > Aquatic > Deep subsurface > Groundwater... | reverse complement strand
TCAGGGATTCCCCCAATGTTCGAAGTTCAACTTCGAACATCTATTTTGCGGGTAGGACTCCCGCCCGCATCGCCTAAACGGCTCAGCAAACTTATTTATAATCTGAGCTCCGCGCGCTCGAGTCATTTCGAACCGCAATTTGGCAGATTCCCGGCAATATATCGCCGTTCAGGATCGTGAATTACTGGTAATTTCAGTTAAACAACCAGATTGAGAAGTTCAGATATCCGGCAAAGCTAACCCAGAGAATATATGGCAAGAGAAGAAATGCCGCCGGTCGGGATATTTTGTAAAAAACAATAATTGTGAAGATAATCGCGAGCCAGAGCGCCACGATATTAACGAGGGCCCAGCCGGGATTTTGGAAGCCAAAGAAAATAATTGACCAGAGAGTATTTAAAACCAGCTGACCGAGGAATATGCTAAGAGCAATTTTAATTTGCTTTTTACGCTGTATAACCAGCCCTTCGACTTCGCTCAGGGTTAATTTGTCGTATTCACGCCAAATTAAAAACGCGGCAACGCCCATCAGCGCGTAAAGTATTGTCCAGGCGGGCCCAAACACCCAGCTCGGAGGATTCAGCGCCGGCTTTACCAGCCCGGCATACCAATTCGGAATCGCCGAGACGGTAAAGAGCGATCCGATAACACCGGCTAATTCCGACACCAGAATCGCAATAACCAATTTGAAGAAATTGTTTACCCTCATACCACTATTTTACTGCTTATTGAGCTTTTTGTCCCGATTTCCACCCCGTGTTTGCCCCCGTGGCGAGCGATTGCTACAAGGGCAGAGCTTTGTGCCCCTTATGCCGCGTTGAGCCGAATTTGACGATCAAAGAAGATCGGCGAGTTCTTCTTGCTCGTCCTTGTCAAACTCGTCGGGATCAAGCCCCTCGTCCTCTAACTTTTCTTTTATTTCTTTTTGCCGCTCTTTTTCTTTGCCCATAAATTTACGGCTTTTCTAAAACGAAATTGATTCTATAAATAAAGAGCTCGGCATCCGGCACTGCTTCAAGGGCGTATTTAAGACGCTCGTCTTGGCTTCCGGCGATAATGATTCCTTTCACTTTTTCACCGTTGGATTTATTTTTCTTTACCCAACCCATGTAACGAGTTAACTGACCAACAGTCTGGTCGCTCGTCATTCCTTTTTTTAGCTCTATAACAACATAATTCCCGCCCTTTTTATCCTTGACCAGTAAATCAATATTGCCGATTTCTTTCGTCGGATACTGTTGGCTAACTATGTCGCCGCTTTCCTCAATAAGATCGTATAATTCACCAAGTTCAGTGGATTCCCAATTTGCAACCAGAAAATCCTCAAGGTGTTTTTCAAGGGCAAAACCACTTTTATCAATAGGGGCCGACGGACAAACGCTCGCATACTCTTCCCCTTCCTCCGTCTCATCTGTCGCTTCTTGATTGAAATCGCCGACTTTTTCTTTCCAATGATAAATTTTTTCAAGATCTTTACAAACAAAATCACTCAATGCCATGAATGTGGTGTCAACGCCGTATTTTTCTTTAAATCCAGAAACCATATCATCATTTGTTTTAATAACCTGTTCTCCGTAAGTTTTATATTGTTTTGAATCGCCAAGTTCAAAAAAATCAATAAGAACGAATCGGTGATTTACGGAAAGCACGGATAAATATTTATCGGGACTATATGTAAAAAGAAGGGCATTAAGAATGTTGGCACTTCTACCCGTTAAACCATTTTTATTTTTTTGGTTTACTTTTTCTAATTTATTGACAAGATCTATCTTAAGATTATCGTTTTTTGCTTCAAAAATTTGATTTAGGATTTCTTTTATATCCTGCTTATTTTTTAAATCCTTAAGCGCCCTATACCACATCCCTTGATATATACCGGCCTTAGCAGCATGTTCACCGCCATTTTCCCTAAATTCCCTTGCGCCCTTGGCATTTTTGTCAAAAAATCTGATAACATAATCCATATCTTCTTCTAACAACTCCGGGTAATTGCCGTTAAGAACCTTCTCGCGCCAAAATTGCCGAAATTCTTCGCTTTGCTTTCTCCAAACCTGTTCATGCTTTTCAAAATTATATTCGGCACGGAAATCGTTGAATATTTTTATTATTTCTTCTTTTGTCATACCTTTATTTAAAAATTAACTTGTAATATAATCTTCTCTTTCATAAATTTATTTTAAGGACAATTTAGGGCTTTGCGCCAACCGGCGGCTTGGGCTTCAGCTTCCGTGCAAAACCATTTTTCGCCGTGAGCTTCGTCAATTTGGGTTTTAGAATAAGAACCGCACCCGGGAAGATGATAAATCTTTTCACCCGAAGTATTAATATTTCCTTTAATCTGGCAGGATGCATCGCTAGGCGTTGAAGAAACAGCCGGCGCAGGAGTTTCTTCCGTGGTCTGCGAAACTGATGGGCAAGCGGCCCAAAGTCCGCGGCCAGCTTCTCTTGCTTCCTGTTGCGCTTTCAAAATTTGCTCCTGATATTTAATGTCCGGCGGGTAGGAATAAGAATAAGCAAAACCTTGTTTGACTAATTCAAGATTTATAAAAGTATCGCCAACATAAACATAGCGCAAAAGTCGATTATATTTATCTCTGTCCGTGATATCTTTTTCCAGCCGCACCATTTTCCCTTCAGCCAGTTCTTTATTTTTATTGGAGGCCTCAACGCCAAAACATTGGACGGGCTTTCTGGGGTCAACGGTTTCGGGCGTATCAATACCGATATACCTTACTCTTTCGCCGCCTTCTATCTCAATGGTATCGCCATCAATAACGCGAGTGACTTTAAATGTGCCGACAGAGGATTGATTTTGGCTATTTGTTTCTTGCGCGGCTTTATTCTGCACCGACAAATCGCCGACTGCCGGCGGGGCCGACGGCGAAGGCGAAATTTTCCCGAATTTCAACCCAATTCCAATTCCCACAAGCAATATCAGAACGCCAGCCCCGATAACTAAAATTTTCTTTGAAATAAATCTGTCCATTTTACCGCCTGTGGAAAACTTATTGACTTTTGTCATTTACCTTTGCTATAATACAAATGATCGAAAGATCACTAACTTTACTGCTTGGGGGCCCCTAACTGGGGTCCCCTTTGCTTTGTATTTCCTTATTCCAACAGATAAAGTTTCTAATTTTCTGAATATCAAATACTACAAGACCTTTTTCTCTCAAATCAGAAAGTTCTTTTGAAACTCTTCTTGCAGTTGCAAAAATGACCACTTTTCTGCCCGCCTCCAATAATTTCTTTACCGGGTCCGAAAAATCACTATCGCCACTCCATAAAACAAAAACTTCTGCGTTATTGCGTTCAGAATCAATAAGCATATCGCTGCCAATCTCAACATCAAAATTACATTTCCTATCTTCAATAATTACCTCGCCTTTCTTGTTCATATCCGCGAAACGCTCGTTAAGATACTCTATAGTTGATACTTCATATTTTCGCAACAACGCTTGACGAATAAATTGTTTTAATAAGGCCGTTGAGTCGGCGGGGATACTTGAGACATCTATCGAAAATCGCAGAATCTTTACTGGCTTGGTACGCACAATATATTTTAGGTTTTCAACCTCTGCTATTTCTTTCTCTGATTGTTCGTCATCTTCTACATAACCGCCATAAAAGTTTATCGCCTCTACGGTATCAAAAGAATCCAAAAATTGTTTCAGCCGCTTAAGATCGATATGCCAGTTAAGCTTTGTGCTCCACGGCCGCACATTGGCATAGTCAATATAAATTCTCGCTGATGAACCAAAAAGGCGCTCGATCTGCTCAACGGCCTTCTTACTTTCTTCAGCAAGCCGACTGCGGATCATAGCCGATAGAACGAATATTTGATGATGTTACTGGTGTTCTATGCATAAATGTATTTTATGATTTTGCTTGCCCAGAGTCCATTTTTATCTTTCTCCGTTTAACAACCTTTCAAACGCTTCGAGGTTGCCCATCGCGTCATTCACGGGATTGTGATCATGCGGAGTCACGCGCAATTTTTTCCACGATGAAGCATTCGTAAAATCTCCGACAAGCCCGGCATAAAAATCGCCGATTCTTCTTGCGGAATGCCCGAATGGATTTTTACCGAGAAACAGATGGAAATAATAGTTTATGAATTGCCAGTCGTAGGCCGGGTTGTCGCTAACAAATAGGGGCCTAAATCCTTTCTTTATCACGGATGAAATCCATTTGTCGAAATCTTCGAATGTTTCTTTCGTCGCCCCTGTTCCGTGAAATGTTTGCCTCGAAGGATAAGCGACCGCGCCAAACTCAAAAAGCAACGGATCATTCAGAGTCGGTGCCGGCCCGTGTCCTTCACAATCCACGAATATTAAATTTTTTATTTCGCTTTTTATCATATTTTGAATATACCGCGACTAAAGAAGATCGGCGAGTTCTTCTTGCTCGTCCTCGTCAAATTCGTCGGGATCAAGCCCCTCGCTTTCCAATTTTTCCCGTATTTCTTTTTGCCGTTCTTTTTCTTCGTCCATAGAGATTAATTACTTTCATCTAATATCGTCTTCAATCCCCAAAACATCCCGTTGCGATAAGGCAAGAGATCATTGATCAAGGAACGCACACCTTCTTTTGTTGAATCGTTTTTGTAAAGTTCTCTGAATGCGTCATACACCTCAGCATCCATATGAAGCCATGTTCTCACTGGCTCGTGCTTAGCAACTTCTTCGAGGAGATGAGCGCGTAAAATCTCGAGTGCATCTTCCGGTGCTTCTTTGGCAAAAGCTATGAGTGAGCGCATTAATCCATACTCCCACTCGACATATCCCTTTGTCTTTTCAAGAGTTTGGCGCGCATGTTGGACGAGCCATTTTGTGTCCAATGGGCTGCGTTCTACATTAATCCAAAAACCAAAACCCGTAAGCGCATCTGCATTGCAATTTTCGAGCGCCCAATCCCAAAACTCCTTAAGTTTTTCAATATCAACTTTATTGTATTTTATCCATTCTGTGGCAGATTCTCGTGAAATCGAGTGGCGACCAATAAATGAAATGAATTCCTTATGATTCTCCGCATTTGGAATGCTCCAGAATTTCTTGAACAAATTGTGCTCAAAGCTAAATTTTGAGAAATGCATAAAGGCAAGAGCAATGTGAACAGCAACACTTTCATCTGGCTCTTTGAAATGCTTTTGTTTTGGATAATCCGCATCTGTTAATGCAAGGCCTCGTTCATAGAGTTTTTGAATTTCAGGATTGAAGAATATCTCATCGTAGAGATTGGCCGAGACATAACCTTCCCAAGATGCAGTATAAAGGTTTTTCTTTTCTGACCCTGCGGGAAAAATCTGCGAGAATAGCCCTTGCATCCATTCTTTGTCTCGGAAATAAAAGGAAGGCAAATAATGTCCGAACATAAACATGAGGGCCCGGGTTTTTTCATTCTTTAGAACCAATGCATACAGTTCTTTAACATCTGGAGAAATTTTTATCTTTTCTTCCTTAGTAAATTTCTTACCATCTTGATACATAAACAATGAGAATGCCTGAAACGCTCTGCCACGCACAGTATTAATTGCCATTGAATAGGGATCGCTCACCATCTGTTCTTTCGCGCCGGGAGAAGTCGTGGTCATTGTCGCTGTTTTTGGCTCTTCGTCGGCCGGAATTGGATCGGGATAAACAAGCAGATAACTCATGATCGCTAAAAATTTTTCGCGATATTTAGGAAAGTCGATTTTAACACTTCTTTCTTCGCTCAACAGTTCTTGGATAACATCCGTCATGGCAGAATGAACGCCTGTCCAGCCGGAAAGCCATGCGTCAAAACTATCTCGTTCGCGCTTTTCATTATCGAAGGGGGTTGCCTCGCCAGAATCCTTTATTGCCGCACAGAGAGCTATTAAATTATCCCAATTTATATTGCCGACATCGGCTTTATTACCGCGAAGAATTTCCTGTATGCCTCGCAGAAAAGAATAAGTATAATGCTGGTCTAAAACATCTCGTTCAAAAAAGAGATTGGCATTGTCTACATAATCTTGCAATCGCTTGGCGATGTCTATTCGCAACAACTCACCGGCTCCCTCTGCGTTTAATGGATTCAAAAAATCGTCGCTTTTATTTTGTTTGCTTAACTTTTCTGGAGTCCATTCGTTTCGTAACCTTTTGGCGATATCGGTTATCGGAAGATTACCGAATTCTTCCTTAGCGATCGGTCCCCGTGGCACCACGGTCCCGCCGCGCATCGTGCCGATGCTCGGTTCTGGTTCATAGTCAGGACGAATCGTAAATCGAGCGTCTTTTGCTACTTGTTTTTCTTCTTCTGTTAGTTGATCTGCGATTACCGAAAGAATTCTTGAGCCGTATCCTATATGCCAATTTTCTTTTTCGTTTTCTTTTTCTTTGTCTTTTTTGACAAAGTATTCCATAACCCGTTTTACATACTCACGCTTATCAGTATCAGATAAAACAGGAAATCCGACGCGTAATGCTTTTAGATATTCTGTGCCAGAAATCAACTCATTGTAATAACGCTCGACATCGAATAATCGGAAGAATGCCTTTTTGAGCTTGTCTTTGAAAGCTTCTGGACACAAGCTCAAAACGAACAATCGCAGACGCCACATAGAACGGCTATCAGGCAAAGGCTCAAAATACTTATCGTATAGCTTCGTAACCAGTTCCACATTACCACACCATTGCCCTATGATTTGTACTGCGTAATGTTTAATAACGGCCGCCAAGTTTTTTACATCATCTCGATGAGAAAGCCTGTCTTTTTCGGTGAGCTCAAGCTCGAAAAAATCTACATCCAATAAAAAGTAACTGTCATAAACCTTGAATACCTCATCTTTGCCTTCTTTTTCTCCAAAGAGCACGACCTGATTCATTACATTTGTCATCAAAGTAAGTGCCCTCTCTATATTTTTCTCATCTATTTTAAGCAGGTACTCAAATACCTTTGTATAACTTAGCTCCTTGAAATAGAAAGGGTTATCGGATAAAAACCCGCGCGAAGTTTGTTCGGCTTCTTTTTTAGTGCGAATAGAAAGTATTGCTTCTGCAAGAACAAGGACACTATCGAAGTTGCCGGCTTCTGTGAGCGTTTTAAGCATTTTCTCATATTCAAAGCCCCAGTCGTTGAAAGCGCCCATCAACGGAACCCACTCATTATCATAGATCTTCTTTACCATTCGTTTGAGCTCTATCGCCGGCAAGCCGCTGCAAATGCGCAGGAATCTATCTACTACTTCTGGATTAAAACTCTCAGCAGAAATTGGCACCTCAAGCATAATATCAACCACCTTGGTTGGCTCTTTCTCGGAAACTTTCACAAGATAATTAATCTCCGGCGTCCTGTAGCCATAGCGTGTCGGATCTTCTGCTTTTTGCTTGATGACATTCAAGAATCCGTTTTCCCAAAGCCAACCAAGCCAACGCTCATCGGCTTTGGTAAAGAAGTATTGATGCGCATCTTGATTGACAGAAATCAGAGAAGAAATTTTCTCCCGCTTTACGGCATCAGAGCTCTTCAGTAGCAAAGCGTCTATTTTTTTGTGTAGTTCAATTTGATTCATAATTATTTATTTTTGTACTTGAAATAATTACCGAGATGAAAAATAAAAGCAGTACAGATTTTATCGAATACTTGTTCGCTTATTTCTACTGGAGCAGGGGTTATCAGATTTTGAGCTCCTGTAACGGCAGTATCTTTGAAGTGAGCAAAATCATTGAGAAACTCTTTAAAATCGCTAAGTTTTTCGCATAACTGTTTAGTTTCATCTGACTCGCTGCGTTTGGGAGCGAATTTGAGAAAACGAAGACAATTTGCTTCAAAGTGGCTATCAACCAGCTCTCTTAGTGATCCGGCACAATGTTCTTTCCAGAAGTTGTCTTTGGCTTTAATTTCTTCATTAATAAACATTTGTTGAGCGTTATAAACGATGTCCCGTGGCTCGACAGTCTTCCCATAATTTCCCATCACCCAAACCACTCGAATGCATGCGTCAACAATCTCAATTACCGATTTCGGTAGATTAACAAAAGAGTACTCCAATCCATTTGTTGGAATACCTTTCTGCTCTCTTAAAATTGGATCTTTTATCTCATCCATGATTTTCTACAATCTTAATCTCCTCCGGGGTGAGGCCGTAGAGTTTATTTAACCTAAATCCAAAACTTTCCATTGTTTTGAATTAGCGTCATCATATTTCTCGCTATCGTTATAGAGCCAATTGCTTTCCTCTGGTTTTACGATTCCTCCGAATAGCTTCTTGCCTTTTTGTTGTTTGATATATTTGGCCAATCCTTCGGCTTTGGGGCCAGCTACTCTTGCTGTGATGCCCAGCTTAGTATCAAATAAGCCGATTCGGCTATCTTTCATTTTCACTATGAAATCAACATAGAACGGTAAATCCATACCATTCTCCGAGTACGGCACTGCAAAGTATGTCGCATCGCGATCGCCATTCTTGAACCACCAATCAACGCCGCCAGCCTTTTCGAGACACTGAATAAAATCTTCTTCTGTTTTCCATCGCTGGCTCTCGCGAGTATCAACGAAGAAAGATTGCATCACGGATTGTTTCAGAGGTGTTTTCTTAAAATAACTATTGTAGGTTAGCCTCTCTGGGACATTCCAGTTTTCCGTGAGGATCAATTCTCTTTTTCCTTTGCCAACCTGTTCGGTGTATATTTGCTTGGCTCTATCAATAACATTTCTAAAGTGCTCCTGATTTCTCTCATTCAAAACGATATTCATTATTCGTTCTTGTTCGCCCTCATAATTTATCTTGAAAGCATCCAAGAAAAATCTATAAACCGAATCTCGGACACGGCCTACTGAGCGCGGCTCGGGATATAAAGGAGATAGAACATCTCGTATAAAAGCACTGAAAGTATTTTGTCTTTCAAGAGCGGTTTGATTAATCTTTATCGTCCCGGCTTTCTCAATATGCTCAACAACGCGGTCCAGATCCTCGATTTTACCTTCAGCAATTAGCTCGGCAGAGCTTGTTTTCACTTTCAAATTAACTTTTTCTTTCAGTTTTAATTCTTTTGCAGCATCAAGAAAAATCGGAATAAAAGATGGCGCCAACCGGGTCTCTTCGCGAAATCGCTTGGAATGACAAGAAACAAGATTGACCGGCTTATAATCATCCCTCCGCTTTGATTCAAATATGGTAATGTAATCTTTCGCTAAATCCTCATGAATACTTATATCGCTTAGGTTGGTGTAAACATATCCTTTATTCAGCTCAGGGTGATCGTTGTAATGTTTAAGCCCCGGCATTCGCATGATCCGGCCAATAGTTTGAATAGAAAAAACAATGCTGCGCCAATCACGAAACAAAACTAAAATGGAGGCCCGGGGACAATCCCAACCAAGAGCAATAGCTTGTTTGAAAATCATTACCTCCGCATCGTTATCACTTTTTGCTATGTTTGCCAGATTTTCTTTGTTTTCAGAAAGGTAAATCGCAAATTTGCCATTATCAACGGTAACACCTTTTTTCTTGAGAATAGCCGTGATTATATCCTTTTTATCATCTGAGCCCCTTCGCTTATCCGGCAATTGAATAAGCACTAAAGGATTAATTTCTGAACCTTCCTCTTGATACGCTTTTGCCAGCTCCTTTCTCTTACTGAGAGCCGCATCAAGCACAACTTCATCCGCACTTTTTTCACCAACTTTAATATTTTGAAATTCCGGGTTTATTGCGACTTCTTGCTTAATCATTCCTGCTTGCTTCACATCATCAAATTCAACAACAACCCTATAGTCGCTGTTTAAATGAGGAGTAGCAGATACCTCAACGGTAACCTGCGGATCTATATCACGAATAAGGTTTTGAGAAGTATCGGTTTGGGCGGCGTGATGACTTTCGTCAATAATGAGAATAATCTCTTGGCCGTCCTCACGGGTATTTTCTAAAATTTTTGTTAGATTGTTTTCTTGTTCATTCTCGCGAATGATAAGGTTGCCCTTTTTATTGATACTCTCCCAATTCAAAAACAGAATCTCGTTTTGGCTGATTTTCTTATCCATTAGGTCCTCAAAAAATGAGCAGCGCAGTGCCTTGCTGTCTGAATAATAGGCCTCCAGTTTTTCTTTGCTCTGTGTGTGGAGTTTTCGGGGAGCGGCCCAAATAAAAGCAAAAGAACGGCGGTCGTTTCTGTGTTCGACAAACTCTTTTAGAAATTCGGCCATCATTATGGTTTTGCCCGAACCAGTTGGCGCCTTAAAAATACAGATCTGATTGCCTGCTTTATCGAGTAATTTATTTACTCGCTCCCTTAGTTCATCAACGGCTTCTTTTTGATAATCTTTAAGCGAAATCATATTTTAATTGAAAATATCCTTCTATAAACCCGCAAAATTGCTTCTGGGATTGGAGAGACAATAATGCGCCCGTCCATATCCGCAAACTCCGGCGCGAAGTCCTCATCTTCTAACGAGAAGATATAGGTATGAATAGACCCCTTTATTTTCTTTGCCTCTCTCTTGAAATCTGCTATCGCTGCTTGGTCAAAAACAATACCCGTGTGCTGTTTGCTATTCCTAAAAATCTTAAAGTCCTTTTTGTCTAAAACCTGCTCAAAAGTATTTTCTCTCACGCACAATATCTCAGTAGATTGAGCCGTGAGTTTCTTTTTGTTGTCATCAGTGGGCGTTGCATCTACAAAAGCTGTTTTGAAGTATTTAAGATTGCCGCCAAGCACTGGCCTCTTTTTATAGCCACGAATTACATTTTTTAATCTTGGGTGACATATATCAGTTGCGATATTATTTTCATTATTTGTGCCAAGAATGAATTGCCGATTACCGCCATCATTTTTATTCATTTCCAAAACCGCTTCCCCAGTAGTTCCTGAGCCAGCAAAAAAATCTAATATAACTGCATTTTTATGATTTGGATGAAGCTCTATCAACTTTTTAATAAGCTTTACTGGCTTTTTGCCATTATGAAAATCTATATCACCCTCGCCGGCAATACCCTGATGCATATTTTCTAACCACAGGTTCGAGTTTTTTACTAATTTCTTAACTTCTTTGGTTTCTTCGTCTTTAAGAGCAGTGTCTTTCAACCACACAAGTAAAGAACCATTGAAAAAATAATATCTAAATCTTTCTCCTTTACTCCTACCTTTAGAAGGAATGTATTCAATAGAAACTAATCCTTTCTTTGGGAGCTGTGGCATAACCCTTTTCATCAATCCACCCTGTGGATTTGTCGTTCTAAAAATCTTTTCGAAATTACGATAATAAGTGGGCATATCTCTTTTTAATGAGGGGATTGTTTCTATTTCAAAATCATTGTGTTGATATACCTTGATTTCTCCAACTATACCGCCAGAGATTTTTTTAATTTCCTTCTCGCTGCCAAAACTTTTTAGAATCTTATTATAGGTACTTGTAGTATCAGAAGTTATCGGTTCTTCGATTTGCGGTTTGTTATTCGTAACAAGAGAGGCATCTTTAGCGTAAACCAAAACATATTCGCAAATATCAAAAAGAAAACTTTCTTGTCCTACGCCCGCCGCCGCCTTAACTTTCAATTTAATGTTGGAAAGAAAGTTTTGTTCTCCGAATATATCATCCAGTAATAATTTTAATTGCGGCATTTCATTATCATCTATGGATATAAAAATTATCCCCTTACCCTTCAAAACATTCTTCGCAAGCTTTAATCTTTTAGCCATAAAAGACAACCATTTAGAGTGACGGTAGGCATCTTCGCGATCAACATAACTATCGTTATAAATAAAATCCCTATTGCCCGTGTTATAGGGCGGATCAATATAAATTACATCAACAGATTTCTCGTGTGTATAATTCAAAACCGAGAGCGAATGATAGTTGTCGCCCTCAATCAGTAAATTAACCGGCGAGTTTTTATCGGTTTTTATTTCTCGATTTTTAACTTCTTTAAGGACTGGCAATTTTCCAATTGTGTCTTTATCGAATTTTTCCTCCTGCTCCTCCCATACAATTCCGTATTTTTTCCGCTTTTTTAATTGTTCAATCTCGGCGATAAAATCCTCTTTTGAATAATCCGTATAGGATTTCTTTTTATCATTGCCGCTGGTAACAAAATAAGTGCCAGTTTTCTGGGTTTTAATTTCTTCTTTTTTAGGTTTGTATATTTTATCCGCCATAAAATTATAACAATTGTTTTTCCTTAAAGCTGGTAAAGCCGTTTTTTGTAACAATGATGTGATCTACAAGCTCTATGCCGAGAACTTCGCCAGCTTCCGAAAGCCGTTTTGTAATCTCGATATCGTGATCCGACGGGTCCAAGTCACCGGCCGGGTGATTGTGGGCAATGATAACCTGCGCGGCTAAATGTCTTACTGCCGGCTCGAATACCTCTCGAGGATGAACAAGATTGGCGTTGAGGGAACCAATAGAGATAATTTCTCGTTTGATTTCCTGATTCCGCGCATCCAAAAAGAAAATAACAAAATGTTCTTTTTTGTTATCGCGAATATCTTTCAATTGATCCCAGATATCTTGAGGGGAAAGAAGGAGAACCGATTGCTTATTTTGCAGAAGTCGGCGGCCCAGTTCAAAACAAGCAACAACTTCGCAGGCCTTTGCAGAACCTAAACCAAAAGTATTTTTTAACTCCTTCACCGAAGCTTTAGCCAATCCGACACCGCTGAACTTCCTCAAAATCTTGTTCGCCAGCTCAACAACATTGACTCCTTCACTGCCCGTTCGCAGTAAGATTGCCAAAAGTTCTGAATCCGAAAGCCGCTCGGGTCCATACTTCTCGAGTTTTTCTCTTGGTCTATCAATTTTTGGTAAATCTTTTATTTTCATATCTTATTTTTGTTCATCCGGACTATTCGAGGATTCCTCTCCAATCTTCCATACGCCCTTCTCTAAAAAGGCCTCGATGGTTTGACGAGTCGCCTTGTTGATAAGATTTGAATGAGAGATTTTATTACTCTTTGCATAATCAGAGAGCATGACAATCTTCTTGCCTTCTAAATATGCCAGCCGTTTGTGATAACTGTTGGTAAGCGCCTTGCCAACAATCTCTTCCATAATTCCGGTTGCGCCCTTCTCGTCGAATTCTTTGAAAGCGTCGTAGTATTTCTTTCTATCAATAAACTTAATGTTTATCGGCACGAAACCTTCTCGTATGAGTAGGTAGTTATTGATGACACGTCCAATACGGCCGTTTCCATCATTAAAGGGATGAAGATGCTCAAAAGCCAAGTGCAGACGCGCAATACGCTTGATGATGTTTTCGTGACTTGTGGCATTGTATTCTGAAAACATTTTCTCAAGGCTTCCGTTGATTTCTTTTGAAGCGGGGGCAATATGACTCCCGACACGAACATACTCATCATCTTTGCGAAATCTTCCGGCAATTTCATCGCGAATATTCGACATGAGCATTTTGTGGAGTGACAAGATAACGTCAAAGCTGAGCTCTTGTTCTTTAGCTCTTTTGTCTATATAGGATACGACTCGAGCAAGATTTTTTGCCTCAAATATTTCTCGTTCAGAAATATATCGATCAAGATCGATCTGGAGAAGTATTTTTTCCGTCTCTTCAAGGCTCAACGTACTGTTCTCGATAGCGTTCGAGTTGTATACCTGATCGGCGATTTCAGCCTCGCTTATAAGCTTAATAAGCGCATCTTTTCCTATTGATGCTTTGTAGTATCTCTCCCTAAGTGAGTTGATCTTACTAAATACTGCAGATGTTTTTGCCATATAGGGTAAGTATAGTCTTTTTCACGATTTTGTCAACTGTAATCGTGAAAATATCCCTTTTTTCTTATACTTTCACGCTTTTGAATATATCAACGTACTAAAACAGTAAGTGCCATTACTATGTCAGTGTAGCGATATAGAGGATTAAGAGAGCCAGATTAGTCCTAAAATAAAGGACTTTTTGACCAATTTACTATTTACGATTTGCGCCATTTGACATTGCGCATGGGTTTGATAAAATTAAAATACAACTGAATATTTCCTGCTCTGCGGGTAGGATTCGAACCTACGACCAATCGGTTAACAGCCGACCGCTCTACCACTGAGCTACCGCAGAATACTTACTCTTTTTGCAACAATCTTGACAAATACATGGTCACAAAAACT
>Ga0180009_10005173_pt1 | contig 14081 bp, 10 predicted proteins | sample OS_PC_MetaG_FD_123537 | JGI IMG/M metagenome (GOLD analysis project Ga0180009, IMG submission 123537) | Groundwater microbial communities from the Aspo Hard Rock Laboratory (HRL) deep subsurface site, Sweden - OS_PC_MetaG | ecosystem: Environmental > Aquatic > Deep subsurface > Groundwater... | reverse complement strand
GCCCGGTACTTGTTCCAGCCCACCCGCTCCAGGGTGTGGGCGATGATATCCCGCTCGTTGTCCCACAGGCGTCCCACCGACGCGGAGGCGCCCCCGCCCTCCGGGCCCATGGCCCTGCCCCCGGCCAGGCGCGGAGGCAGGTTGGCCAGGCTCACCACTTCACCCCGGCACATGAGCACGGCATGCTCCACCACGTTCTTGAGTTCGCGCACGTTGCCCGGCCAGGAGTGGGACATCAGCCGGGCCAGGGCCTCGCGTTCGAAGCCGTAAATGGTCTTGTTCAGTTTTTCCGATTGGTTCGATAAAAAGCTGTTGGCCAGGAAGGGAATGTCCTCGGGGCGCTGGCGCAGGGCCGGCACCTCCAGGCGCACCACGTTGAGGCGGTAGAAAAGGTCCTCCCGGAACAGGCCCTTTGCCACCATGCCCGCCAGGGGTTTGTTGGTGGCGGCCAAGAGGCGCACATCCACGCTGAGGGTCTTTTCTCCGCCCACCCGCTCGAACTGGCGGTCCTGGATGACCCTAAGCAGGGCAAGCTGGGTCAGGGGGCTGATCTCGGCGATTTCGTCCAGGAATATGGTGCCTCCGTGGGCCAGCTCGAAACGCCCCGGCTTGCGGCGGATGGCCCCGGTGAAGGCGCCCTTCTCGTGGCCGAAAAGCTCCGAGGACAGCAGGGTCTCGGGATAGGCCGAGCAGTTGACTACCACCAGGGGGCCTTGGCTGCGGCTGGAGAAGCGGTGCATCGTTTCGGCCAGCAGCCCCTTGCCCGTTCCGCTTTCGCCCTCCAGGAGCACCGTGGCGTTGGTGTCCACCACGTTTTCCAACACGTCGGCCAACTCTTGCACCTGGGAGGAGCCTCCCATGATCTGGCTCAGGTAGCGGCGCATCTCCAGGCTGCGCTGGGCGTGCTGCCGGCCGGAGCGCTCGTTGAGAAGGTCTTCGTACAGGCTGCGTATTCTCAGCATCACCCGCACCCGGGAAAGCATGCGCTCCACATCCACCGGCTTGGTGAGAAAGTCCTCGGCCCCCAGTTCCAGGGCTTTGATGGTGGTGGCCTTGTCGTCAAGGGCCGAGAGCACCACCACCGGCACGTAGCGCAGTTTGCCGTCGGTCTTGATGTGCTCCAGCACCTGCCAGCCACCCACACCGGGCAACACCAAGTCCAACAGCACTAGGTCGAAGTCACTGTCTTTGGCCAGGCACTCCAGGGCTTCTTCGCCGCTGGCCACCTTCACCGCCTTGTGGCCCTCGGACTCCATGAGGGCGGCGAAGAGTAGGGCCGAGTCGTGGTCGTCCTCCACCACCAACACCCGGGCGCGGGGTTTTACGCGTGGCAAGGGGGCGTCGTTCATAAGGCTTCCTTTGGGGGTTGCAGCCCGCGGTCTTGGCAGGCCAGGGCCAGGCTATAGAGGGCGCGGTCTTGGTTAAGCTCCGGACGGGCGGAGCCCCCGCCCTCCAGCAGCGGGGCCAATATAAGAAGCTGCGCGCAGGTGCCGGCGCTGAGATGGGGACAGCGGGTCCATGGAGGTTCGGAAGGCATGCTTCTGCTCCAAAAGATTGTGGCATCTTACCACTGACCGAAATTCGACACAAGGCGTACAAGAAAGAAGCAAACAGGATCGGATCAACTGACCGCTTGCTTCCCGGGCCTGGCCGGGTTAGCCTTTTGAGCTATGCTGATCGCCGACCTGCACATACACTCGCGTTATTCCCGGGCCACGGCCAAGAGCCTGGACCCCGAGAACCTGTGGATCGCGGCCCAGCGCAAGGGGGTGGGGCTGTTGGGCACGGGCGATTTCACCCATCCCGCTTGGCTGGCGGAGCTGGAAGAAAAGCTCACGGAAACCGGCGACGGGGCCTATGAGTTGAGGCCCGAGATTGCCGCCCCCCTGGCCACGCGGGTGCCGGGGCCTTGCCGGGGGCCGGTGCGCTTTCTGCTCTCCGGCGAAATAAGCACCATCTACAAGCGCCACGGGATAACCCGCAAGGTGCACTCCCTGATCCTGGCGCCCGATTTCGCCGCCGCCCGCCGCATCAACGATCGCCTGGACCGCCTGGGCAACATCACCAGCGATGGCCGCCCCATCCTGGGCCTGGACACCCGGGATTTGCTGGAGCTGTGCCTTGACGAGGCGCCCGAGGTCATCTTCATCCCCGCCCACGTGTGGACCCCATGGTTCAGCTTGTTCGGCTCCAAGAGCGGCTTCGACGCCCTGGAGGGGTGCTTCGGAGACCTGAGCGGCCACATCCACGCCCTGGAGACCGGGCTGTCCTCGGACCCGCTCATGAACTGGCGGATTAGCTCCCTGGACCGCTACCGCCTGGTGAGCAACTCCGACGCCCACAGTCCGGGCAAACTGGCCCGTGAGGCCAACCTGCTCACTTGCGAGCCCACCTATCCGGCTCTGGCCCGGGCCCTGAGCCACCCCGGCGACCCCGGCCTTGCCGGCACCCTGGAGTTTTTCCCCCACGAGGGCAAATACCACCTGGACGGCCACCGCAAGTGCGGGGTGCGCCTGGAGCCGGCCGAGACCAGGGAGCTTGGCAACCGCTGCCCGGTGTGCGGCAAGCCGCTCACCGTGGGGGTGCTCTCCCGGGTGGAGGAACTGGCCGACCGCCCCCAGGGGCATCGCCCCCCTGGCGCGCCGCCCTTTGAATCCCTGGTCCCCTTGAACGAGGTGGTGGGAGAGGTGATGCAGCGGGGCCCGGCCACCAAGGGAGTGGTGCAGGCGGTGGAAGAGCTGCTGGCCGCCTTGGGCCCGGAGTTGTTCATCCTGCGCCAGGCTCCGCTGGATGATTTGGAGCGGGCGGGCGGCCCCCTGCTGGCCGAGGCGGTGCGGCGCATGCGCTCCGGCGAGGTGGTGCTGGAAGGCGGCTTTGACGGCCAGTTCGGAGTGGTCAAGCTTTTCACCCCCCAGGAACGCGAGCAGCTAAAAGGGCAGGGCCGTCTGTGGCGCGATGCCCCGGCGCTCCCCCGCAAGGTTAAAAAAAAAGTCCTGACTAAACCCGAGCCCGCACCGGCGCTGTTATCCCTGGTGGACCCCGGCGTTGAGGGCCTGAATCCCCGGCAGCGTGAGGCGGCGATGCACCGGGGCGCGCCGCTTTTGGTGCGGGCCGGCCCCGGCGCGGGCAAGACCAGGGTCCTGGTGCAGCGGGCCGCCGGCCTGGTGGAGGAGGGCGCGCCGCCCACCCGGGTGCTGATGATCACCTTCACCCGCAAGGCCGCCGGAGAAATGGCCCAGCGCCTGGCCGGGCAGCACCCCGCCGCCGCCCCGGTCAAGGTGAGCACCTTCCACGCCCTGGGACGGGAGATTCTGGCCCAGGCCCTGGGGCGCGAACTGGTGGTGCTGGGTGAGGATGAGCGCGCCGGGATCATCAAGGAACTGTCCACCGCCCTGGAGATGCGCCCCAGCCAGGCCGAACTGGCCCTGACCCGCCTCAAGCAGGAAGTACGCCCCAAGCCCGGCCCTGATCTGGCCCCTTTGTGGTTGGCCTACGAGGGGGTCCTGGCCGCCAGGCAGGCCCTGGACCTGGACGACCTGGTGCGCCGGGCGGTGCTGGCATTGCAAGAAGGCCCTGAACTGGCCCGGGCCTGGGCCGGGCGCTTCGATCATGTGCTGGTGGACGAGTACCAGGACAGCAACCCGGCCCAGGTGGCTCTGCTCAAGCATCTGCTGTCCGGGGGCGCATCGCTTGCCGCCATCGGCGACCCGGACCAGGCTATCTACGGCTTCCGGGGGGCCAGGCGGGAGGGCTTCTTGCGTTTCGCCCGGGATTTCCCCGGAGCCAGGGAGATCGGGCTCACCCTGAACTACCGCAACGGGGGGGCGATCCTGGCCGCCGCCCAGGGGCTGTTGGACGCGGACCCCGATCCGAGCCGTCTTGCCCTGAGCGCCCAGGCGGGGCCGGGCACCAAGCCCCTATGGGCCGAGCTGGCCGGCCCCAAGGACGAGGCGGCATGGGTGGCCGCCAAGATCGTGGAGTTGACCGGCGGCCTGGATTCGCGCCAGGTGGAGGCGGGCGGGTGCGGAGATCTGGCCCCTCGGGACATCGCGGTGCTTTATCGTTTGCACGCCCAGGCCGCGCCCCTGGCCCAAGCCCTGGCCCGGGCCGGGGTGCCCTTTCAGGTGGCCGGCCAGGAGCCCTTGGGCGAAACCGATCCCCTGGACTTCAAGGCCCAGCGGGTGAACCTGCTCACCCTGCACGCCGCCAAGGGCCTGGAGTTTTCCGCCGTGTTCGTGGTGGGGTTGGAGGCGGGCCTGCTGCCCTATGAGCCGCCCGGGGGCGAGCCCTCGGACCCGGGCGAGGAGCGGAGGTTGCTCTACGTGGCCATGACCCGGGCCAAGGATCTGCTGTTTCTCAGCCGGGCCAAGGCCCGCGGCCTGTTCGGGATCAGCGGAACCCGGGCGGTCTCGCCTTTTGTGGGGGAGATTCCCGCCGGCGCCTTGCGGCGAGAGCAAATAACACGCCGCCGCCGGACCTGGCAGATGGACCTCTTCGGCAAGCCGGAGGTTTAGCTGCTTTCGCTATGGCGCAGGCGGGCCCGCTCCACGGCCTGTTGCAACTCGGCCATCTGCACCGGCTTTTCCAAATAGTCCGAGGCGCCCATGCGCATGGCCGCCACCACGCTTGCCTTGTCTCCATGGCCGGTGACCACGATGACCTCGGCGTTGGGGTTGGCCTTTTTCACCTTTTGTAGAACTTCCAAGCCGCTGATGCCCGGCATCTTCAGGTCCGTGACCAGGATGGGGACGGGCTCCTGAATGTAGGCCTCCACCGCCTTTTGGGGATCGTTGTAGCTGATAACCTCAAGGCCGCTGCGCTTGAGGAAGCTGGTGTACACGTTGAGCACTCCCTCGTCGTCGTCCACCACCATGACCCGCCGGTCTTCCCTTCCCAGGGCATCCTCCGCCGCTTTCACTATCTGGGCGTCGAATATGGTGCCAGAGCCCTCCCGCAGCACCTCGAAGGCCTCGTGCATGGTGCGGGCCGGGCGGTAGGGGCGGTGGCTGGTCATGGCCTCCACCACGTCGCATACCGCCAGGAGCCTGGACCAGGAGTGGATCTGGTCGCCGGAGAGACCTTGAGGATAGCCCGAACCGTCAAGGCGTTCGTGGTGTTCGTAGACCACCCGGGCCACCGGCCAGGGGAAGGAAATATTTTCCAAGATTCGATAGGCGGTGGTGGGGTGTTCGCGGATGATGCCATGCTCGTGTTCGGTGAGCTTGCCGGGCCGGTTGAGGATGTCCAGGGGAATGGCTCCCTTGCCGATGTCGTGCAGCAGGCCGCAAAATTTTACGCCCTCCAGGTCTTCAACGCTGAAGCCAAGTTGGGTTCCCACCTTAACCGCCAACTCGGCCACCCGTTGGCTGTGACCGGAGGTGTAGGGGTCTCGGCTGTCCACCATGTTGGTCAGGGCCATGGTGGTGGCCTCCAGGCCCTGGGTTATGGCCTGGTCCAGCTCCGTGCGCTCCTTTTCCTGATTGCGCTGCTCGGTGATGTCCCGGTACAGATGCACCGACCCCAGGACGCCGCCATCGTCGTCGGTGATGGGGGAAACGGTCAAGGAAAACATTCGGCCGGTTTTGGGGTCGAAGTAGTCTTGAAATTTGGCCTTGCCGGTGGCCAGCACCTTGCGGTGAGGGCAAATCAGAGGCTGTTCGTCCACCCCGTGCATGAGGTTGTAACAGGGTTGCCCCACGATATCGTCGAAATCCAGGCCCAGGTATTTGGCCAAAGCCTTGTTGCAGCGCTGCACCCGGCAGTCGGCGCTGATGACCACCACCATGTCCTCCAGGGCGTCGAAGCATTGGCGCCATTCGTTGGCCGCCTTGCGCACTTCGCCCTCCATGCGCCTGAGTTCCCTAAGGTCGGTGTATATGGCCATGGAGCCAAGCAGGCGGCCCTCGGGGTCCATGAGGGGTGAGGCCGATATCAGGATGGGCAGCTTGGCGCCGCTTTTGGTGGTCACCTCTATCTCGTAGAAGGAAGATTTTCCCTCGCGCCGCATGGCAAGATGCTCCTCCATCGCCTCGCGGCTCTCGTTGTCGTAAAGCTGGAAAAGATCCGTCCCCAGCAGTTCCTTTTCGCTGTAGCCCAGCAAGGAGCACATGGCCGGGTTGACGAAGGTGATTTGGCGCTGGCCGTCGATGGCCACCAGGCCGTCTTTCATGGTCTCCACCAGGGTGCGGTAGCGGTTTTCGCTGGCCGAGAGCATCTGAGTCCGGGACACCCGGCGGTTTACCGCCATCACCGCCGCCGCTTCCAGGCGCTCCAATTGGTTGCGTCCCATGTAATCGGCCGCTCCCTGCTGCAAGAGGTGCGTGGCCTTTTGCATGCTTGGGGCGGGATCGATCACGATGGTGGGAATGTAGAGCAGATGCTCTTGCAGCATCAGAAGGATTTCCGAGGGGTCAAGCTGCCCGTTGGTGTACATCACCACAAGGTCGGGCTGGTTTTGCAAATGGCTTTCGATTTCGGCCAGGCTGTTGGCGCAAAAAAAGACCTTGTTGGCCCCGCTTGGGCACAAAAGGTTGCGAACCTCTTGTTCCGTGCTGGGCGGCAATCCAAGGAGCAATATGCGTTCCAGATAGGTCATGCCTCTCTCCGGCCAAGCTCACCATGGCGCCCCAAGAATGGCCCCACCATGAACGATACCCATAACATCCTAATGATGCATTATAAATACCAAGCGTCCCGGGGGAAACCGTTAATTTGCGCGGCGTGGCTGGCAGGGATGGGCGGGCCGCCTCAGGCGGGGGGCAACCCATACTCCTTTATTTTGTTCTGCAAGGTCTTGCGGGTGATGCCCAGCATCTCCGCGGCGTGGGTGCGGTTGCCTTCGGTGGCTTGAAGGGTTTTTTCGATTAGCATGCGCTCGGCCTCGCGGATGGTGAGGCCGGGGTGCAGGGCGCCGCCAGCGGCGGACTCGGGGGTGGACAGGCCCAACAACAACTCATTGGGCCCGAGGATTTGGCCCTGGGCCAGGATCACCGCACGCTCCAGGGCGTTGATCAACTCGCGCACGTTGCCCGGCCAGGCGTAGCTCATCAGCCCGGTGCGGGCCTCGACGCTGAACCCCTTTATCTCCCGCTGGTTTTCCTTGGCAAAGCGCCGCAGGAAAATTTCGGCCAGCAGCAGCACGTCTTGGCCCCGCTCGCGCAGGGGCGGCATGGCCAGGTTGACCACGTTGAGGCGGTAGTAGAGGTCTTCGCGGAAGGCCCCCGCCGACACCGCCGCGGCCAAATCCCGGTTGGTGGCGGCTATTACCCGCACGTCGGCGTGGAAGGTGCGGTCGCTGCCTACCGGGGAGTATTCTCCCTCTTGCAGGGCCCGCAAGAGCTTGGCTTGCAGGGCCGAGGTCATCTCCCCCACCTCGTCCAGGAACAGGGTGCCCCCATCGGCTGCGGCCAAACGGCCTTCCCGGCGGCTGGTGGCTCCGGTGAAGGAGCCTTTTTCGTGGCCGAACAGTTCGCTTTCCAATAGGTTTTCGGGCAGGGCCGCGCAGTTAACCTTTATCAAGGGGCCTTTGGCGCGGGTGGAGTTTTGGTGCAGTATCTGGGCCACCACCTCCTTGCCGGTGCCGCTCTCGCCGGTGATGAGCACCGTGGCCTGGCTGGGGGCCACCAGGGCCATGGTTTCCTTTAGGCGGCGCATGGGCGGGCTTTCCCCCACCAGGGCCGAGAAGTCGAAGCGCTCGCCCAGGCGCTCGGCCTGGGCGGCCACCTGGCGGGCCAGGCTGGCGGTTTTGAGCTGGCGTTCGATCTTGATGAGCACCTCGTCCACGTCCAGGGGCTTGGTGAGATAATCCTCGGCCCCCAAGTGCAGGGCCTTCACCGCGCTGTCGATGGAGCCGTAGGCGGTCATCATCATCACCGGCAGCTCGGGATGGCCGGACTTGATCCGCTTTAGGGCCTCCATGCCGTTGGTGCGGGGCATGATCAAATCCATGAGCACCAAGTCCACGTGGGCCTGCTCCACCTGGGCCACGGCCGCCTCGCCGTCGCCGGCCTCCCGCACCAAGTAGCCGGCTTCCTCCAAATGGGCGGTCAACATCAGGCGATGGGCCGCCTCGTCGTCCACTACCAGAATGATTGGCTTGTTGCTCATGCTTGGGCCTCGCCGGGGATCAGGGTTAGGATGAATCGGGCGCCGCCTTGCTCCGGGGCCGCACCGGCGGCCAACTCGCCGCCCAGGCCGCGCGCCAGGCGGCGGGCGATGGCCAGGCCGAGGCCGCTGCCCCGCTCCTTGGTGCTGAAGAAGGGGTCAAAGACCTCCTCGGCCTTGCCTGGGGGCAGGCCCGGGCCCTGGTCGCTGACCTCCACCCGCACTTGCCGCCCCTGGCGGTGGGCGGAAACACTCACCTGGCCCGAACCGTTGTTGGCCTCCAGGGCGTTGATGATCAGGTTCATCATAATCTGACGCACCTGATCCGGATCGGCCTTGACCTGGGGAAGGTTGTCTTCCACCCTGCTGACGATCTCCACCCCTTGAGCGCGGGGTTCGTCGGCCAAAAGGCGCAGGGTCCCGGCGATGCTTTCGTGCAGGTCCATGGGGATCAGGCGCGGGGGCCGGGGCCTGGTGTAGTCCAGCAAGCTGGAGACGACCCGCTCTAGGCGGTCCACCTCGGCCACCGCAGTTTCGGCGCATTGGTGTTGCCGGGTGCCCGGGGCCTGCCCCTTGGCCAAAAACTGCACCAAGCCCCGCACCGCGGAAAGGGGGTTGCGCACCTCGTGGGCCACCGAGCCGGCCAAGCGGCCAATGGCCGCCAGGTGCTGGTTTTCGGCCACTTCCTCGCGCAGGCGGGCCAGTTCCCCCTGACGCCGCCGGGCGTAAAGGAACATGGCCACGGCCAAGGCGCCGGTGGAGAGGAACACCACTCCGGCTAGGATCAAGGAACTGCCCAGGTCTCGTTTTTGGGCGGCCCGGATGGATTCGGTGGACAGGCGCACCAACACGTAGCCGGGCTTGATATCCCGGGGCGGCCCCGCGCCGGGCGGGCCGGGGGGCGGGCCCATCATGCGCCGCATGTGCTCGTCCGGAGACTGGGCCCAGGGAGGCAGGGAGCGCCCCGGGCGGCGGAAGGGGGCCAGGGGCTCGAAAGGCCGGCCCACCACCAGTTCATGGGGTAAAAAACGGATGACCGCCTGTCGCCGGGCAATGGCTTGGTCCAGGCCGCTGGGCAGCCCTTTGAGGGCCTGGCCGGAGACGTCGCTCACCCCGCCGGTGGCCACTCCCGCGGCCAACACCTCGCCCTGGGGGCCGATGACCGCCAGGGAGCGCAGGGTGGGCAGGCGTAGCATCTCCTCCACCAGCGACTGCATCCTGAGCGAGCCCCACATGTGATGGCGCATGCCGAAGCGGGTGGCCCCTTCCAGGGACTTGATGACTAATTCGCCCTGGGTGGCCAGGGAGAGGCGCATCAATTCACCGGTGGTTTGCATGCGCCGGGCGGTGGTGACGCCGATCACCGCCAGTATCAAAAGCAGCACGCCCACCAGCAAAAGTCCGGTAAGCCTGCTTTGGGGCTCGGCCAGGGGGCTGGAGGGCGTGTGGGCCATTGAACGATTTCTCCTAGGCAATCAGGGCCCGGGCCTGGGCCCGGACCCTGATTGTAACCGAGGTTGGGGGGTTACCGCCAGCAGGTGCCGGAGCCGTAGCCCATGCCCCGGCCACCGGGACCGCCCCGGAAACCGCGTCCGAAGCCGTTGCCGGCCAGGCCGGCGTCATTGGCCTTCTTGGCCAGTTGGGCGCGCAGGTCGATAAGCTCGTTGTTCAGGGCCTTGATCTTGGCCTGGTCGGCATCGGGCTGGGCGTAGAGGGTGCGCAGCTCAACGCGCTTGGTGGCCAGGCTCTGGCGAAGCTGCAAGGTGTCCTTCATGAAGGCGGCCCGGTTGGCCTGGAACTTCTCGTAGTCTTCCTTGCTCATGTTGGCGCCGGGTCCGTAGCCGGGACCGCCACCGGAACCGGCGGCGTAGCCGGGGCAGTTGCCGGGGCCGTAGCCCGGGCCCTGGCCCCAGGGGCCGGCCCACGCGCCCACCGCCATGGTGGCCACCAGGGCCATGCTGCCTAAGATCACCATTAACTTTTTCATGATCCGTCTCCTTTGTAGGTTTCCCTAGTTTTTGGTTAAGTGCGTATCCGGTTGCCCCATAATCAAGCAGGCAGCGTGCCAAAGGCTGGCTGACGAAAGACAAAAATGAAATAGTCAAAATAAACAAGACTATAAGAAAATAGTTGTGCGCCGGATCTCGTGGCTTTTGGGGGGATGGAGAGAAAAAAATTAGCGGGCCCAGGGGGAGGTGCAAAAAAAATATGCAGCGGGCTCGCCTGCCAATCCATGGGCCTAGGGGCCAAAAAAATATTGACATATGTAAAATATTGACCTTTAGTAAATAGTAACCAAGGATAAATATTTTCCCCCTAAATCTCCATCTGTGAGACATCCGTGAATCTGGGAACCCTGCTGCGGCATCATAGAAACTCCAACCGCCTGACCCTGAAGGCCGTGGCCGAAAAAACCGGCGTGTCCGAGGGTTTTTTGAGTCAGGTTGAAAACAACGTCAAGTCCCCCTCGGTGGGCAGTTTGATGAAAATCTGCGAAGCCATCGGGGTGAATCCAGGTGATGTGTTGGATCAGCTACAGAACCAAGAAGATCTGTTTTTGATCCGGCAAAGCGAATGGACCGGAGTGGAAATACCCCACACCGGATTCGCCACCCGCCGCTTCTGCCCCCCCGAGGTGCGCAACACCTTGGACAGCGCCGTGTTGTTCATCGAGCCGGGCAGCGCCATTCCGGTGCGAAAGAATCTTAAAAACGGGCAGGAGGTGCTTTGCCTCCTGCAAGGAACCTTGGAGCTGGTCCACGGCGACAAGGCAATTCGAATGGTTCAGGGCGACGCCGTGCATCTATGGTCCCAACCCGAGCGCCAGATGGTGTCCAATCAAGGCCAGGAACTGGCCGTGGTGCTCTGGGTGGGAACCATGTAGGCGCGGCGAAAGCCCGCTGGCGTTCTTTTTATCAGGAGGAGGGAGCCTATGATTAAGTTCGGCAAGGGCAACCTGAGGGTGCCCCAATGGTCTAGAAAGGTGTACATGGTCGCCGGCGGCTGCACCCCCTTCCGCAAGTACTTCCCGGAGTACAAGCTGGAGGAGCTGGTGATGATGGGCTACAAAATGATGCTGGAGGATAACAACCTTAAGCTCTCTCCCAAGGAGATCAAGGACTCCATCCAGTATTGCGCCTACGGCGAGTTCGCCGACCACTTCCAGGATCAGCTCCTGTGCGAGGCCAAAATCCACGACTACCTTGGCCTGGACCCCCTGTGGAACAACGGCATAAAGACCGGCGGCGCCACCGGCGGCGCGGCCATGCTCAACGGGGCCATGGCCGTGGCCAGCGGCTACGCGGACAGCGTGCTGGTCTGCGGCTGGGAGCGCATGGACGAGGTGGACACCCGCACCGGCAACTTCTATATCTCCACCGCGGCCTGCAAGGACTTCGAAACCCGCATGGGCCGCATCTACAGCTCCTATTACGCGCCCATGGCCAACCGCTTTTCCGAGATGTACAACCTCTCTGATGTGACCCGGGCCAAGATCGCGGTGAAGAATCGGGGCTACGCGGTGAGCAACCCCAACGCCCAGCAGCCCGGCCGCCACACCGTGGAGGAGGTGCTCGAATCGCGCATGAGCGCCTACCCCCTGCGCTTCTTGGAGTGCTGCGCCATGACCGCGGGCAGCGCCTCGGCCCTGCTTTGCAATGAAGAAATGGCCTACAAGCTCTCCGACCACCCGGTGGAGGTCTTCATGGCCGGCGGCACCCACACCCTGCGCGTGGCCGACCGCCGTCACATGGAGATTCCCCTGCTGCCCAACGAGGAGCCCGGTCAGTACGACGAACTGCTCAAGGAGTCCGGCCGCTGGCCCGGCTTCGAGTCCTTCCTGGCCGCCCGCTTCGCGGCCTACCTGGCCTACCGCATGGCCGGGATTTATGACCCGTTGGAGGAGTTGGACCTGGTGGAGCTGCACGACGCCTTCACCATCAGCGACATCCAGACCTACGGCGACATCGGCCTTCGGCCCTACGGCCAGGAGCCGGATTACATCGAGAGCGGCGATGGCTACTTCGGCGGCAAGTGCCCCTCCAACCTCTCCGGCGGCCTTCTGGGCACCATGCATGCCGTGGGGGCCACCGGCATCTGGCAGGCCTGCGAGGTGCTCTGGCAGCTACAGGGCAAGTTCGACTATTTCCACGGCGACAAAAAGTGGTGGGATCGGGCCGGCAAGGAAAAGCCCGCCGACTATGAAAACCTGCAAGTGCCCGATCCAAAACAGGGCCTTTGGATCAGCCACGCCGGAGTCGGCTCTCACGTAACCTGCGGCATCCTGCGCAAGGCCTGGTAGGAAAGGAGGTTGATCATGAGCAAAGCATACGAAGGTCCCCTGACCACCAAGTACATCGGCACTCCTAACGACCTCTATGACCAAAGCGACGACTTCTGGGTGGTAGATTGGCCCCGCACTGTCACCCACCATCACACCTACGGCCTGTTGACCCCTTTCTTCAAGGGGCTCACCGAGGGTAAGCTTTTGGCCACCAAGTGCACCAACCCCCAGTGCACCGAGAACTCCGTCTGGCTGCCCCCCAGGGCCGACTGCCCGGACTGCTACGCCCGCACCGAGTGGCTGGAGGTGCCCAGCGAGGGCAAGATATACGCCTACACCATGCTGGACTACGCTGGCATAGGCATTGAGATGGAAACCCCCTACTGGCAGATCGACGTACAGATAGAGGGCGTGGACACCATCTTCAAGGGGTGGCTTAAGCAAGGCAAGCCGGTCACCGGAATGCCGGTCAGGGCCGAGTTCCGCACCGAGAACCCCACCCACACCATCTTGGACATCTGCTGGGTGCCCAAGTAAGACTAGGACTGTAGCCGGGGGGCTCCGCACTGGGGCTCCCCGGCCTTTGACGACCCAATGCCGATCCCAGGGGCATCTTGACGCCCGGGGGATTATTTTATTAGATTTAGAAAGTAATTACACAGTCAGCCCGGAGGAGGGGATGGATTTCGAGCTTACCATGGAGCAGGAAATCCTGCGCAAGACGGTGCGAGACTTCGCCGAAAAGGAGATAGCCCCGGTGGCCCGGGAGCTGGATCAAAAGGAGGAGTTCTCTCTGGATACCTGCCGGGCCATGGGAGAGTTGGGCCTGTTCGGCATGATCGTCAGCGAAGAATACGGCGGCCAGGGGATGGACTACGTCTCCTACATCATCGCCGTGGAGGAGCTGGCCCGAATCGACGGCTCCCACGCCGCCACCATCGCCGCGGGCAACTCCCTGGGCATATCGCCGCTGTACTACTACGGCAGCGAAGATCAAAAGCGCAAGTACCTGCCCAAACTGTGCAGCGGCGAGGCCCTGTGGGGCTTCGGCCTGACCGAGCCGGGCGCCGGCTCCGACGCGGGCAACAGCGCCACCACCGCGGTCTTGGACGGCGACCAGTGGGTGATAAACGGCTCCAAGATTTTCATCACCAACGCCAGCGCCCCCAACAGCCTGGGGGTCACGGTGATGTGCAAGACCGGCAAGCGCGAGGGCGGCCGCGACGAGCTCTCCTGCATCCTGGTGGAGCACGGCACTCCCGGCTTCGAGGCCAGGGAGATGCACGGCAAGATGATGTGGCGCTCCTCCAACACCAGCGAGCTGTATTTCGACGACTGCCGGGTGCCCAAGGACAACGTCCTGGGGGTGCGGGGCAAGGGCTTCCACCAGATGCTGGAAACCCTGGACGGCGGGCGGCTGTCCATCGGGTCCATGGGGGTGGGCGGGGCCCAGGGGGCCTACGAGTTGGCCCTGCGCTACGCCAAGCAGAGGGTGCAGTTCGGCAAGCCCATCTCCAGCTTCCAGATCAACGCCTTCAAGCTGGCCGACATGGCCATGGAGATCGAGGCGGCCCGCCTGCTGCTCTACAACGCCTGCTGGCTGCGCGACAACCACAAGTTTTTCTCCAAGCACGCGGCCATGGCCAAGCTCTACGCCTCTGAGGTGATGGGGCGGGTGACCGACCAGGCCGTGCAG
>Ga0180009_10005172_pt1 | contig 14081 bp, 15 predicted proteins | sample OS_PC_MetaG_FD_123537 | JGI IMG/M metagenome (GOLD analysis project Ga0180009, IMG submission 123537) | Groundwater microbial communities from the Aspo Hard Rock Laboratory (HRL) deep subsurface site, Sweden - OS_PC_MetaG | ecosystem: Environmental > Aquatic > Deep subsurface > Groundwater... | reverse complement strand
TTTAGAAGTCTATGAACCAGAAATTGTTAGATTTTTATTTGCAGGAACAAGACCTAATACAGAATTTGCAATTAGCTTTGATGCTGATGTAATAAAATTATATGCAGATTATGATAAATTAGAAAGGATTTACTTCGGAAAAGAAGAAATTTCAGAAGAAAAATTACAAAAGCAAAAAAGAATCTATGAATTATCTCAAGTTAAGGAAATACCAGAAGAACTTCCTTTCCAACCAAATTTTAGACATCTATCTATGTTAGTCCAGATTTACAATGGAGACATAAAAAAAGTTTTAGAAAACTATGAGAACAATGAAAGAACAGAAACAAGAGCTAAATTAGTTTGGAATTGGATACAAAAACACGCTCCGGAAGAATTTAAATTTATATTACAGGAAAGGAACTTAGCAACTATAAATGAGAAAGAAAAACAAGCCTTGAGATTATTAAAAGAAAAACTAGAAAATAATGATTACGATGAAGACTCTTTATTCCAGGAGTTTTATTCAATCTGTCAGGAATTAAATATTAAAAACACAGATTTTTTCGTAGCAGCTTATAAAGTTTTAATAAATAAAGAACGCGGACCTAAATTAGCTTCATTTATATTAGCTGTAGGAAAAAAGAAGGTTATAGAAATACTGGAAACAATAAAATGAACCAGAATTTATTATGGATTTTATCAATCATCGGCATTTTGGTACTTTACTTTGTTTTATTTGGCCAAAAAAAATATAATGAATTAATGAAAAAATGAAAAGAGTTCATATAAAAATAAAGGGAACAGTTCAAGGAATATTCTTTAGAAAATTTATAAAAGATAATGCAGATAAATTAAATTTAAAAGGATGGGTAAAAAATATTAAAAATTATGTTGAAGCTGTTTTTGAAGGTTCAACTTCTAATGTTCATAAAATGTTAATTCTTTGTAAAACAGGTCCAGAAGGGGCAAATATTACTAGTTTAAATATTAAAGAAGAATCAATTAAAGACGAAAAAAGCTTCCAAATTTTAAGATAAGAAAGCTTTAAAAGGGGTTCTATATAAATTTAGTTTATAATTTTTAAACATGTCAAATCCAAAAATGGGGGGAAATGGTAAATCAGAGATTAAGATAGTTTCTTCTTTAGATGATTGTATTTTGAAAGAAGATGGCCATATTATAGAAGTTTTTGGTCCTCCAAAGTCTGGAAAAACATGGCAAATAAAAAATCTAATAGATTCTTTACAAGAAAATCCAGAATTCATGAATCTTAGACCTAATTTTAATTATAAGGTCTTAAAAATAGATTTAAAATCTCAAAGAAGCAAAACAAATAGATACTCATTCCACAGAAGCATAGCTGAAGCTCATGCGTATAACTTAAGAAGAGTAAGATTAAGAAAAAAAAATGCAGATGTTAATTTGAATGAGCTTGATTTAGTAATAGCTGATCGTGGACCAATAGATGATAATCACTGGGCTTTTGCATTATCTATAGAGGGAGAACTAAGTGAAGAACAAAGAGATTCTTGCTTTGCACTATCAAGAGAAGCAGAAGGTTTAGTAAATGCTGGAATCTTAGTTTATGTTTCTCCAGAAGAAGCTTTATCTAGAGAAAATCAAATTATAAGAGAAAAAACAGGCCATGATAGAAGAATTGGTAGCGTAATGAATCAAACATCTTTAAGAAATCTATGCGAGCTTTACCAATTAACACAAGTTGGAATTCCATATAAAGAGGAAAGAAGGGAAATCATGTTAGCTAGAAGACCTGTTCTTTTTGTTGATACAACTCCCGAAGGCTCTAAAGAAGTAAATGCAAAAAAAATCTATGATTATGTTTTACAATTATCAGTTCCAACAACTGAAGAATATAAAATTAATGGGCAAACTGCGTAAACTATTTATTCTTATTCTATTTCTTTATTCATATGTCAAAGAAAAAAGGGAGTAGGTTAGAGCGAGAATTATTCCATTTACTATACGAATCCGGGTGGTCTCCAATTAGAGTTGCAGGTTCTGGGTCAGTTCCAGTTCCATCTGCAGACATCATAGCAGGAAAGGCAGGAAGGGTAGTAGCAATAGAATGCAAATCCGGAAAAAGCCCAAGATACATAAATAAAAAACAAATACAAGAATTACAAGAATTTGCAGATAAATTTGGTGCAGAACCCTGGGTGGGCGCCCGCTTTGATAACATTGAATGGTTCTTCTTAGAACTTCATAATTTAAAATCAACAAAAACAGGAAACAATTTTGTGGTAGATATAAATTTAGCAAAGAAAAAAGGAATTAAATTTGATGAGTTGCTTGGAAAGTATAAACAAGTAAGATTAGAATAATAATGGATGTCCTAGAAGATTTAAAAGATTTTGAACCTGATTTAAATGAAAGTAAGTTAACAAAAACTTTAATTTTTATTATAGCAATGTTTATGTTAATAATCTTCTTAGTTTATATGTTCAATGACGCTTTAGACTTACATAGCATAATAAAGAGCAATAAAGTAAAAGAAAACGAAATTGATTTTACTGTAAATAAAAAGTTAATATTCCAAAACTCAACTTTAGAAATATTAAAAGCAACTTACCTAGAAAATCAAAAAACAGAATTCAAAGCTTGTTTAATCGCAGATAAAATAGAAGATATTTACTACATTAATGATATCTATTTTCCAAAAATTTACTCCCAGAGCTTTAATCAGGTAGTTTCAGAACCGTGTCCAAAGTTTGCTATAATAGACTTACATAGCCATCCATTTAAGCAATGCATAGCAAGCCAACAAGATTTTAAAACTTTTAATAATTTTAAAGAAAGTAATCCAGAAGCCTTAATGGTTATAATGTGCACAGAAAGCAGGTTTAGCGTATATAATTAAGAGAAACCTATAAATATGTTACTATTTTAAAGCAGGATACATGAAAAAACCTAAAATTTTAATTTTTTTCATAATTTTCATTTTTATAGTAAAAATTAGTTCTGCCTTAATTATTTCAGAAGTAATGTACGACCCAGAATGTTCAGACTCCTACTGTGAATACATAGAATTATACAATAATGACTCTAACTCAATAGATATAACTGATTACACTATAGGGGATGATGATTCAAACGACACTTTAGAAGGTTCTCCTTTTATAATCCCCAGTTATTCATACGCTTTAATAACAGACCAAGATACTAGAATTTACACTAATTATGACATCCCAAAAAACATAATCTGGTTTTATACAGATGATTATTCCATAGGCAACGGTTTAACTAATTCAGAAACAATTACGTTATATGACTCTAATCTAAGTATAATTTCTCAATTAACTTATGAAAATGCAACAAATGGAGATAGTTTAAGTTATATTGATGAAACTTGGCAGCAAACTTCTCCAACACCAGGATCTTCAAACTCAAATAATGAAATTATAGCAGATTATTCTAAAATTTCAATCTCAGAATTTCTTCCAAACCCAGAAGGAGAAGATAACGCACCATTACCTGCAGGAGAATGGATAGAATTATACAACTCAGGTCCAGAGTCTTTAGATTTGCTAGGATTAAAATTATATGATAATTACGGTTCAGAACCAGATATAACTATCTCAGAAACTAATACAATTTCAACAACAATTATAGAGCCAAAATCTTATTTAGTGATTTATACTAATGGAATTTCAAGTTTTTTAAATAATAACAACTTTGAAAAAATAACATTAAAAGATTTTTATGGAAATATTTTAGATGAAGTGACTTACTCTGATTCAGATGAAGCGATTTCCTGGTCTTTAGCAGAGGGAAAATGGCAAAAGACAAAACCAACCCCTGGATATTTTAACGAAGATAACTCTTCATCAACAGAATCTGAATTAAAGATAGAAGAAATTTATGATCTTGGTTCTGATAAAAAAGCAGAGTGGGGAGACATAATCAGAGTTAAATTATTTGTTTCAAAAGGCAATACACAAAAAGAAGTTGTTTGGATGTGGATAGAAAACGATGAGGAAAGAATAACTAAAAAATCAAAATTCAATGTATATGAAAAATTCCAAAGTTACACTTTCACATATCCTTTAATGATTCCAGACAACTGTAATAAGGAATTTTTAGATGGCAATTACAACATTATTGTTTCAGGATTAGATACTCAAGATGAAGCAATTTTAGAAATAAGAGACAGCCCATTATGCAAGGAACTTAAAGAACCTTCTACAAGAGTAAAAAATTTAGAATACTCAATAACTTCAATCCCTGAAACAGTTAGCTTAGAGCTGCCATTTACAACAGAAGTAACTTTAAAGAATAATCAACAAGAAAATATTGAATTGGATATCTGGTCTTATCCTTATTCCGGAAGTAAGCAATATGTTGAAACAGAAGAAAAAGAAAATTTACAAAATGTGATACTAAATCCTTCTGAAGAGAAAACAATAAAATTAACAAATGAAATTAAAGAAACAGACAAGCAAGAATTAGACTTTAAAATAAAACTTCAAAAAACTGGAATAAAAACACCTTATGAATTAAAGGATAAAGTAAAAATAATTCCCGCTTCTGAAGAACCAAAAACCTTTAAAAGCCCAATTACGGGGTTTACAATATATGAAAGTTCAGGAGAAAAAGCCAAACGTTCAGCCGTTTTTTTCTTTAGCGGTGTTTTAACTTTTCTTTTGCTCTTCGTTTTGATTAAAAATGGAACTCCAAATTAAAGCAATAATAGAAATCTTAGGAAAACCAAAGGAACATGTAGAAGAGACTATGCAAAAAGTAATTCAAGAATTAGAAAAAAGAGAGGGAGTTACAATAACTAATAAAGAAATTGCAAAAACAAGAGGGGTAGAAAAACTTTTCTCAACTTATGTAGATTTAGAATTAACACTAAATGATTTAGATAAATTAATTGATTTTTGTTTTGATTTCCTACCAAGTTCAATAGAGATAATCGAGCCTGAAAGATTAGATTTAGATTCTCATAAAATAGCAGAGTTCATGAATGATTTATTAGCTAAGTTGCATCAACACAGTATGATTATAAGAAATTTGCATGCAGAAAATACCTTAATGAAACAACAATTAGAAAAAAAATAATTACTTCTTTCCAAGTAACTTCTCTAAGTCTTTCATACTCTGGTCCAATTCATTCTCCATATACTTAGCAGCCTTAGGAATTTGTTTAGCCATCTTTGGGATATAGTTTCCTACTTTTTGTATTGGACCTATTCTCGGAGTATATTTTGCTTCTGGTTTTGGTCCTTTCTTAATAAAGTCTAATTTCAATAATCCTTTTTTATAAGCAAGGTAACTTCCTCCAACCAAAGCGATTAACAAGGCAATTATCCATAAGATCCATGTTAAAACTCCCCAACCATCTTCTGAAGTTTTACTTGGAGTTATAGGACTGGTACCGCCCGTACTGCCCCCACTACTAGCTCCTGTCCCGCTGGTTCTACTATCGCTACTAGGACAACCATCACCAGCAATATCAACACAGTTTCCAATAGCATTATACTCTCCTTTACAACCTTCTCCAGTTACACAATTTCCTCCAACAATTACAGTTTCTCCTCCAGTGGTTGTTCTATCCGTACTTCTACCAATAGTTTCATCCCATGGATCTTGGTCGTTTTCATTATTTACACCATCCCCATCAATATCGCTATCTTCCTTATTCGCAAAACCATCACCATCTAAATCATCGTCTCCGTCTAAAACTCCATTATTATTAGCATCTGGGTTTCTTGGATATGGGTCTATATCATTCAATAAACCATCTCCATCAATATCATTGTCATTATTATCACAAATACCATCACCATCTAAATCAGGACATCCACTCCCAGCCACTTGATAAGCACCACTATATAATACCAAAGCAGTTTGCTCTATACTACAAGTAGGTTTAGGCCAGCAAGCATCTCCATGTCTTCTAGAAGCAATCCAGTTTTCTACACCATCAACAACCACATTAGGTTTTAATAATGAATAGACTATTGAAGTTCTATAAAGATCCGCACTTCCCCAGTAGCCTAATGTATTCTTCTGAGTAGCTAACCATGTTAAATATTGGCTATTTGCAGTTAATCTATACAAAAAAGTATTTTCTAAAATCCCTAAATTACCTTGAGATTTTAACCAACTAGGATCTCCTGTTTTTCCAATTTTGTCAAGCACAAAAAGCACATAAGAAGTTATTTCAGTATCGCAACTTCCACTCCTATAACTTGGACCCCAGCAAGGGATTCCGAAACTTACATTAATTTCTTTTTTGCTATGCTCCTCTTGTTTTATAAAATAATTTTCAATCCCACTTACAGTTTTTTTATTAATCAAACTTAAAATTAAACTATTATCTCCTAGACTACTACAGTCTAAACTTAATTCTGCTGTACTAGCAGTTAATAAATCGCTAGTAACCTCAAACCAAGGAGTATAACCTTGACTTGTATCTACCGAAACAATTGCACTATTTCCAGTTTCAGTATTTGTTAAAACACAATTGCCTCCAACAGTAGAAATAATCTGAACATACCATTTATTTACATCAGTGGGTAAATTATCCACAACAATCATGTTTCTAGAATTTAGTAACCAAGTTCCAGCATTATTAACAATTATACTATTGCTTCCAACATCATTTAAAGCCCATAGAGCAATTGCAGTATCTTTTACATTACAAGTATTAGTCAGCATACAACTTTCCAATTGTCTTATCAAATATCTAGAACCATTTAAAATTTCATTTTGATAACCACTTTCTCCTTTAAGGGCTAATACTCCAAAAGCAGTCTCTCTCATATTGCTCCAAACCCCTTCTCTTCCCTGATCTATTAACCATTCGCTCTCTTGGGAAGCATTTACAGAGCTAATTAAGACTACAAACAGAAGAAAAAATAATATTTTTTTATACATTTAGTCACCTTTTTATTGAAAAATTAGCTAAATTTATATAAATAATTTTCTATATTACATTATTATGCAATTAATTGACCTAAAGTACTTTTCCAAGGGAAAACGAAGTAAAGTCTACACAGCCTATTATAAAAATAAGAAAGTGATAGTAAAATACTCTAATAGAGCTTTGATTGAATCTAAATGGCTTAAAAAATTAAAAAAGCTAAACTTTGTTCCTAAATTTATATTTGCAGACGCCTCCACCTTAATTTATGAATTTGTCGACGGTAAAACTATAGATGAATATCTTAAAAAAAAATAAAAATCCAAAAATTTTAAAACAAATCTTAAAACAATGCTATGAATTAGATAAATTAAAAATTAATAAAAAAGAATTAACAAATCCCTACAAGCATATTTTAGTTAAAAATTCTAAAGTAAAAATGATAGATTTTGAAAGATGTTACAAAACTAATAATCCTAAAAATGTAACCCAATTTTCTGAATATTTAATGAGAAAACATATAATTGATAGAAAAGAAATAACTCCTTTATTGAGAAAATATAAAAAATCTCAGACTAATCTAAATTTTGAACATATTCTTGCCTTAATTTAAAACATTTATCTTTTAATCCACATGCATTGCATTTGTTCTCATTATCTACTTTCTCAGGTACTTTCTCAGAATGAAGCAAGTGATTAACCTCTAAAATTAAATCTTTTAAATGCTGCTCAGCAAATGGATCAAGAACTACTCTTCTTTTTTCTTCTAAATCAATATACTCAACAAAACCCTGATTAATAGCTCTTCCGTAATTTTCGCTCATTAATAATAAGTAAGCAACTAACTGGATTCTATGATTTGGCCAAACTCCTGTATCTGGAGCTTTCCCGCTTTTTAATTCAAAAGGAATATACTGTTCATTATTAACTTCAATTCTATCTACTATCCCCCTAATACCTAACTTTTCAGAACTAACCCAAGTCTCACTTAAATATTTTGGAGTTAATTTTTCCCATAGTTCTTTTCCATAAATATTATTCCTCGCTATAAAATCGCTAACAGTCTTAATCCTTATTCTAGCTTCCCTTAAAAAAATATCCCAGGATTCTCTAAAAACATCTATAGGGTCTACCTCAACTTCTTTTAATTTCTCAAGATTATTTTTTATAACAGATTTTAATATATCATAATAAACTCTTTTGTATACTGCAGCAACATTTGTTTGTTTATTTATAGAAGTAACTATCATTTCTTCTGCTTTATTTATTTCCTCAAACATTTTATGCTTTATACTCCCTTTAACAAGAATGTCTTTGGGCGGAGGAGCTAATTTAAGCACGTACTCTAAATACAATTTTCTAGGACAATACAAATAACTTGAAAGGGCTGTAACTGCTAACATAATAATGATTTAAACCCCTTTCCTTTATAAATTCTGCGGGGGTATGTCGGATGTGTCGGATGAGTTTTATTTCTTCTTGGTTCTTTTTTTCTTCTTAACTTCTTTCATTAATCTTAATCTTCTTAAACTATAATTTACAGGATTTTTAATTACATTGCATAAACTATCTTTACATTCAATTCCAATATCCGCATAATAAGCACCATTAGCACAATTCGGCGGCAATCTCTTCTCTTTCTGAGCTTTATGCCAGTTAAGTTGAGAGATAATATAACCTTCTTTTAGTTGTTCTTTATTTTTTTTATTCCAATCATTAATAACTTTTTCAATACCATCATATTCCCACCCTAAACTTCTTAAATAATTAATTAAAATAAACAAGAATCTCTTTTTTCCATCTCCCAATCCTTGTAACCCTTTTTTAATACAAGGAGCCCAATAATCAATTTTAACTGCGAATTTAGGGGGTTCAAAATTCCCACTTTTTCCCTTAACAACTTCTTCTCCAATTAGAATAGTTTTTTTCTTTAAAGCATCAAAAGCTTGCATTATTAATTGATTAGCTTCTTCTTCCTCAACTTTTTTAGGTAAAAAATCTAATTCTGTTTTAACATTCTCTATTTTTGCTTTTTCTAAGTTAAAGTTTTTTAGTTCGCTAAATTTGATTGGGATGCTGACTAATCCTTTTTTTTCATTTATAGAGTTATGTAGCAATATACAGTTTCCACCAACAAAATTTTCATCATTCTCCACAGAAAGATCGTATACATATTTGTATTTTGATTTTTCTTTTTTTATCTCTTTAACTTTCAAAAAAGCCAAATCTCCTTCAAAGAATTTATCAAGATTGTGGATTAAATTTTTATCAAGTTTTAAATTCTTTTTTATCCAATTTTTACTTCTTCTTATAATATTTTTTTTAGTATACTCATTCCTAAAACTCGATACCAATAGTACAGGATTTAACCCGATTTCTTTTAAAGGAAATAAATTAATAATTCCTTCTTTGATACGATTAACAGGAGAATCAAAACCAAGCATCTCCATTTCATTTTTACCACTAATTATGAATTTATTAGCATAAGAAAGTTTTTTTGATATGCCAAACATTGTTTGATTATATAAAAGGTAATTCAAACCCAAAAATCCTCCTAAAAAACACAAGTCTTCTTTAAGTTTCTTACTTACAGTACAAGCATTATTCCTTGACCATAATTTATCAATACTTCCATCTCCATCAAGATAAGACTTTAAATAAGCTTTTTTAAGATTATCTTCTACAATCCACACTATTCTTGGTATTCTCTTATTTTTTGCGGTTCTTCCACAATTGAAAAGTTTATCAAAAATAAATCTCAGGGTAGAGGAAGTTATGATAATTTGTTTTGATGTTTCATGAGGCACTCTTACTTTTGGTTCTATCTTAAAACATTTGTAAACTCCATCAATACAATCTTTAATAAGATTATTTTCATGAGCACCAAAAGAAAAACATATCCTATTCTTTCTAGTTTTTGACTTGTCGGAATGTCCTTCAGCAGTATAATATCCTAAAATCCTCATCAATGTCTTGTTTACTATTAGCTTATTATCTATCCATTTGGTTGGAGAAGAAAATCTAGAATATTTTATTTTAGAGTTCCAAAATTGTTTTTCAAGTTTTGGTTCTTTTTTTATTAATATTTCGTAGATATCTAACGGAATTAATTTACATCTTTTCCAATTATATATATTCTTTTTTCTTTCACCGAGACTGTTTTTATGTTTATATAGGGAATTAAATACAAACATCTTAAAATTAGATAAGAACATTTTAGTTTTTTCACGATTAGATAAATAGGGTAAAATTTCCTTAGAAATCATTATTTTATCTCCTTCCTTGAATTTAGCAAAAGAAGGAAGTTTCTTAGCAACAACAACAAAATCATCCTCTTTTAATCTGTTTCCCCTAACAATTTCAATATGTCCTTCTTTAAGTTTAAATAATGAATGTCCAGAAGTAATTTTTACAGTTCTGCCACCTTCTAATTTTATATTGAATAATTTTTCATTTATTTCATGTCTTATTATCTTATTTATTCTACTAAATCTGTTTTTTAAATTTTTTAAATTGGAAGATATAACTTGTAAATTTAAATTAGAAATATCTTTATCTTGGAAAACACTTTCTTTATCAAAGAACTGATCAACAAATTCTCCCATTTTAACAATTTCGATACTTTCCTCTTTTTTTATCAAAATAGGTTCATCATGAGCAACAGAATAAGGAGCTCTATACATATGTCTACTAGAAATTAATACAGAATCTATTTCTACAACAGAAAAAGGATCAAATATTTCATTTTTAACTAATTCTTTCATATCTTTTCCAGTAGATTTTGCAATATCTTCAACTTTACTCATCTTTAATATTTTTTCTCTTAGAGGATCTTCAACCATAGTTTTTAGATATTCAGCAATAACTCTAACTCCATCAGGAAATAATAGTTTAATTTCTTGGTTATCAATATTGTCTGGAAAAGCTTCAAATGGAATTCCAATATGAAAACCGCTATTTCCACTAAATTTAAGACCTATATTTTTAATATCATGAAATTTTAAAGCTTTAACAACTAAATCAGCAGCAATTTTAGCATATTCAATAAATTTAGTGTCTATATCTAAAATACAATCCCATCCTATTCTTATATCATCTAACTTAGTTTTAGTCATACCGGACTGTAGTAATAAAGGATTACTCCATCTTTCTTCACTTATATGAAAACTAGTGGCTCCTTGTCTTGCTAATTCCAGCACATCATTCTCAAATTGGATTATATCTGGTCTTTTTCCAAAGCCGCCTAGACCATACATTACTCCAACTTCTCTATCTTTAGAAGCCTCTACTATTTTCTTTTGAACATCTTTCCTAGAATAATATCTTAAAATTCTCTCATCCATGATTATTAAAGCTTAATAAGAATTTATAAATACTATTGTGATTGACTTAATTCTTTCTCAAGTTGCATAGCAGAATTCGCAAAATTTTCAAACTCTTTTTTAGTCTGATTTAATAATAACTCCATCTTTTTTTCCTGTTCTTTTAATAAATCTTTAGTTTCACTTATGCTTTTTTTAACAAATACATTAGCCCCTACAGCAACTAAAACTTCCTTATTATCTTTTAAATTAGTTTTAATGTAAACCCCAGAACTTAAAGGACTAAACATTTCATTATCTAATTTCTCTTTTTCAACATGCTCTAAACTCTCTGAAAGCCTTCTTAGATTATCCATTTGCTCTTCCATATTGCCTAATTGCATTCTAATTTGCTCAGCTTGCTGTGCTAAAATCTGCAATTGAATCATCTTTTGCTGTTTTTCTTCTTCTTTCATTTATTTATTGGATACCTTGCCCTTTAGGGCGAGGTAATTCATTTTAACCTAAAGCCATTTCTATCCTCATGCCTTCAACACCCGTAGTCGAATCCCCCATCAAATAACCCTTTGAATTCGCAATTAAACCAGCTTTAACATAAGGACTTCCCCTATTAACACTCCCAATTTCAGCTTTTAAACCTAATGTTTTACTAATTTCTTTTAATTCTTCTTCCGTAACATTCACACTAACTAAACACCCATTTTTATTAGCGATAATACAACTCCCAATAGCATTATGATCCCCAATATTCATCCTTTTTAATTTAAACTCTTTTAATTCTTCTTCAATATTTTTTTCAAATTCTGGATTTATTAAGGCAACATCATCCCTAAGGATTATATTATTTCCCAAGGCACAAAATTTGCTTTTAATTTTTTTATAAGGTATTTTTAATTTTTTTAGTTCTTCTTCCTCACCTTCTTTAATAATACTTGGAACTAAAATTAGTTTATTATTTCCGCAGCAATAACTTCCAATTAGTCTGCTATGATTAACAGTAATCTCGTAAACCTTAACTCCCAAAACTTGTTCAATTTCCTCAATAATTTCCTCACTTAAACCCCTTCCAATAAGGCAATATTTGTCTGTTGCAAAACCATACAACCCTAAATTAGGATTTCCATAGAAATTAGTCTTTAGTACTTCCATCTTGTTTCTTATCTTCTTTTTTCTCTTTAGTTAATACTTTTTTCTCCTTTTCAGATTTTTTCTGAGATTTCTTCTTCATCTTTTTTGGTCTTTCTTTAGCAGTTCTTTTTTCTCCCTTTTTAAATATTTTAATTTCTTCTTTCTCTAAGGCTTTTTTAACAACATCGCTGCTTGCTTTTTCTTTAATTTTAAGTACTTTATCTAATACCTCTAGATGGCTAATATTACATTTTTTCCTTCTTAAATTCCCATCAATAACAACATAAGTGTTATCTATATTTTCCACAACAACACAATACTGTCCTGCGTCTCTTCCAGCTGTTTTTATACAAAGTTGACCTATTTTCATTTTCTTACCGTTTCAATTATTTTTTCCCTTGAACAAGTAGTACAAAGCTCTCCACCATACTTCCTATTTACTCTTTTAAAGCTTTTGTTTATCTTTCTTAGACTAAAAGCATTCATTCTTTTAATTCCTTTAAGCGCCTTCCCGCAGCTTTTACAAATTCTTTTTTTTGGATTGCTTCTCTTCATTTCTTAATGTACCTTTAAAATTTTCCTTAAAATTATATTAAAAACTATACCAAATATCAAATAATTCCCAAACCATCCCATTCCTAAAAACAAATCTCCCATGGGAGTATAAATGCCTCTTAACCAGGGAAACAATATAATAAAGGGAACAAAAGTTATTAACATTGGTTTTAACTGATGCTTAAAAGATTCTATCATCTTGCTAAAGCTTTGTTTCTGTAATTCCATCATTTTTCCGGCATCATCTTTAGCTTTTTTCATCTCCTCTTGTATCTCTTTCATCTCCTCTTTCAAATGTTTCATGGCTTCCTGGTCTGTGAAATATTTGTAGATTAAAGTAGTTATTAACATTAAAATAAAAGATATGATAATCAAAGCTAATAAAGGGTTCCAACTAATGAATCCTCCCAATATCGAATTTAAAAAACCATCAAATACCATTTTAATTTAAAACATTAATCACTATTTTTAAAAGTTCCTATGCCATCATCTTTCTTAACATAGGATACATATCCATCATATGTTGCTGAGCAATCTCTTCATACAATCTATAGATAATCATAACAGTTAACAATATACCGGTACCACTTGTAAGCGCACCTATAACATCTGCACTAGCTGCTAAAAAACCAACAGTCAATCCACCCATAATAGTCAGCGGAAAAATATATCTTTTCAATATGCTTTCAAGCACCCTCTCATCTCTTCTAAACCCCGGAATCTGTAAACCAGAGCTCATAATTTGTTTAGCCTGGCTTCTTGCGTCCATTCCAGCAGTTTGCACCCAGAACATACTAAAGACTACTGCTCCTCCCATCATAAAAATAGCAAATGTTCCTGCCTGTACCAAAGCTATCCAATTAAAGCTTCCACTTGTAAAGGCTGCAAATACCTCATTAAGTAAATTAGGGGAATAAACCCATTTTACCAGTCCAGATACAGGGGAATTTCCAGAAAATTGTCCAAATATATGTGCGGAAACCCAATGTAATATCCCCATAGTTAATTCTCTTTTTTCTACAGCTCCTTGCAGTAATCTTGCCCATAATTGTAGATTAGCAATTAAGGCAGCTACTAAAATAACTGGAATATTTGATGTATAAATAAAATTGAGAGGCCATCTTATTCCATGCCCTCTAACCCTTCCAAAACTCAGCGGAATTTCTACTTTCATTGCTTGCGCATAAACCGCAAATCCAAATACAACT
>Ga0180009_10005171_pt1 | contig 14083 bp, 14 predicted proteins | sample OS_PC_MetaG_FD_123537 | JGI IMG/M metagenome (GOLD analysis project Ga0180009, IMG submission 123537) | Groundwater microbial communities from the Aspo Hard Rock Laboratory (HRL) deep subsurface site, Sweden - OS_PC_MetaG | ecosystem: Environmental > Aquatic > Deep subsurface > Groundwater... | reverse complement strand
GTGTGAGTATGCCAGACCGACTTTTTAACGTTGTAAATCTTAAACGGCTGCATATTCTCCGCAAAGATATCCATGACTTTCTTATCTCCTTCACCGATAAAGAGTATGCAGCATCCGCGAAGCAAAACAAATACTTCGTCGGTCTCATTATGGCGCTGCATGGCTGTGATATTTCCGGGCAAAAGGTCTTTGCTGTAGTTTAAGACGGCAACCCGCCATTCGGCAAAGTCAACTACAGGACTGTACCCCTCTTTGGCATAATCGCGCACTTCGAGCAGTTTTTCGCTTACGGATGAACTCATGATTTATTTCTCCGGACAGAGCATGTTTTTCACAGAATATGTTTTACTCTCCCTACTATCCCGCTTTCAAGACGCACCTTAATTCCATGAGGATGTTTGGGAGAATTGGTCAAAATATCTTTTACCGTCCCTTCGGTCAGTGCACCGGTCCGCTGATCTTTTTTCATTACAACGGATACCCTGATCCCGGGTCTTATTGCCGCCCTTACAGTTCCATCCATATCATATTCTCCGATTCAAGTTGCACCCGCTCTGGCTATCGGCAAATCCTGAAGGATCAATAAGCGGAATGTTATATAAAATTTAATCTTAAAAACAATTGATTTGATTGGAATTATCATTTTCTCTGTCCGGGGCATCTTTGCCCAGACGTTTAATCAGAAGCTTTGGATACTGTCTGTTTTCGCGGTCAATGATTGCTACCGATAAATTTGGTTTCATTTTCTGTCAGATTTAACGGCAAAAGATCGCAAATCGTTCTTGATATAGTATTTAGCACCAAGTTTCGTTAAAAGCTTTTCCACATCGCAAAGGAATTTACCCCAATCAACACCCTGCTCCACGGTCTTCATGTGGTTCAGTTTCCCAACTTTCCAAAATCTGACGTACTTGTGAGCCTTTCGAATCACATCAAGCGCCTGAACAGGATCAATAACCGGTTCAAGGCTGACCCATGTAAAAATACCCGCTTTATGAGCGGCTTTCAAAATGGCCAGCCGATCCTCCACAGCCGACGCACCCGGCTCCCAATACTTGCGTGTATCGTCATCAGAAAAACAGAGCGTGATGCCCAGTTGCGTGCGGGCATCCTTCATCAGATCCATGTCTTCATAGATGAGGTCCGGGCTCCCTTTGGTCAGCACCTGATTGTTCAGTCGGTGTTTAGAAACAATTTCAAGAGCCTGCCGTGTCAATCTTTCGGTTCGTTCAAGAGGCTGGTAAGGATCGCTTAGGAAACAAAACAGTATGGAGCGGGTATCACCCTTTAAACGCTGAGTATCTTTTTCGAGGAGTCTTAAAATATCCTTTCTTGGTTCAGCCTTTGCATGCCATTTTTCCCCGGTTGTCCGCATACAGGCAGGGGCATAGCAATAACGGCATCCATGTGTGCATCCGCGATAGAGATTGCACGCAAGCTCCGAGTACTCCCGCGCCCTCCCCCTGGGTTCATAAACAACATTCATAACTGCGGTTTTCTCTTTGCCTTGTATTTGGCCGGCGCTTCACGCACTTCCAGAGGCAACTCCTGCCGCTTACCCAGAGCTTCGTTAATTACAACCAGCCTGCCGTCGTCTTCCGCTTCAAGTTGCGCGTTCGCATTCAGTAATTCAATGCCGTAGACTGTTCCATCCGGAGCGATGTCCACATTCATCTCGTCACTCACCCGAATCGTATCCACCTGCGCCTTCTTCTGGTGCAACCGCAAATAGGCAATGTTGCGTGCGGGATCATATGTCAGTTTCATAGCGCTTGTTCCTCCTTGCTCAATAATACCTTACCACAACCGTGATGACAAGCCATCCTTCTTCCTCTTTTAGTTCCCACAAACAGGCTTTGCCGGCGTCTTAGATATTTCCCACCGTGTTTTGGTAACGTAGTAAAGAAACTTCGGAAGTATGGAGCGTCCCGGATACTGCCCCACCCCCGGGGCGTCCCACTGCACTCCCCAGATATGGAATCATCAAGCCAGGGTTACTTCCAGTTTGCGCCTTCTTTTTTCCCAATCCGGCATCACCTTATCCAGAAACCTGAAAAACTCGGAACTGTGATTGTTATACCGCAGATGACTCAGTTCATGAACGATTACGTAATCGATGCATTCCTTTGGGGCAAGGATTAAATCGATATTCAGCGTAAGCCTTCCTTTCGCAGATAAACTTCCCCAGCGTTTCCTCATACTCCTGATCTGCAGCAGCGGCTTGGATGAGCAAAACTTCTCAAAATAGGGCCAGCACCGGTTAAAGCTTTCATCCAATTTCTCTGCAGCCTTGTCCCTATACCATCCTTCCAGCAAACATTTGACCTTCTCCGGAGAAATTTGTCCTTTAACCTTAATTTCAAAATAACCTTTTATCAGCTTGACGGCATCATGTTTTCCACCGCCTATCCTGAGACGATAATGCCTTCCGAGGTAAAGGTGTGTTTCTCCTCCGACATATCGTCTCTGCGGCGTTCTGGGATCGAATTGCCGAAAAAAGTTCCGTTGCTTTATAATCCATCCGGCGCGCCTGACAACCCTCTTCCGTATCTCTTCTATGCCTATCCCGAAAGGCGCTTTGATGACGACAGTCTGGTCGGGATGAATGGATATTTCCAATGTTTTCCGATCAGCATGGAAGAAGCTGAATTCAATGTTTTCCTTGCCATAGGAAACAACACCGCGTGATGAACTCATTTGCCGGTCCTGCTTCTGGCCACCTGCATGGCCTTTTCGATGAGGGCATCCATCTGCTCTTCACTCATCTCGATCCCCATCTTGCCTATCACCCCGTCAAAGAGGTAATCATCAATATCATTGATGGCCTGGTTCTTGGCATCATCATCGTCCCAGAATTGAACCTTCCAATGGCGGGTCAGGATGGAGTGAACGGCCAGGGCGGTGTCGGCGGCAATCGAATCGCGCGACTCCGGGGTAAGCGAATGCTCCTCGAAGAAAGGTTTCAGAACGCCATAGTAGGCCATGGCATCCTCGTTTCCGGACAGTTTTTCGGGCATGTCGTCATGGTGACGGGTCACTACCCTGTTTCGTATCTCCATGACCTGATTCAGATAATCCAGATCGGACATGCGCTTGGCCCGGAAATCTTCGATGGCCTTCTGGATCAGTTTGGAGAATTTCTCATAAAAGGCCGGATCTTCATCCATCTTTTCCGTAATGACCTTCCTGGTTGCGTAAGCAATGGCATCGGCCTTTGCCGCCGTGGTCTTCCCGTAAACACCCTGTTCTTCCTTAACCATTGAGAATCTATTGGTGTCAAAGATATTAACAGGTTCATTCAACTGGATGACTTCGTTGGCCTGAATATGGGTATCGAGCAGCTTCCTGATTTTCGGCTCATAATCGCGGTAGTCGATGGCCTCGGCATATCGGAGCTTTACAGAGGCTTTCAGGTTCTGGAAACGCTTCAGGTCGGCTTTGTAGCGCAGAAGCTTTGTCTCGTCGATACCCATGATGAACGATTCAGTCGATAATGCTATGCCCAGGGTTTTGCAGTATTCGGACAATCTCCGGTAAAATTCTTCTCTCACCGCATCGTCAGCCAGCAGTACCTCGTAAGCCTCTTCGTCATAGCTGTTCTTCACTGTCTTAAAGAGATCCCAGAGATCTGAATAATGCTGGGGCAGTCTTTTAACTTCCGCATTGACCGAAGTCAGCGTGCCTGCAAGGTCTTTTTCATCAAAACCCTCAAAGGCGCCGTACATTGTCAATGCCTTGTCCAGTTCCCCCAGAAGACCCACATAGTCCACGACAAAACCATATTCCTTGTCTTCATACAGTCGGTTCACACGGGCGATTGCCTGCAGGAGTGAGTGTTCCTTCAGATCCTTGCAGAGATATATGACTATATTACGCGGCGCATCAAAACCGGTAAGCAGCTTGCTGACCACTATCAGTATTTCCGGTTCTGGTCCAAACTTGAACCGGTTTATAATCTGCTTGTTATAATCTTCCTCGTTGCCATAGCGTTTCATCATCTTCTGCCAGAATTTAACGACCTCGATCTTGGGATCTTCGTCCGTCTCTTCATAGCCTTCACGGGTATCCGGTGGGGATATGAGTACTTCAGATGTTACAAATCCGACATCTTTCAGGTGTTCATGATACTTCAGAGCCGCGGCCTTGCCCGGCGCAACAAGCTGCGCCTTGAATCCGGTCCCCTGCCAAGCAGTGCGGAAATGTTCGCTGACATCGAAGGCGCGCATGTAAATGACCTGATCCGCCTTGTTGAGCATCTCCGCTCGGGCATATTTTCTCTTCAGATCGGCCTGTTGTTTTCTGGTCAAACCCTGGGTGTGACGTTCAAACCAGAGATCGATGGCTGCCTTGTTCTGTTCCATCTCCACATGGCGGCCTTCATAAAGCAGGGGGACGACGGCCCCATCTTTCACCGCCTGATCGATTGAGTAGTGTGGTTCGATCAATCCGCCGAACTTGATAAAGCTGTTTTTTTCCTTTTTCAGCAGCGGGGTACCCGTGAAACCGAGATAGCAGGCTTTGGGAAACATCTGACGCATCCGCGCGGCAAAAGTGTTGTAGTTGGTCCGATGGCTTTCATCGATCAGCATAAAAATGTCGGCGGAATCGTCCTGAAACTTTCTTTGATTCAATGCCTTGTCAAACTTGTGGATCAGTGTCGTGACAATTCCAGCCTTTTGCTCCGCCACCAGTTCAAGCAGATTCCGCCCCGAAGTGGCGCGATTAGGGTCAAGTCCGCAGGCGGCAAAGGTGTTACCCAACTGCTTGTCCAGATCATCACGGTCGGTCACCAGAACGATGCGCGGATTGGGAAAATCCGGATCGAAGGCCAGATTTCTTGCGAGCATCACCATGCTCAACGATTTTCCCGACCCTTGCGTGTGCCATATTATGCCACCTTTGCGCCGGCCTTCCCCATCGAATTGCTTGATTCGCTCCAGGGTGGACCGGACGACAAAGTACTGCTGGTAGTGGGCAATCTTCTTGATGCCGCCGTCGAAAAGCGTGAATTTGAAAGCCAGCTCAAGCAGCCGTTCAGGACGGCATAAGCTGTAGAGAGCCTTGTCCTGCTCCGTAATGAGCCTTTTCCCCTCTGCTTCCTGAGTGTCAAAAAAAGCGCGGGAAACGGCAAACTCACCTCTGAAAAGCTGTTTTTTCTGTTCATCCGTCAGGTTTTTGTGTACATAACCGGCAACATCTGTCTCCTTATCCCGCAGCTCCTTCCAGATACCCCAGAATTTAGCCGATGAACCCACGGTCGCAAACCGACTCTCGTTCTTATTGATTCCCATTACCAACTGCACATAGGAAAAGAGTCTGGGGATGTAATCATCGCTCTGATTACGGATACATTGAGATACGGCCTGTTCGATCTCTACATTGGGGGACTTGCATTCGATGACCGCCAGCGGTACGCCGTTTACGAAAAGAATAATATCCGGGCGGGCCGTTTCCGTGCTGCGTGAACGCTCCACGCTGTATTCGGCAGTAACATGGAATTTATTTCGCTCAGTAGTTCGCCAATCTATATAGTTTAGGTCGAAGCTCCTGGAATCGCCCTCGATTGTTTGTTCCAGCGCCGTGCCCAAGGTGATCAGATCATAAACAGCCTCATTGGTTTTGAGCAGGCCGTCGTATTTGACATTCTTGAGCTTCTGGATGGCCGTCTGAATGTTCTCCTCGCTGAAAAGAAACTCGCGTCCCTTGTAATGGATTCTGTTGAGCTTCTTGAGCTGCTCCCGGAGGATTCCTTCCAGCAGGATGTTCCCGGTCTTTCCCTGACGGGCGGCAAGCGCCTTCGATGGAGACAGGTACTCAAATCCCAAATTCGTCAGAAGCTGCAGCGCTGGAATCTGGGAAAGATGTTTTTCGTTGAATCGGAAGCCGTTCATGGTTTTCTCCTTGAAGTTCTCACCCTGTATAGCCGCTCGGTGAAGCCACCTTCCTGTTCGAAAGCGCCCGCCTGTGCAGATAACTTACGGTCGAGTAGATAGCAGCACAGGTTCAGCAGAGAAAGCGCGGCGTTAGCTACCAATGCGGATGACTGCACGGACTCTCACCGACGGGCACAGACAACTTTTGGCGTTCCCGTTTGTTTGTGTTCGTCTGTGTTTGTCCATGTCCGTCCGTGTTTCTCCGCTGCTCCTCCTCCACCCATGTACGCACCTCGTCCACAGTAGCGCACCGTTTCGCCTTGAAGCGCTTCAGCGCCGGATGATCCGGCGCCAAAAGCGCCAACCCCCTTTGCCGCAGGAAATCTTCGTAATCCAAGCGCAACTCCTCCAAGCTAGCCCGCGCCACATTGGTCAGCTTCAGTTCTGTCTTTTTCGATGTGCCTGAAGCCTGGCTACCTTCGGCGATGTTCTGAACCCCGCTGCGGGCTGCCTGCACCATCTGGTCACGCGTGCGGCTGAATTATCCACATAGAGGTCGCAGAACCGCACAGTTATGTCATAGACCAGTTGCGCTATCTGAAAACTCTTCAGCTTGCGGTAGCCGCCATGTTTCGGAATCAGAGGTCCCCGGTCAGACATTTCCCAGCCTCCTCATATCAGTCCGTGCACCGTCAGTGTTTGTTCATTCCTTCCATAATTCGCCACTTCCCCTTCAGCAGCTTCTGCAACAGGCCGCGTTTTTGTTTGCGGAAAGCCTCGGGGCCTGCTTCTCCAAAAGATTGATTCCTTGACGGGCTACGAACGCCTTTGATGGTGACATATACTCAAGACCAAGGTTGATTAGGAGTTGTAACGCATGGATCTGGGAGAGGTATTTTTCGTTGAATACAAAGTTCATAATAAACCTTTTGAATGTGCGTAATAAACACCTAAAGTTAAAGCGCCTACTACAGCCAATAGACAAATAATAATTAATGATAGTGGTATCTTATCACGCCAAAACCTGAAATGTTTTTGTTCATCCACCCAATCGATCTGATGTTGCCAAAAAAACTTGTAATGTGCATACAAATCACTGAAAAGTATCTGTTTGCTGATGCAATGCGAGTAGTATCTTGATTCGATTTCTGAAAGCTTTTCAGCTTCATCTGAAAAATCTAATTTTTCGGATGATTTTACAAGAAAATATATTGATTTAAGATCGTTAAACAATTGCGTTAGCAAGACTCCATTTTTTTCGTAGTTGAGCTTGGTCTCGCCATATGAATTTATGAGTAGCCCGGAAATACCTAAAATTATCAAAATTGCTGAGATATGCTTTGTTGCCAATATGTCTATGAATAATGCAAAAACGCCCACACCCATAGAGATGAATCCTATCCATCCCGGAGCTTTTTCGACAATATCGTAGGTAGCAAAGTGTTTTTTTGCGCCGAAGCCTATGTTGTAGGCGGTATCCGCAATTCTTAACAACAAATCATTCTTCTTCATCGTCATTCTCCTGTTTCGATAGGAACATCTACGCGATCCTTTGCGACAACCACATCGTTTCTGATGGCATAGCATTCCACTATATGCGGCCCCCTAAATAATGTGCGCTCCTCTTTTCTGTAAGAACCATCATCCTTGACAATTTGTCCGCGAATCTGATTCCTACGTTCAGCAATAGCCCCCCGGTTAAGAACTTTCCATTCAATGTGGTAAGGTTCAGGTACATCTATTTGGGTGATATGGAAAAGCAGTTTTTTGCATGCCAATAAAGGAAAATGCTTTTGAAGCATATAACGCAAAGTGTGCTCACGATATCCGCTCTGCGATACCTCACAGTCGATTTCAAGATTATAGCGGATATCGATAGGATACTTGTCCTCTATAAATTCTTCGGTATTATCCCAAGAAATAGCCGACTTTGCTACAGCCACTTCGCTTAAATTGGTAACAGCCGCAGGAAATGGACGGCCAAAAACCTTTTTCCACTTGTCATTAACACCTACCTGTCCTTCTGACTCGATTGCCGCCAAACACAGCTTGTATGACTTTTTTGCTTTACGTTGGAACTTTTTCTTAACAAGAACATGCTGATTACTACCTGGTGCCAAATAATATTCCTGATCTTGCAATTCCGAAAGATACTTGAAAAAGTCACGCATCATCCAATCGTAATATAGGTAACTTCTATTGTCGTACTCCGTTGTAGACTTCAGGAAATTGTAGGCCAGAGTATCGATAAGCAGTCCACTCATTTGAGCACTGTGCTTGTTTTTCCATGCTCGAGCCATTTTACACAGTCGTCGTAAATTGCTATTCTTATCCCTATCCAAATCTGAAATGGCTTTTATCTCACTTCGCGGTTTGGTGATTGGCCAGCTTCCACCGTTATTTGTATTTGGGTATTTGAAACTACCATCTTCTTGTTCAAAGGCAGGAACCACCTCGATTTCTTGGTTACCAAAAGAGACAACGACAACTTGTCCATCTCCCCAAGCATCTGTTCGAGAATAGCGATCTTTAATTGCACCTTTAACTTCCTGTAAAAGGGCAGATTGACGTCCATCTTTGAATCTTTCCCATTCGGATTTGGGCATCATGTAAATCATGTCCAAATCCGAAATTCCTTTGATGGCTGTATAACGGCCATATGAGCCGACCTGTAGACTGTTTGCTGTTTTGGATTCCGTATTTCTATATTTTTTGTTGAGACAGCGCGTTATTTCACCATAACGATCGCTGATTTGTTCGCTGTTATCAATAGCTAAGTTAGCTAAAAACTGCTCAAACATTTCCGCAACGGTCATTTTGAGATCGCCTCCTCATAAACTTTCACCCGCCATTTACCCGTCAACAATTTCTGCATCAGACCGCGTTTCTGCTTACGGTAGGCTTCCAGTTGTTTTCTTAAAAGGTCGATTTCTTTTCGGGTTATGTTGAGAATAGACGCAACTGCAATTTGTTTATCCAGCGACGGCAGGGGAAATGAGATTGCACCAAGGTCTGTGAAGCTGACGGTCTCGCGGACGCTTCCCTGTGCGCTTCTGCGAATGCGTCCTTTGGCCTCATGGGATGAAAGCCAGTGCAGGAAGAAATCAGAGTTGACTTTCTTATCGTCGATTTCGAAAACCACATACATCGGGCTGAGCACGCCTTCATCCCAACTATCCAGCCGTGAGATCGACCCAACGTTAATCCGGGAAGGATTATAGGCATACTCCCCTTTGAGGACGATTTTGTAGTTCGACAGATCGGCACTGGCAACGCGCCGTTCAAACTGATCCTCCGGCAGAACAAAGCCGTTACGATTGGTGACACTGAGAACACGATCAATGGCCACACCATTATTCCGCTTTGAGATTTCGATGGTAAAGTCTCTTATATGCCCCCTTTTATGCCGGTTATTCGACAGTAAGCCGCTAAGCAAACACCTGTACTGCTTCTCCTTAGCCGCAATTAGCCGCTCTGTTTTTTCGATAGATTGGTCCCAAGTGGAGAGTATGGTAACAATCTTCTCTTGAATGCTAACCGATGGAAGGTGAACTTTTATTTTGTGTAAATCATTTCTATTTACTCCTGGAACACCAGTTTTATCGCTGAATTTCTTAAAATTTTGAGAACTTAAGAGATAATAAACGAATTTTTCGTGATTCCCGTGAAAATCCTTAACCCATAGTGTTGTGTTAAGTGGCCAAAAGTCTCCTTCTACAAAAAATACTTCGCCTAAAGAACCATATCGACCCGTTACAACTCCTGGTCCTTTAACCTTAGCTTCATTATGATAACCAGAAACGCCGCCGGAAGAAATAATTGGATAATCTCCAGCAACTCTATTATATGATGGTAAATCAAATCCTCTCTGCAACGTGGAAACACAACCTAAAGCCTTCAATTGCCACAAGCCATTCATTCCTCGCCCTCCACCTTCTTTTGTCCCCGCACCAAATGTTTCGCACTTTTCTTCGGCGCAGGAAGGTCTTCCGGCATATCGCCGCCCAGATCCTTGATAGCTTTACGGACCTTACGTTTCACTAGTCGGCGGGTTTTTGACAGGGCCTTTGTGTCCGGGGCCAACGCCTTTGCCTGGGTTTCTATGAAAGCGGCCGCTGCAGTTTCCGATAATTGTTTTTGGGATGGATACAGGTAATTCTCACTGCTGACAATCGGCGTGCCTGTTTTGACTTCAAGCGCTTTACGGGCATCACCTGCGATTTTGCCGCCTTCCCTTGCGGCTTTTCGGTTCTTCTTAAATCCTTGTGCATCCTTTTTCCGGGCAATCTCGGTTGTGCCGGCTTCGCCCAGCATGGTGAAGATAAGTTCAAGATCGGTCATGTGGTCGCGGAGATTATGGTTTGCCCTCATCATATCCAGCCCTTTTATTTTACCGTGTTCACCGGGCGTCACCCCGAAGGTGGCACGTGCGATTTCGGCAGTAAGGATAGCGTATTCCAGCCCTTCCCTTACACCGCGCTCCTTCCATTCTCTGGTCAATTCGCCACGAATATTGATTGACCGAAGACGTTTTTCAATCCAGGCCTTCGAATAGCCTTTGGCCTCATAGAGCTCCCGGGCGCGAAGGCTTGCCAGTTCCGGGTCTTCAATCTCTTTCACCCGCTCATACCCAACCTTTGCCAGCCATTGCTTGAAAGGTTCGGCTTTTGGTGAAGGTATGGATTGAATAATGCGGAAAAGGGATTTGGTATTGGTACAATCCGTTTCCCTTTGCTTTCCATCAAGCGCCTTTAATTTCAACCGTACGATTTTTTCGTACGGTTGATCTATGCCTGATTCCTGAGCCATTTTGCGTTTTAGATCGGACCAGTAGCGCTTGGGATTGTCACTTTCCGAGAGCACACCAACGACGTCAATCACCGAAAACCACCATTCATTATTAAACCAGATACGGCGAATAGTCTTTTCCTGAAAAACAACTATTTGATTTTCCTTGATGTTTGTCATCTCGCAATCTCCTTAAGCATCACAGCCATCTTAGCCCGGACTTCGACAAGTTCGGTTTCAAGCTGGTCGATCTCCTGCTGGACGGCGTCGATATCGATCTCCTCCTCCTCTTCAAATGTGTCCACATAGCGGGAGATGTTTAGATTGAAATCGTTCTCCTTTATTTCCTCAAAAGTTGCTACATGTGCATACTTTTCAACTGATTGCCTGGCCTTCACTGTTTCCACGATCTTTTTGATATGTTCATCGGAAAGGGCGTTCTGGTTTTTACCCGGCAGGTAGTCGCGGCTGGCATCTACAAAGATCACGTCTTTGCGGTTCTGATTGACACCCCCTTTTTCACGGCTGCGATCAAATATCAGGATCGCCACGGGAATTGAGGTGGTCGGAAAGAGATTGCCCGGCAGTCCGACGACTGCATCCAAAATATTTTCTTCAATCATTTTTGTCCGGATACGCCCCTCTGCCGCCCCGCGGAAAAGTACCCCGTGAGGAACCACCACAGCGACCCGCCCCTCTTGTTCGAGAGCCGCTTCGACCATGTGACTGATAAAAGCCCAGTCGCCTTTGCTTTTGGGCGGAACTCCTCGCCAGAAGCGGTTGAAGCGGTCGCTTTTGGCCTCTTCCGCACCCCATTTATCGAGGGAAAAAGGAGGATTCGCGACAACGATATCGAATTTCATCAGGCGATCTTTTTCCACAAGCGCCGGACTGTTGAGCGTGTCGCACCATTCAATACGGGCTGAATCTGCGCCGTTCAGAAACATGTTCATCCTGGCCAGCGCCCAGGTGCTGCCGTTCGATTCCATACCGAAAAGAGCAAAATTGCGATCATTGATTTCTTTGGATACCTCGATCAGCAACCCACCGGAACCGCAGGCCGGATCACAGATGCGGTTTCCAGGCTTTGGGCTTGCCAGCCTGGCCACCAGTTCAGAGACCTTGTGCGGTGTGTAGAATTCCCCGGCTTTCTTGCCGGAGTCGGAAGCAAATCGCTCGATCAGATAGATGTATGTATTACCGATAACATCCTCGGAAACCTTGCTGGGACTCATATCCAGTTGAGGTTTGTTGAAATCCTCCAGAAGCGTCTTGAGGCGGCGGTTTCTGTCCTTGGTTCTGCCGAGATTTGCCTCGCTGTTAAAATCAATATTACGGAATACCCCTTCCAATTTCGCTTTGTTCGTTTCTTCGATGGCATCCAGCACGATATTGATCAGTTCACCGACATTTGCCGAATTGCGTCGTTCATAGAGGCTGTAATAATCGGCCAGGAATCTGTCTTCCACTTCATTCGTCGAATGATTCTTCAATTCCGCATAAGGCAGGATAAAGCGCTCGCGCTCCAGTCTGCGGCGGATGCGGGATTCGTCGTCGCCATACTGCCTGCGGTACACCTCATAGTGATCTTTCCAGACATCGGAAATATATTTTACAAACAGCATCACCAGAATATAATCCTTGTACTGCGCCGGATCGACAACGCCCCTGAAGGTGTCGCAGGCGGCCCACGCCGCATTATTGATATCTTTCTGATCGATTTTTCCATTCATAGTGTTATGCTCCTTGCGCCAGTCGGATTAAATGGGTCGAAATATATTTATATCGCTTTTCACCAAGCATTTTCATAAGTTGCTGCTCTTTCTCTGCGAGAGATGCCATCTCAACAATGGCTTTTTGCCGCTCAATGGGCGGAACGAAAATCTCTAGTTTTTCAATCTCCTCTTTGCTGATCATCTTTTGCGAGGTTCCTTTGGCGCGACTCGCCAAAAAAGCCTGTGCAGGCGGCTGATTTATAAACCAGTTCAAATATTCGGGCAGAATAATATTCACGGACACCCTTATCCTCAAAAGAGGCGCCGACACCAAGGCAATACCGGGATCATCCAGAAGAATGGCCGAAGTTGTGGAAAGCCCACGTGACCGGAAAATGAGATCGCCTGATTTCACTAGATGATGCTCTTTTGGCTTATCCATGTCAACCCGAACGAGAGCGCTGCAATTGACACGGTTTTGATCCGTCAGATCTTTCATCTGGATAACCGCTACTGCCCCGGAATTCATCGAATAAAGCCGCGCCCGAAACGAGTATCCCATTTGAACTGATGCAATTTTGTTTAACTCAACTTTCACTTTCCACCACCTAAAATATTGCTGAAATGTCGTTATGGCACTTATATAATCAAGAGGATTTCATTTGTCAAGAGAAAAATATGCAAAAATAGTGTTCCTGCAAAATATTATTGGGGATGGTTGTATGGTCACGCCTCTGAACTCGATTATTGATGTTGCTGCAAATAGAAACAGGGGTCGACACGGGGACGTTCTGGCGGAGTATGCAGGCGGAACAGGACGCTTTTAAGAGCTAGTGGTTCAGCAGGAAGCCGTTTCCGATCATAGGTATTGTACATACCGACACCTTTATCCACTCACTCCCCTTGTCGCAAACCCTGCTAATCGGCCCGCTCCGCGAGCTTCCGCAGCAGGGTATTTCTGGTAAACTATAAATGATAGGCGGGAACAAAGCTGTTTAAACATATATAACGAATTAATATCATGCGCAACAGTTCGTATTTACTTTGCATTTTAACCGGTTTTTGTCAAAGGATATTTGATAAACGACCCCGGATATCCTGCTATTTTCTCAAAAATCGCTGCGTTTTTTCTTCAGCCAGGCCGATACCACATCTTCATGCTGACGCGCATATTTCTGGTTTATTAGAATATCCACATCAAACCATTCCAGCGAGGCATACCAGGGAGGGAGACCGATTTTAAAACCTTCATCAAGCAGAAGGTCGTAAAAAAACAGAACATCAAAATGCATTTCGCCGGGGACAATGGAAAGTTCATAGAAAAAGGTCTGTACAAGGGGTTCCGAATACGCCAGGCCTTTCGGGAGCATCAGAATCTCTTCTCCGATCCTCCGGGCGGCTTCCATCGGATCTTCACCAAATTTCAGATGGCTTGCAGGCAGAGTCAATCCATGCTGGTTGACCTTTACCCGTTTTTCATCCATTCCTGCTATCTTCTCCCAGGCCGGATGCTCTCTGTATTTTCCGAGAAGAACTTCACGCCCCTTAACGACAAAAAGAAAAACGCAGAGGCACATTCCACCTGCTGGAACACTGGTATATCCTTTGGGCGGAGCAAACGGGGCCAACCACAAAAAGGTGTCATTCCGGTCTGTTTTTTGTGAGCACAAGTTCTTTACTCCTTTCTACCATTGGAGACCTTTGCAT
>Ga0180009_10005170_pt1 | contig 14083 bp, 9 predicted proteins | sample OS_PC_MetaG_FD_123537 | JGI IMG/M metagenome (GOLD analysis project Ga0180009, IMG submission 123537) | Groundwater microbial communities from the Aspo Hard Rock Laboratory (HRL) deep subsurface site, Sweden - OS_PC_MetaG | ecosystem: Environmental > Aquatic > Deep subsurface > Groundwater... | reverse complement strand
CATCTGGTTTCCGGACAGCAGCCGGCACTCCGATTACGGGGTGAGATTGAAAGGGTTAAATATAAGGTGTTGGATAATGACGGCCTGAAAGCCATGCTCTATGAAATCGCACCCGAGGACAAGGTAAAGGTGTTCGAGGAGACAGGGGACGTGGATTTCGGTTATGAAATTCCGGGCCTGGCACGGTATCGGGCCAATTTCTTTATGCAGAAATACGGGGTCGCCGCCGTATTCAGGCAGATTCCGGAAGATATATTAACCGCCGAACAACTCGGTCTGCCCTCCGTAATCCCCAAACTGGCATCCCTTCCCAGAGGGCTTGTGGTGGTGACCGGCCCAACCGGCAGTGGAAAATCGACCACGTTGGCCGCCATTGTCGATACCGCGAACAAGACCCGAAAGGATCATATCATCACCGTAGAAGATCCTGTCGAATTTGTTCACCAAAGCCAGAGCTGCATCATCAATCACCGGGAAGTGGGTATGCATACCAAGACCTTTGCAGCCGCTCTTAAAGGGGCGCTGCGGGAGGATCCGGACATCATCCTGGTGGGGGAGATGAGGGATCTGGAAACCATCGCACTCGCCATTGAAGCCGCTTCCACCGGCCACCTGGTGTTCGGAACCCTGCATACCTCCAGTGCGGCAAAAACCGTTGACCGTATTATCGAGGTGTTTCCTTCAGGCGAGCAGGCTCAGATTCGCTCGACCTTATCGGACGGTCTCCGGGCAATTATCGCCCAGGTTCTTTTCAAGCGAATCGACAAGAAGGGGCGTTGTGCGGCCCTTGAAATCCTTATTGCGACGCCGGCCGTTCGAAATCTGATTCGGGAAGGAAAAACCCATCAGGTCAACTCTGCAATCCAAACCGGCAAGAAATACGGCATGCAGCTTCTGGATGATTCCATCATGGAGTTGTTAAACAAGGGATGGATCAGTGCGGATGAGGCCTATCAAAAGTCGAACGATAAGGGCCGGTTCAGGGCGTTTTTGAAAACGCCGCCCAGCGATTTTACCGATGCATAAGAATAGAAGAGGCGCAAGATGAGAAAACAGGAAATCGATCATATCCTTTTACGAATGCTCGAATCCCATGGCAACGTGTCGGATTTGAATTTGACGGTGGGGAAGCCGCTTCAGGTGGAAAGTTCCGGCCAGCTGGTGAAAGTGGATTTGGAGCCCGATGTTGAAGTGTTGACTCCTTTTCAAACCGAAGTGTTTGCCATGAACCTGGTCAATCAGGACCGGCGCCTGACCGAAATCCTCTTAAACGAGGGATCCTGCGACTTATCCTATGCCCTGGGCGACAAAGCCCGTTTCAGGGTCAATATATTCTCCCAATCCGGCAAGTATTCCATCGTATTGAGAAAATTGGAAACCAAAATTCCGACAATGAAGGATTTAAATCTTCCCGTAGCCTTTAAAAAGATTGCAGCGGAAAAAAACGGCATCGTCTTTGTCACGGGGGCTACGGGGTCCGGAAAATCCACATCCCTTGCCGCCGTGCTGGATGAAATCAATCAGACGAAATCGGTTCACGTGGTGACCCTCGAAGACCCCATCGAGTTCCAGCACCCGCAAAAAAAGGCGACGTTTAACCAGAGAGAGCTCGGTACCGACTATGATTCATTTGCCACCGGGTTGCGTGCTGCGCTTCGCCAGGCGCCCAAGGTCCTTCTTGTGGGCGAGATGCGGGACCGGGAGACGGTTGAAATCGGCTTGAGTGCGGCGGAGACCGGGCATCTGGTTGTGTCGACTTTGCATACGGTGGATGCCGGCCAGACCATCAACCGTATCCTCGGCATGTTCAACACGGAAGAAGAAAACCAGATTAGAATCCGTCTCGCCGATACCGTCCGCTGGATCGTCAGCCAGCGGCTGCTGCCCAAAGAGGGTGGAGGACGCGTTGCCGCCTTTGATATTCTGGGCTCCAGCTTACGGGTAAAGGATGCGATTCTCCATGGCGAATCCGAAGGGAAAACGTTTTATGAAATGCAGGAATCCGGGAAAGCCTTCGGCATGACCACATTTGACGGTTATATTGTGGGTCTTTACGCGGAAGGTCTCATCTCCGAAGATACCGCCATGGCATATGCCTCCCGAAAAGGGATCGTCGGCCGCGGGATCGATAGTGTAAAGAGCTCCCGGGGTGAGGCGACAACGGACATAGAAGATCTCGAAATCGACCTGGATTATGAAACATCCAATACGGAAGAATAAAAGGAGCAGCGTTCCGACATATGGATATCGTATGTGAGCATTGTAAAAGTAAATTTAAGGTTCCGGATGAAAAATTTCCTCCCGGAAAAGTCGCCTCCTTTCCTTGCCCCAAATGCAAACAGAAGATTACGGTGGGGGCCGCTAAAAAGCCTGATCCCGCCCCCCAAGCGGCTTCTTCCCCTGCTGACGATGCACCCACAGAGGACTACGATGCTTCGGACAAACCGTTTGACTTTGTGGAAGAGGAGGGTAAGACCGCTTTGGTTTGTGAGCCGGACCCGGCCATGAAAAAGACCCTGATTGCAGCGTTGGAGCAGCTGGAATACCATATTACAGACGCAGCGGATACTGCCGAGGCGCTGAAAAAAATGCGCTATCACGTGTACGATGTGGTTTTTGTCGATGAATCCTTTGATACCGATAATCCCGATTCCAATGAGGTTTTGGCATATCTCGAGCGGCTCAATATAGCCGTCCGCCGCAATATTTTTGTGGTGCTGATCAGCCAGCGGTATCGAACCACGGATAACATGATGGCTTTCAATAAAAGCGTGAATATGGTTATCAACGTGAAGAATATCGGGGATGTTCGAAAGGTATTAGGAAAGGGAATTACCGACAACGATTTCTTCTATAATGTTTTTAAGGAGACATTGAGAAAAATCGGAAAGGCATAGAGGTTCGACACCTATTTGATCCGGTATCTCAGGGGTGCGAAGCTTAAGTTGCTATTCTATTGTTTCTCCCAGTATCCGCAAGCCTTCCAGGGTCAGGTTCGGTTCGATGGACTCGATGGTTTCGGATACCGCCTGCATTACTTTCGCCAACCCGCCGGTGGCGATCACCTTCGGATTCGTTCCCAACTCCGTTTTAATTCGTTGAACCATGCCGTCCACAAGGGCGCCGTATCCATAGATGATCCCGGATTTCATACTGCTATCGGTACTTTTGCCGATTACGCTTTTAGGCGGGGTGAATTCCACCCGCGGAAGTTTGGAAGCTTTCTGATAGAGCGCTTCGGCTGCAATCTTAATCCCCGGACTGATAGCGCCTCCCAAGTATTCTCCTTTTTCGGAAATCACGTCAAAGGTGGTGGCGGTTCCGAAATCGATCACAATCATGCCGGTTTTATATTTGTGATAGGCCGCTACGGAATTAACGATCCGGTCGGCTCCCACTTCCGACGGATTATCGATAAGAATCGGCATGCATGTCGTAGATTTGGCATCCACCCAGTGGGGTGTATGATTCAGATATTTTTGGCAGAACAGATCCAGGACCGTGATCATGGGAGGCACCACGCAAGAAATAACGGTTTTTTCTATGTCCCCTGTTTCGATTTTATTCCGGCCGAATAAGTTGGTTACCAGAATATAGAACTCATCTTCCGTCATGTTTCTTTCGGTTCTTACCCGCCAATCATCCACCAGGCGACTGCCGTCATAAAGCCCCATGACAGTGTTGGTGTTTCCGATATCGATTGCCAGCAGCATACGATTTATCTCCTTGTACTCTTTCGTAAACGAACAATTCAATCAGCCTTTCAGAACACCGGGTTCAAGGAATAGTGGAATAGTGGAATGTTGGAAAGTTAAATATTTACTTTTCTATTCATTATTCCATTGTTCCACCATTCCAATGTCGATGAGGGAAAATGCTCATCCGTAACTCAACACGTAAAAACCAACGCTCAGTCTGTTTTCGGATCAGAACGCCTCTAGACATTTCTTATAGCATCAATAATCTTCAGCGTAGAATATGTACCGGCAACATCATGAACCCGCACGATATGGGCTCCCCCAAGGGCTTCGGCTGCAACCGTTGCTTGGGTTCCGGTTTCCACCGCTGCTGCCCGGGGATGAATTTCTTCTTCACCGAGAAGTTTTCGGATGAAGGCTTTTCTTGAAGATCCCATGAGGATCGGCACCCCCAGCGGCTCCAGCAAATGCAGGTGTTTGATGATTTGAAGATTATGTTCAACGGTTTTACCGAATCCGATGCCCGGATCGATGATAATTTTCTGCCGGGGTATTCCTTTCTCCTCGGCATATTGAATTCGATCTGCGAGGAAGGCCGTTATTTCTCCCATCAAATCATCGTAGACCGGGGAGATTTGCATGGTTTTCGGCGTGCCTTTCATGTGCATGAGAATGACCGGCACGCCGAAGCTTGCGGCCACCTCGGCCATGTACGGGTCGGATCGGAGGGCGCTGATATCGTTTATCATGGAGGCCCCTGCGTCCAGCGCCTGTTTTGCCACCTCGCTTTTGGCGGTATCAACAGAAATGGGTACCGAGACATGCTCTGCAATCGCCTCAATGACCGGTATCACACGGCGGCACTCTTCCTCGATGGATACCTGGTCTGAGAAAGGGCGAGTAGACTCTCCACCGATGTCCAGGATATCGGCGCCATCCTCAATCAGTTTCTGAGCATGTTCGACGGCAGATTCAAAGGAAAAAAAGTCGCCCCCATCAGAAAAGGAGTCTGGCGTCACATTAAGAACGCCCATGATCCGCGTGTTTTCACCGAGCACGAGGCTGTGGGAATTCCATTGGAGTGTGTAGGTGTTCATCTTCCGGTTCGTCAGGTCTATGCGCTGGGTTTCTCGGAATCGGTTTCCGTATCTGTCTCTTTATCCGGCTCCGGCTCGGGTTCAGGCGCTGAATCGGTTTCGGTTTTAACGGAGGGGCTCGGCGCTTCTTTTGCTGTTGCCGTTTCCTGAGCGGCTTTTTTCCGCTTCTCTTCTTTAACCCGTTCTGAAGCCGATTTCGAAGGTAGTTCAATTCCGGGTCTCATGGAATGGATCAGCGCGTCCAGTTCGGCACCCATGACGGTTTCCTTTTCCAAGAGAAGATCGGATAATGCATGTAAAATATCGAGGTTTTCTTGCAGCACCTGCTTAGCATTGTCATAGCTGCCCTGGATTAGAATTTTAACCTCTTCATCGATCTTCTTTGCTGTTTCCTCGGAGTAATCCCGATGTTGTCCAATTTCACGGCCGAGGAAAATATGCTCTTCATCCTTTGCGTATGAGAGCGGGCCCAGCTTTTCACTCATTCCCCAGTTCCGAACCATTTTCTGAGCCATGTCCGTGGCCTGCTTGATATCATTGGATGCACCGGTGCTGAATCGAGAAAATACAAGCTCTTCGGCTGCCCGCCCCCCAAAAGCCACGGACAGATCGCTTTGAAGCTGATCCTTGAATTTAAACTCCCGCTCTTCAGGCAGAAACCATGTAATTCCTGCGGCACTGCCCCGGGGGATGATGGTGATTTTATTGACGGCATCGGTATGCGGCAATAACCGTGCAACCAGTGCATGGCCGCCTTCATGATAGGCTGTGGTCCGTTTGTCTTCTTCAGAGATGACTTTCGATTTCCGCTCAAGACCCATGTAGACCTTATCTTTCGCATCTTCAAAATCGACCATCTCCAGCTTTTCTTTATTCCGCTTCGCTGCAATGAGCGCCGCCTCGTTGACCAGATTTTCCAAATCGGCGCCCGAAAATCCCGGCGTGCCTTTGGCCAGGATGATGGGTTCCACGTTCGGATCAACAGGGGTCTTTTTCATGTGAACTTTTAGGATTTTTTCGCGGCCCACAATATCCGGCAAGGAGACTACGACTTGACGGTCAAATCGGCCCGGTCGGAGCAGAGCCGGATCCAGAACATCGGGACGGTTGGTTGCAGCTATCAGGATAACCCCTTCATTGGACTCGAATCCATCCATCTCCACCAAAAGCTGGTTCAATGTCTGCTCCCTTTCATCGTGCCCGCCGCCGAGACCGGCGCCCCTGTGGCGGCCCACGGCATCGATTTCATCGATAAAGATGATGCAGGGCGCATTTTTCTTTCCCTGGACAAAGAGGTCCCGAACCCGGGATGCGCCCACACCCACAAACATTTCCACAAAATCGGAACCACTGATGCTGAAAAAGGGAACACCGGCTTCTCCTGCGATTGCCCTTGCCAGGAGCGTCTTACCGGTTCCCGGCAGTCCCATTAAAAGAACGCCTTTGGGAATGCGTCCGCCCAGGCGTGTAAATTTTTTCGGTTCTCTGAGGAAATCCACTATTTCGCTCAATTCCTCTTTTGCCTCATCGATTCCCGCCACATCCTCGAACGTGACTTTCTCCTGCTGATCCGACAACAAACGGGCGCGGCTTTTTCCGAAAGACAATGCCTTGCCGCCGCCGGATTGCATCTGCCGCATGAAGAAAACCCATACGCCGATAAGTATCAGCATGGGAAACCAGGAAACCAGAACCGACATGTACCATGGAGATTCAGCCGGTGGTTTGGCCTTGATGGCAACGCCCTTCTTTCGGAGAAGCGGGATCAACTCAGCGTCCTGCGGTGCATAGGATTTATACCGATTCCGATTCTTATCGATGATGTACAACTCCTGCCCCTGAATGACGACTTCGGCCACCCGTTCGTCATCAACCATGGACAAGAATTCGGTATAGGCGATATTGGTTTCAGAGAGGTGCTGTTGATTAAAAAGGTTATAAAGCATGACCATCATCAATGTGATGACCAGCCACAGTGCCAGATTCTTGTAAAATGGATTCAAAAGGTTTCCCTCCCTCTCTCTCGCTCGATCATAACTGCACCATCGATTGTTAATCGATTGACATTATCCAGAGTGTCCTGCTCAAAAATAATCATTATACATAAATAACCAAGAATTCAAAATAATCATTAAACGTCATCAAGCAAGACCATTTCCGCTTTCAATACGGCTTGTGTTGATGATGTCACTTTTACTGAATCATCGATTCTAAGCCCCACCACCCAGATGATTCTGTCCTCACTCAGCAACATGGGGTGTTTTCCCCTGTTTTCCCGTGGAATCTTGTTGTTGATGAAGAAATCTTTCACTTTTTGGGTACCGCTCATACCAAGAGGCGAGAACCGGTCGCCGGGTCGAAAGTTCCTAAGAATCAAGGGAAATCTCACGGTATCCATATCAAAAAATGCGATACGATGTCCAGAGTTTCGAGGATTGATACTGAGCGGGTCCAATATCCGAGAGAACGTTATTTTCGCCCGTATTTCTTTGATCATCACGGTTTCGAGTTTTCGAACATCGTAATCAAATCGGGGGAGTGGAGGATTGGCTGCGGTCTCACGGAGCGGGTTCATTTCCGTTGAAACGATCAGTTTCTTTCCGCTTTTTAAAACGCGGATGCGATCCGGCAGGTCTGTGGAACCATGGGAAGCGCCGTTTCTCAGATGCTGTCTTGCCGATTCGATGTGGGTAAAGGTGATGCGCCGAAGATCGCCTTTTATCTCAGAAATGGCCTTTCTCAGAACACGCCGCTGCAGTGCCGGATGCATGGCCTTCAACCGGTCAACCGAAAACACCAACCGGTCTGATAATCGACGGCGCATCGATTCTTCAAATATCGGCTCAATGAGTTGCTCAAGCCATTCCTCCTCGGATTTTGTGATATGAGCCAGACGGGTCAGTGCGGATGCAATTTGGGGTTGTATCGATGCCTTTATGCTCGGAATCAGGTCGTGGCGGATTCGGTTTCTCAAATGCTTCCGGTCCTCGTTCGATTTGTCCAGAACATAGTCGATCCGGTTTTTTTTCAAGAATCGAAGAATTTCATCCCTTTTCAGCTTGATGAGCGGCCGAACAATTATACCTTCCCGGACCGGCGGGATACCCGACATGCCCAGGGGACCGCTCCCTCTGAACAGATGGAGCAAAATCTGTTCGGCATTGTCATCGGCGTGATGTCCCAATGCAATTTTGCTGTAGCCATTGTTTCGGGCAACATCTAATAAAAAGGAATAACGCAAATCCCGGGCAGCTTCCTCAAGAGAAAGCTTGTGCTGTTTCTTGTATTGTCGGACGTCTTTTTTTTCCAAATAAACCGGAATGTCGTAAGCGTTTGCCAAAGATCGGGCAAACCGGGCGTCATTGTCGGACGCCTTTCCTCTCAAGCAATGATTCAGATGGCCCAGGGCCAGCCGTATCTTCAATTCATCGGATAAATAATGCAGGATATGGAATAGGGCGACGGAATCGGGTCCTCCGGACACCCCCATAAGCACCGCATCACCGGGCTGAAACATGCCGTATTCGGAAATGGTTGCAGCTACGAATTTGATTATCGGGTTTTTCCGGGGTACGTTATCCACCTGCATGAGATGAAATCGGTTAAAAAAAAGTTATTATAAATAATTATAAATATTTCAGTATGTTCTAGCCTACGATAGGGGCTTGATCATGTCAACCATTTATCTTTTCTCTTGAAAAAATGAACGGAAAATTTAATATTACCTCGGGTTGTGCTAAGCGGGGAGCTAGCGGTGCCCTTATCCCGAAATCCGCTTCATGCGGGGCTGAATTCCCTCCTTGAGGGTTCAAGGCTAAGGTCGAGCAAACCATTTTGATCGGACGCCGCGCAACAGACGGTCACGAACCTCGTCAGGTCCGGGAGGAAGCAGCGATAAGTGATGCAGGCTGTGTCGTGGATCGATCCCGATCATGTATAATGGTTTCAGTATCTTAGCAACGGATTCGAATGGAGGGTGCACAACCTCATCCCTACCCACCCAAGGTATTCCATAGCAGATTATACATGCTCCGTTTCATCTTCCGTCACTCCCCGGACGATGCTTAAGGTGCTGAAAATAAAACTTTAAACATCATTTTTTCACTCCTTGACAATACACAACAGGGTCTTATTATTTGATGAAAGTTTTTTTGGAAACTATGATTCTAATTCTCAAGAGAGAACGTTAGGTGATGTCGGACAAAAAAAAGAAGATTGAGAAGTATACGGAAGCTGAACAGATCGGTAAGGAAGATCAGGAATCCGCAAAAGAGACCGATAAGGACAAACCCGATAATAAGAAAATCAAAGCAGAGGAAACGGACCCTGTTCAAGCTCTGGGAAAAGAAGCCGAATCCGCAAAACAAGAGGCCCAAGAGAATTACGATAAGTATCTGAGGGTTTCCGCGGAATTCGACAACTATAAAAAGCGCTCCAGCCGCGAAATGAATGACTTCAGAAAGTACGCCAACGAAGCATTGCTCAGGGAGATGCTTACCGTAGTGGATAATCTGGAGCGCGCCATCGACTCCTCAAATGATCATGTTGAGAATAATTCTTCCGTCGTTGAAGGGGTTCGCATGACCCTATCGGGGATTCTCGATCTTATCGAAAAACATCAGGTATCCCCTATAGAATCCGTGGGCAAACCGTTCGATCCCCAATTTCATCAGGCATTTCAGCAAGAAGAATCAGAGGATCATCAGAGTAATACGGTGCTTAAAGAGTTTCAAAAAGGCTACCTGCTCCATGACAGACTGCTTCGGCCCGCCATGGTTGTGGTTTCCAAGAAAACGGAAACCCCCGACCCTGAAAAAGCCGAAGACGACAATGCTTCTGAAAAAGAATAAGAATATGAAAGCTATCCACATATAATCGGTAAGGAGGAGACAATGGCAAAGGTAATCGGAATCGATTTGGGGACCACCAACTCATGCGTGGCCATCATGGAGGGGGGGGATCCGGCCGTGATCAACAATCCCGAAGGCGGGAGAACCACACCTTCAATCGTAGCGGTATCGGAAAGCGGTGAACGGCTGGTGGGTCAAATCGCCAAACGCCAGGCGATTACAAACCCTGAAAATACGGTGTTTGCCGTAAAACGACTCATCGGTCGCAAATATGCAGATCCTGTAGTCCAAAGTGACATCAAAATCCTGCCCTATAAAATGGAACAGGCGAGCAACGGAGACGTCCATGTAAAGATCCGAGGCAAACAGTACAGTCCTGCGGAGATTTCATCTTACATTTTAGCCAATATTAAAAATACCGCGGAACAATACCTGGGAGAGAAAGTCAGCGATGCCGTCATTACGGTGCCGGCCTATTTCAATGACAGCCAACGGCAGGCCACCAAAGATGCGGGTAAAATAGCAGGGCTGAATGTGCTGAGAATCATTAATGAACCGACGGCAGCCGCTCTGGCCTATGGGCTGGATAAGAAAAAGGACGAAAAGATCGCGGTCTTCGATTTGGGCGGCGGGACCTTCGACATCTCCATTTTGGAAATCGGCGAGGGTGTCTTTGAGGTCAAGGCCACAAACGGCGACACTCATTTGGGCGGTGAGGATTTCGATCTTCGACTCATCGATTTTCTTGCGGACGAATTCAAAAAAGATCAGGGAATCGATCTTAGAAACGACAAAATGGCGTTGCAGCGACTCAAAGAAGCTGCGGAAAAGGCAAAGATGGAACTCTCCAGCTCCATGGAAACTGACGTCAACCTGCCGTTTATCACTGCAGATGCCAGCGGTCCGAAACATTTGAACATGAAAATCAGCCGGGCAAAACTGGAATCCCTGGTTTCCGCCCTGATGGACAAACTGGAAAGTCCGTGCCGGACGGCCCTCAAGGATGCCGGAATGAGTCCAAAGGACATCGACGAAGTGGTTCTGGTGGGGGGCATGACCCGGATGCCGGCGGTTGAGGCGCGGGTGAAGGCGATCTTCCAAAAAGAACCCCATAAAGGCGTGAACCCGGATGAAGTGGTGGCATTGGGTGCTGCCATACAGGGCGGCGTGTTAAAGGGCGATGTAAAGGATGTGCTTTTGCTGGATGTAACACCGCTTTCACTGGGTATCGAAACCCTGGGTGGCGTGATGACCCGGTTGATCGAAAAGAACACCACCATCCCCACCAAGAAAAGCCAGATCTTTTCCACCGCCGCAGACAGTCAACCGGCTGTTTCCATCCATGTATTGCAGGGCGAGCGGGAAATGGCGGCCGGCAACAAGACGCTGGGGCGATTTGAACTGGTTGGTATTCCACCTGCTCCCAGAGGCGTTCCGCAGATTGAGGTCGCCTTTGATATCGATGCCAATGGCATCGTGAATGTGTCGGCAAAGGATATCGCCACGAGCAAAGAGCAGTCCATTCAGATCACCGCGTCCAGCGGTTTGTCCAAAGAAGAAATCGATCGCCTGGTGAAAGATGCCGAGCTTCACGCTGAGGAAGATAAAAAGAAAAGGGAACTGGTGGAAGCCAGAAACCAGGCGGATGCCCTGATCTATTCCACGGAGAAATCCATCAAGGAACTGGGTGACAAAGTGGATGAAGCCACCAAGTCTCAGATCGAAACTCAGATCAGGACCCTGAAGACCGCCATAGAAAGTGAAGATGCCGCTGAAATCAAACGCCTCAGTGATGAGTTGACCCAATCCTCCCACAAATTGGCGGAAGCCATGTACAAGAAGGCTTCGGAAGCCAATGCCGGTGGCGCAGAAGCAGGGGCCGGTCCGGATCCGGGCGCGCGAGCCGGAAGCGCTCCGGGAGGAGATGATGATGTGGTGGATGCAGACTTTGAGGAAGTAAAAGACGATAAATAAGAAATATTTCTAATACCCTATTGGAAAATCCCGTGCGTCCCTGAGACCGCGGGATTTTTTTTAGGTTGGGTTTGACATATACCGGTTGATTATCTAAGACAAGAGCCATGAACATCGCAGAACTCCTCGTTGAAGGCGTAAAAAAACACGGCGGCCATTCGGCTGTTCATTTCGGCCGGCAAACCGTTACCTATGATGAATTGAACCAGCGGGTGGATGGTTTGGCCCACGGTTTGGGCCGGCTGGGAGTCGAAACAGGAGATGTCTGCGTTTTAATGATGCCCAACTCAATCGAGTGGATTGTGGTTTACTTTGCATTGGCCAAAGTCGGGGCAGTCGTTTTACCCGTAAATTTCCTGTACCGAGAAGGAGAGCTGACACATATTTTCAGAGATTCCGGTGCCCGTGTGTTCATCGGCCACAGCGACTACCTGGAGCAACCTATCTTGACCATGAAAACGCTGCCTAAGATGAATCTCCGAATTGCACTGGGTGTGACAGACAAAGAAGGATTCGTCCCCCTTGAAGAACTCTTTGCTGATGAAAAAGAAAGAGAATTCCCGATTTGTCCGGTTAAAGATGAAGATATCTGGGCTATCATCTATACCAGCGGAACAACAGGCCTTCCCAAGGGGGCTATGCTTTCCCATGGCAATCTGACCAGCAATGCCATGACCGTGGCTGCCCTGCGTACCACCGGCCCGAATGACGTGGTCCTCGGTGTGCTGCCGCTTTACCATATCTATGGGCAGACGTGTGTGCTGAATGCTTCTCTCTATCCGGGCCTGACCGTCCGCCTGTGGCCGCAGTTTGACGACAAGGAACTGTTCGATGCCATTGAGGCCGAGCAAAGCGCTATCCTTATTGCCGTGCCCACTATTCTAAACCGGCTGTTGGCACTTGCGGGCAGCCGACCGCCTAAGCGGTCAGGGTTGCGGTTCTGCATTTCAGGCTCCGCGTCTCTCCCTGCTGATATCCTCAATCGATTCCAGGAAAAATTCCAGACCGTTATATATGAAGGATACGGACTTACCGAATGCTCACCGGTTTGCGTGGAAAATCCTCATGGACAACCCACTCGACCCGGTTCCATCGGAGTTCCCATACCCGGATTTGAAGCCCGGATCGTCAACGTGGAAGACGAGGATATGCCTTTGGGAGAGGTGGGAGAGCTCATCGTTCGCGGTCCGGGTGTCATGAAAGGATATATGAATCAGCCCGAGACCACCGCACGAACCCTGGCCAATGGGTGGCTGCATACCGGAGATCTGGCGCGTATGGATGAGGACGGGTATTTCTATATTGTTGATCGAAAGAAAGATATGATCATCAGGGCGGGATATAATGTCTACCCGAGGGAGATTGAAGAGGTTTTGTACACCCACCCGGCAGTGGCGGAGGCCGCAGTAATAGGCATACCCCATCCTGAACTGGGTGAAGAGGTGGCGGCAGCCGTGGTGTTTCGTCCGGGACAGCAGATCACTGCAGAAGAACTTCAGCGGTTTGTAAAGGAGCGCGTGGCACCATATAAGTATCCGAGAAAAATCCATCTCATGGATGAACTGCCAAAAAGCCATACCGGCAAAATCCTCAAACGGGCCATCAAACTGGAAGAAATGTAACTTAGTGCCCATGTAGGTAAATTTAACGACGTATTTTTATCAAGCCGACTATTTTGTATGAGCTGAATTCAAAGAGTTTAAAATTTGAAGTGCCTAAAGTGAGCTAAAGTTGAGGAATGCGCTTTCAGCGAGGTCTGGATTAATAATGGACGATCAAGCGTTCTCAAAAAAAGTATTTAAAATCGATAGAATACATTAATTTTAGGCACTTTAGCTCACTTTAGGCACTTTAAACTTTTGCATGGAATGATCAAACAAGCGCAAATACGCAACCGTATTTAAGAATACGTGTACTTTAAGGAGATAACATGAAAAATGTTGCTATCATCGGAGCCGGAACCATGGGCCACTCGCTGGCCCAGGTATTTGCCCAGGGAGGATATCAAGTATTTCTGAACGATCTCTCTGAGGAGGCCCTGTCAAAGGCACTAACCCTCATGTCATCGAACCTGGACACGCTTTCCAGGGCCGGGCTTTTTGATCCGGCTGAAAAATCAAAGGTGCTGGAACAGCGGATTACCTGTACAACGGATCTCGCCCGGGCCGTTGCCCAGTCGGAACTGGTCATTGAAGCGATTGTTGAGGTTCCAGAAGCAAAAAAAGAGATGTTTTCCGAGCTGGATCGGCTTGCACCCCCAAGTGCCATATTATCCAGCAATACCTCGTATCTGGATATCTTCCGGTTCGTTGAGACCAAAAGACCCGAAAAAGTCATCATTACCCATTGGTTTACCCCGCCCCATATCGTGCCGCTGGTGGAGATTGTACAGGGCCCCCAGACCGGCTCGGAGACGGTGGCAACTGTCGAGCGCATTCTCAATGGCCTCGGAAAGAAGACCATT
>Ga0180009_10005169_pt1 | contig 14084 bp, 14 predicted proteins | sample OS_PC_MetaG_FD_123537 | JGI IMG/M metagenome (GOLD analysis project Ga0180009, IMG submission 123537) | Groundwater microbial communities from the Aspo Hard Rock Laboratory (HRL) deep subsurface site, Sweden - OS_PC_MetaG | ecosystem: Environmental > Aquatic > Deep subsurface > Groundwater... | reverse complement strand
GCGTATTTATAATATAAGTCAATCGGCCTGTTGTCTGGCGCGCTGATGATAAGCGGAGTTCTGGCTTCATCAATTAAAATTGAGTCAACTTCGTCAACAATCGCGAAATTAAATGGACGTTGAACCATTTGATCTTTATCAGCGACCATGTTGTCGCGCAAATAATCAAATCCAAATTCATTATTTGTTCCATATGTTACATCTGCTTCATACGCCTGCCTTCTCTCAACCGGACGAAGATGGTCATAGTCAATTTCTATCATTGGAGAAATAGTGTCATTGCGAGGGAGCGTATCCGCGACCGCGGCAATCTTATCGTCGTGTTGAGTATTGTTATTTTTGTCATCCGTGTTTGTTGCGTCGTTAAGATTGCCACGCTCGTCAGTAGACTCGCTCGCAATGACATGAGAATCATAGATATAAGATTTCTCATGCTGAATACAGCCCACAGACAAACCAAGAAAATCATAAATCTGCGCCATCCATACAGCGTCGCGTCTCGCTAAATAATCGTTTACTGTGACGACATGCGCGCCTTTTCCTTCCAAAGCATTCAAATATATTGTTAGAGTCGCGACCAAAGTCTTGCCTTCGCCAGTTCTCATTTCAGCGATATCGCCTTGATTAAGAACCATTGCTCCGATTAACTGCACGTCAAAGTGGCGCATCCCTAACGCGCGCTTTGATGCTTCACGAACTACAGCGAACGCGTCTGGCAAAATATCATCTAAAGTTTTTTTGTTTTTTAATTCATCACGAAACTTCTGCGTCTTCGCGCGCAGCTGGTCATCTGATATTTTTTCATATTCAGATTCAAAATCATTGATTTTCTCAACCAATGGTTTTAACTTTTTCTTGATATGCCTGTCCCCAGGGTCGCCAATTATTTTATCTATAAATGACATAATTTAATGCTTAAATTCTAGCACAAAATATGATAAAATAGAAGTATCAAAAATAGCCTGCCCGCAGTGCTACAACGTTGCAGGCGGGCTAATCTTAGCCAAAATATTAATATATTGACACAAATTGTTAGATATGCTATAATTATATTCTATAATCGCTCATTCACACAAATCAGAAACCCAAGAAAGGAGGAAATCGAAAATGCTCGCCTGTCGCGGAAAAGGACAGGGGGTGGGAAGCATCACTCAAGAGCTAGTACGAAGCGCTGCATCTCTCGGGCAAGACACTGAAAGAATCCAAGAGTTTCTATTATGGCTCTTGTCTCTGGAGGATGGAATGTCCGGGAACGAGGTAGCGCGAAAAGTGCAGTTGTTCGCGAGTGAAAGCGGTTGGGAAATAGCGGAACACCGTTTGAGGGGCTTTAAACGCCTCTATGAACTGCGTAGAACCGCTGAATTCCAAATCCACTTCGCTCAATTCCTAATGATGTGATGTAGTACCTCCCCTATTACATCTACCTCACCACGTTCCGCGGTACCGGGTACAAACCCACGACTGCGGATAAAGCATGGAGGTAGTATAAGTGTCCCACCTCGAACCCATCAACCTCGCAGTAGCAGAGCTACTGTCGAAAGTCGGCGACCTTTCAGTGTTCAACATAGACAGTATCACTGGAATCGCCTCCGAGCTCCCAGACGATGAGCAGGAGCGCATCGTGCACATCTTGCGCGCCAGGGAACAGCGCCTGAACGCGATGTGTGGAGGTGCGTGATGAACGGCATGATGAGATTGTATCAGCTCACCGCCGCGCCAAATCTGGAAGCAAATGACGAGGTGATGAATCATTGTAACTTCGTCGGCTTTCTGAATGACGATCCCAGCGAGCCCATCGACGATGGCGATCATCAGACCATTGAAGCGGCTCAGTTTGAACACGGAGCGCACGCGCTGATCGAGCCCATCAGCATGGCTACATGCCAACGTGCATTCGAAGGCCACGAGCCGTGGTCTATCGACAGCTAGAGACCTCCCCTCTCTAGCCGCCTGAGGTCAGTGACGTGTTTCCCCACACGCGTTGCTGGCCTCCTTTTTTTCTGAATTGATTATCATTCCAGCACCGCCCTAATCCGACGCACTCCAGCGGATGCTGGCTGTTCTTTTATAATCTTGAATTCGCCCATGTCCCCTGTTCTCTCAACATGCGGACCTCCGCAGATCTCTTTTGATAAATTTCCAATTGTATATACTTTTACTTTATCGCCGTACTTTGAATCAAACACTCCAACAGCGTGTTTTTCCTTTGCTTCATCAACATTCATCTCTTCGCACTCAACATCATAATCAGAAACAATAGCGTCATTCACGAAATCCTGCACATCACAAATTTGGTTATCCGTCATTTTTTGTGGATGGGAAAAATCAAAACGCAAACGCTCTGCTGTAATATTACTTCCTTTTTGCTGGACATGCTTGCCTAAAACTTCTCGCAAGCCCGCGAGCATAAGATGCGCTGTGGTATGATATTTTGTTGTCTGCTCTGAATTGTCTGCAAGTCCGCCTTTAAATCTTCCTTGAGTTGCTGTTCTGGATAATTCCTGATGCTTATTAAATTCTTCATAAAATCCTTTTTCATCAACTGACAAATCATGCTCATCAGCCATTTCTCGCGTCATTTCCAAAGGAAATCCATATGTCTGGAATAAATCAAAAACATCTTTTCCGTTAATTGCTTGATCTGACATTGCTTCTTTTGAAACCAAATCTTTAAATTTTTTTAATCCTTTTTTAAGTGTTTTTGTAAATTTTTCTTCTTCTTGGTCAAATTCACTGATTATTTGATCTTTATTGTCTTTTAATTCAGGATATTGGCCGCGCATTATATTAATCACAGCTAAAGCGACTTTTGAGCAGAACATATCGCTAATTCCAATCAAGCGAGCATGGCGGATAGCGCGTCGTATAAGTTTTCGGACAACATATCCTTGGTCTAAGTTTGATGGAACAACTCCATCTGATATTATCATTGCTGCTGAACGGATATGGTCGGCAATTATGCGCTCTGACTCATCGCTCTTTTGATCAGCTAATTCGCGCACCTTATCCAAAACAGGACGTATTGTATCTGATTCAAACACACAGTCCTCTCCATTCAAAATCGTCACAGTGCGCTCCACGCCCATTCCAGTATCAACATTTTTCTGCGCTAATGGCTCATATGTTCCATCTTCCTTTTTGTTGTATTCCATGAACACGTTATTCCAGATTTCAACATATTTTCCGCATGAGCACCCAGGACAACACGCATCAGAGCACCCGTCTTTGCCAACATCATAGAACATCTCGCTGTCAGGCCCGCATGGCCCTGTCTTGCCAGCAGGGCCCCACCAGTTGTCTTCTCTGCCTAAAGGAAAAATACGAGGCATATCGCCAGGAAGCTTGTCATCCATACTGCCGCCAGAAGACGAATCAGCTACGCCTGCGCTGATTGAAGCTTTCTTAAACAAACCTTGCCAGATTTTGATTGACTCATCATCGCGAGGAACATTTTCATCTCCCTCATAAACTGTGATATATAACTTACCAGGATCAATGCCTAATTCATCAACTAAAAACTCCCAAGACCAAGGAATTGATTCTTTCTTGAAATAATCGCCCAAAGACCAGTTTCCAAGCATCTCAAAAAAAGTAAGATGCATAGTATCCCCCACATCATCAATATCACCAGTGCGAACGCATTTTTGCACGTTCACGATTCGCTTGCCTGAAGGATGTTTTTGTCCCATCAAATACGGCACAAGAGGATGCATTCCTGCTGTAGTGAATAAAATTGTTGGATCATTTTCAGGAACCAAAGAAGCAGAAGGAATCAGCGCATGTTCCTTTTTCTTGAAGAATTCAAAATATTTTTCTCTAAGTTCTTTTGCTGTAATCATATATAAATAATAACAAAAAAAGAAAGCCCGCGCAATCCTTATTGCTCGGGCTTTTCTATATGAACGGGACAAATTCAAAACCGAAAGTGTTTTTTACTATGAACTCTTTTTCTCCTTCTTCTGCTGTGCGGGATATACAAACCATGTTATGGTCCTGCGTTGGAGTAACCAGACATCCTCCAATTTCCAAAAGATCCTTTAGTTCTTCTGGAATATTGTCGAAAGCGGCTCCAGAAATAATACGATTGTATGGCGCGTGCTCTGTCCAATGCTCGCTTGCATCCCCAATAAAATAATCCACATTTTCAAGATTAAATTTCTCTAAATTCGCCTTTCCAAATTTACCAACCTCCTGCTCAAGTATTTCATAAGCCCATACATGACCGCGATTTCCGACCAAATACGACAACAGCGCGCTCTGCCATCCAGACCCAGCGCCGATATCCAGCACATTATCGTGTTCCTGCGCGCCAAGCTCCTCAAGCATGAATACCACAGTTCTTGGCTGGGAAATAGTTTGTCCTTGACCAATTAACAGAGGATGGTCTTCGTACGCGCGATGAAATTCTTCTGCAGGAACAAACTCCTCTCTTGGAAAAGCCAAAAGCGCTTGTTTTATTCTTTCTGACCGCAAGGCTCCGATATCTAACAAATGCTTTATCATCTTTTCATTCGTCATCATTTGATTATTCCTCCTCCTAAGCATATTTCTCCTTGATAAAGAACAAGTGATTGTCCGCTCGCGACCGCGAATTGCGGTTTTTCAAACTTAACGCGATACGCGCCTTCATCCTGCCTTGTAATAGCGCACTTTGTCAATGGCTCCCGATAACGGATTCTGCATTCGCACTTTTGAGGCGGCTCTTTGCCTGAAATCCAACTAACATCCTCAATTTCTACTTCAGACGAATACAGCGCGTCATCTTTCGAATTGTTTGCCACCACAAGCTGATTTTTATCAAAATCCCTTTTTATAACATAATAAGGCCCTGTGCCGCCGACTTTAATTCCTTTTCGCTGTCCTATTGTGTACCAGAAAAGCCCTTCATGTTCTCCGACTTTTTCACCATCTTTGGTAACAATATCTCCGGGTTTTTCTTTTATCTTCCGCGACAAAAAATCTTTCAAAACAAGATGCCCAAGAAAACACACGCCCTGGCTATCATGCTTATCATGGTTCAGCAACCCGAGCTTCTTAGCCAGCTCGCGCGTCTGCGGCTTTGTGTATTTGCCAACAGGAAACATTGATTCAGACAATTGTTTTTGATTTAAGCGATAGAGAAAATAGGATTGATCTTTATTTATATCAATTCCCTTAAGCAGTTGGCATTGGTTGGAATTTGGAATCTGGGATTTCCTCACATAATGTCCTGTCGCAATCATGTCTGCTCCCATCTCAACAGCTTTATCTAAAAACACGCCAAACTTTATCTTCTCATTGCATACCACATCAGGATTCGGAGTGCGTCCTTTCTTGTAATCGCTGAAGAAGCAATTAAGCACCAAATCTTGGTACTCCTTCTTAAAATCAAGCGTATGAAACCGGATATCAAACTTAGCAGCCGCGCGCATGGCATCTTCTCTGTCTTTCAGCCACTGACCTTCTGATTTTTTAAAACCACGCATATCATCGCCCCAATTCTTCATATAAAAACCAAGCACATTATAACCCTGCTTTTTTAATAACGCGGCTGATACGGATGAATCCACTCCGCCTGACATTGCTACCGCGATAGTTATATTATTATTGTTAGAATCTTGTTTTGACATAACAAAAATTCTACCCTCTAAATTTCTGTACGCCTTGTTGAATAGCATCAGAAAGAGACATGCCGGGAATTTGCGGCTTATTATTGCTCTCTTTATCAGAATCAGATGATTTTTTGCGCTCATTATGCTTCGGCTCTAAATGAGGAATTTCACCATTGCGAATTTTCTTTAAGCATGATTTGCAATAAATAGGGCGCTTGTTGTCTGGCTTAAAAGATAAATGCGTTTCAGCGCCGCACACTCCGCATTCTGCTGTGTATGGCAGGTCTTTATCTTCTTCATCTTTCTTATTGCCGCGATTCTCATCACTGCGGCCACGCGGCGATGGAATTGACTTATCAATAGATCTAGGCCTTTGCGCGCCACGCCCATCTGCGCTCGCATCACCACCATCCCTGTTTGCCTCGCTCCATCGTATGATTCTTTCCTGAACAATCTCAAGTTTTGTCGCGTACCTCTCGCGCGAAATCTTTATTACTTTATCTCTATTTTCTGTTTCACCTGAAATGGGAGGCATTGTGGTCGCGGAAAATGGCTGAGAAGAAATCCCATCAATCATCAACTTCATATAAACATCATACCTTCCAAGATTAACTAAGTCTTCCTCAACAAAATACGGTTCAAACTCTTTTACTAATTCTTCGGCGTCAGTTGCTCCAATCCTAAACAGCATTATAGTGCCAACATTTCCAAATACAGAAGCTCGCACTAAATCATCCAATTGCTCTATATATTGATGCGCGATAATCAAATTAAGCCGGTATTTGCGGGCCTCAGACAATATATTCGCGAAAGATTCTGTCGCGAAATTCTGGAACTCATCAACATATAAATAAAAATCTTGCCTTTCTTCTTCAGGAATATCCACTCTGCTCATCGCGGCCATCTGTATTTTTGTAATAAGCATTGCTCCAAGCAAGGCGGAATTGTCTTCTCCAACTCTTCCTTTTGCCAAATTCATTAAAAGAATCTTTTTATTATCCATTATGTCACGCATTGAAAAAGATGATTTTACCTGCCCAACAATATTCCTAATAACAGGGCTTGATAAAAACTGGCCTACTTTATTCTGAATAGGAGCAATTGCTTCTGACTGGAATTTATCAGGATATTTTGAATATTCATCAAGCCAGAATGAGCGGACCACTGGATCTGTAATTTTTTGTATAACTTTTTTGCGATATCCTTTATCAACCAAAAGGCGCATTACTCCAAGCAAAGTTGAATCAGGATATTCCAGCAAGGCCAGGATTGCGTTGCGCAAAACATATTCAAGACGCGGACCCCATGAATCTGCCCATAATTTTTTGAAAATTCCAATCAAGCCAGACGCGATCAAATGCTGATGAGAGCGATCCACTTTTTCAAACACATTGAACGCGATTGGAAAATCCAAATCAGCTGGATTAAAATAAATTACGTCATTCACGCGGCCACTCGGAATATAATTAATAACTTTTTCAACTAAATCACCGTGAGGATCCACAACCGCGACTCCTTTTCCATTCTGTATATCCTGAATAATCATATTCTCAAGCACAGTAGATTTTCCCATTCCTGTTTTTCCGATTAAATACACATGTCTGCGGCGATCATCCTCTTTAATGCCAAAACGCCGCTTCTCATTGCGGAAGTTTGTCAGGGCCAGAGCTGTCACATCATCTGACTTATTTAGTGAATGCGCTATCTTATCCATATCTTTTATTTGATTAAATTATACCACAAAATAAAAAAACCCGCCAAAAGGCGAATTCTTATCATTTTACTGAAATAAGTTCAAGAATATTTACGCAACAATAAAAGTATATTTTTCATTCTCATTCTTTTTAAATTTTTCGCTGTTTGAAAGCGCGAGATAAACAGTGCCTTTCTTAACCATTCTTTGAGAGAGAACCGCGTCAACAATCTCATCACGGCTCATTGGATTTTCCGCGTTTTTCAAAATCTCTTTAATGACATCGCTAACAACCCCGGGAGTGAACCCCCATTCTTTGAGCGCGTAAATTCCGCGTCCAACTAATACATAACGGTCATCCAAAATCAATTCATTATGCACTGTTGGGGCATATGCTTTTTTGGAATCAAATCCCGCTTTATTGATATGCTCCGCAATATCTCTGAAATGCAATGGCTTTTCATTCTTTTTCATTACCAAATAAATCTTATCGCCCATGCGCTTTGGGGTAATTGTACTCCACTGAGAAAGGCCATATTCGCCAAAAGGATTCTGTTTAATCTTTTTTGTAGCTCGCAAATGAGCATGGATTGGCTCTGCTTTTTCAGGATCAAAATCAAAAAGCTGCTGATGCTTTAAAAATATATCCGTCATTTTAAATTTATTAAACAGCTCATCACGCTCCATTGGCTGATTATGCTCTTCTAAAATGCGAGTCAATTCCGCAACTGTTGCTTCCAGCTTGTCCCAGTCAATAAATTCCAAGCGCCATGTATTATTAAATTCATCTCTAGATTCACGCAAAATTCTGTTAGCCGTAAGCTTCTCAAGCAAGAAAAGCAAATGCCTGCAATATACCTCTTCTTTGCCTTCATTCTGCAAAAGATACTCAATCATATGATTTTCTTCCATGATTCCGCCGTATTTTTCTAAAGCAGTGATTACAACAACTTCAACTGGCTTTACAGTGTCTGTAAAATAATCAAGAGAACGAATATGCTTAATCGCGGCATTCTCAATCTGGCGGACGCGCTCTCTTGTAATATTATAGTTTTTTCCGATCTGTTCTAATGTTTCATTTTCTTTTCCATACAACCCAAATCTGCGGCGCAGAATATCCTGCTCGCGAGAACCTAATTCAGAGAAAAGCTTTACAACAATTTCCACAGGATTAAACTCAGCAAGCTGGTGCTCCTGTTCTGTTGCAATAACTTTGTCTAAAATTGAATTTGGATTTGAAACTGATTCCATAATATTTAATAAATATAGGTATTTTTTTAGCTAATATTAGCCCAAAACTGACTAAATCAACTAATTTATATCTATATAATATCAAAAAGCTGGCAATTAGTCAACCCCGTCATGCGACAGGTCAAAAGTTTGCCAGCAAAATACAAAACCTAATTTTTATTCCTTGTCCCCTCCTCTGCCAAGCAGAGCCATTGCAATAATCGGCGAAATTATCCAAAAAAATTCTGCCTGCGGTCCAAGAAACCATTCTCTCGTAAAATTAGATAATTGATCATGGTATTCTGGAGAAATAAACGACAAAGTAATGCTTATTAAAAGCCCAACCTGCAGCATGCTGAACACAATCACCTGCAGCCACCCGCCTGATGTCTCTGATTTTGCAAGAGTCCGTAATACGCTTGATCTAGATAAAAAGAAAAACAAAATCACAAACACTCCAATGAACAATGAAATCTTAAATATAAACACATTATTCGGCCCATAATCCTGTGGAATAAGCTGGTCAATAAAAGGCGAAGACCGCAGTACTGCTAATCCGATATAAACTGAGATTAACATTAGAATAATACGATCCCTTCCTAATATAAGGCCATATATTAAAGAAGATACTAAAAAAAATAGGATTATGAATAAATCCCAAGTTGGCTTAGTAAAATCAAAATTAGCAATCAAATTATTAAAATTTGCAATTGCCTCCCCAACATTTATCACCATTGATGTTGATGTGGATACTGCGTCAGTTGTTGTAGCTGCTTGCAGTAGAAACATAATATGATTATTATACCACTTTTAGCAAGCTCTGTCAGATATGTATCCACATGCTAGAACCATCCACTTTTTTCATCCCGCAATTCCTCAAATAGCTTCTTCTCTTTGCGAGAAAGCTTTTTTGGAATTTTGATGTCTGCGATTACAATATGATCGCCTTTTGATGATGACTGCACATGAGGCACGCCTTTGCCCCGCAATTTAAATTTAGTAGATGGCTGTGTTCCTGCTGGAATCTTCAAATTGACAGCGCCATGCACAGTTTCTACTTTAATAGTATCCCCTAATACTGCTTGCGCCACAGAGATCGGCTCAATTGTGATAATATCGCTTCCATTTCTCTCAAAACGTTTATTCGGCCTTACGCGAACATGGATATACAAATCTCCAGACAAACCTCCGCGCTCTCCCGCGTTTCCAAGTCCTTGCATGCGGACTGTCTGGCCATTATCTATGCCAGCAGGAATTTTAATTTTTATATCATCCTGCTTCTCCGCGCGTCCTTGCCCATGGCAATTAGAGCATGGCTTATCCGCGCTTTTTCCTTGCCCATGGCATTCTGGGCAAATTGAAGCGGTCTGAAACGTACCAAGCATAGTAGAGCGTGTTTGCACTATTTGCCCTTGACCATTGCATCTCGCGCATTTTGAAATTTTGGTTCCTGGCTCTGCGCCATTTCCATTGCATTTCTCGCACTTGACTACGCGCGAAAGGCGGATCATCTTTTCAACGCCAAAAACTGCTTCTTCGAATGAAACGCTCATCTCAATTTCCATACTCTCTCCTTGTTGCGGGCCTGTCTGCCGCGATCGTCTGCGTCCACCCCCGAATCCGAACATCTCGCCGAATATGTCGCCAAGATCGCCAAAATCAACATTCACTCTTTGCCCGCCAAATCCGCCTTGTGAAGAAAAACCGCCTTGCTGTGCTTGCCTTACAAAGTCCTGCCAATTCATTCCTGTTCCGCCGAATCCTTGACCTGAAAAAGCGCTATCGCCAAATTGGTCATATTGCTCGCGTTTCTTCTCATCACCAAGAATCTGGTATGCCTCGTTTATTTCCTTGAATTTGGTCTCGTCTTCGCCATTATTCTTGTCAGGATGATGAACATGGGCCTGCTTGCGGAAGGCCTTTTTAATTTCGTCCTGGGACGCTGACTTGTCTATTCCTAGTACTTTGTAATAATCTTTTGGCATTATTATTTCCTATCCTCAAAACCCAAACCAGTATTTGTCTGTGGAGCATCCGCGGCTTTGATTTCTCCGAAGCGTTCTTCGTATTTTTTGATGTTATCGGCCAGAGCCGCGACAATTCGCTTCATGTGTCCTGGGCTTGTAAGCACTTTGCTTACTACACGCCCAGACTGGCCCGCGACATTCATAAATACCATCATAAACTCTTCCTGCGTATGATTCACTTGCATCATATTCGCGTATTCAGCGCCAGGAATATTATCCGCGATTTTTATTTGTTGCTGGCCCGGCTGTGCTTGTCCGCCTTGGGCGGGATTTTGTTCATTTGACATATTTTTTATATATAAATTTAATCTATATTTCTTATTTTTTAACTTCCTCGTATTCGCCTTCAACCGGCGCACCTTCTTGCGACGCACCTTGTGCTGCAGACGCATCCTGTGCCTGCCCTTGGGCGGCGGATGCGGCCTTATTCATCGCCTCCCCAATCTTCTGCATCTCTTTAGATAGTTCTTCAGTTGCTTTCTTTATTGCCTCAATATCTTCGCCATCTTTAATTGTCTTCAAAGCATCTATTTTTTCTTGAATTGGCTTTTTAATTTCATCACCAATTTTATCCCCTGCATCTGTCATAGCTTTTTCAGCAGTATAAGTAAGCTGTTCTGCTAAATTGCGGACTTCAACTGAATCTTTCTTTTTCTTGTCCTCTTCAGCATGGGTTGCGGCATCTTGCTTCATTTTCTCCACTTCAGCATCTGATAAACCTGTTGAAGCAGTAATTGTAATTTTTTGCTCCTTGTTAGTTGCTTTATCAACTGCTTTTACATTTAAGATGCCATTCGCGTCAATATCAAAGCTAACTTCTACTTGCGGCATTCCGCGAGGCGCTGGAGGAATTCCATCTAATATGAATCTGCCAAGAGTCTTGTTATCTGCTGCGAACTCGCGCTCACCTTGGAGGACATGAATTTCTACAGAAGTTTGATTATCAGCAGCAGTTGAAAAAATCTGTGATTTGCTTGTTGGAATTGTTGTATTGCGCTCAATTAAAGGAGTGCGAACTCCGCCTAATGTTTCAAGGCCTAATGTAAGAGGCGTCACATCCAAAAGAAGAACATCTTTTACATCGCCTTGCAAGACGCCCGCCTGAACCGCGGCTCCGAGCGCCACGACCTCATCAGGATTTACGCCCATGTGCGGCTCTTTTCCAAAGTATTCCTTAACTTTGGATTGCACCAAAGGCATTCGTGTTTGCCCGCCAACTAAGATGACTTCATTAATATCGCCTTTACTCCATCCAGCGTCCTTCATTGCCTGCTCAACCGGACCAAATGTCTTTTTCACTAATTCGCCAACCAGTTCTTCAAGCTTGGCGCGCGTAATGCTCATCACCAAATGCTTCGGTCCAGACGCGTCAGTCATAATGTACGGCTGATTGATTTCAGTTGAATTCGCGACCGAGAGTTCGTGCTTTGCTTTTTCAGCTGCTTCGCGAACTCTTTGCATTGCCATAATATCTTTTGCCAAATCAATTCCTTGATCTTTTGCAAACTCCTTAACAATATAATCAATAACTTTCTGATCAAAATCATCTCCACCCAAGTGAGTGTCTCCGTTCGTTGCTTTTACTTCAACAGTATCCTGCGATACCTCCAAAAGCGAAATATCAAATGTTCCACCTCCAAGATCATACACCGCGATTTTCTCGTCTTTCTTTTTATCAAATCCATACGCTAAAGCTGCCGCGGTTGGCTCGTTGATGATGCGCTTGACTTCAAGGCCCGCGATCTTGCCCGCATCTTTTGTCGCCTGGCGCTGCGCGTCATCAAAATATGCAGGCACTGTAATTACTGCTTCAGTGATTTTCTCTCCCAGTTTTGCTTCTGCGTCTGCTTTTAATTTCTGCAGAATCATTGCTGAAATTTCCTGCGGAGTATGCTCTTTGCCAGCCATTTTAATTTTTACCCCGCCTGCCCCGCCTTCATGGCTGTTGTCTCCTGCCTGCATAATCTTAAACGATGAAGTTTTGACTGCTTCCCGCACTTCTGAATCGTTAAATCGGCGCCCAATAAGGCGCTTTATGGAATACAAAGTATTCTCCGGATTTGTCACGGACTGGCGTTTGGCTGAATGACCAACTAGCCGCTCCCCGTTTTTCATTGCAACAACAGAAGGCGTGGTTCTGTTTCCTTCCGCGTTTTCCAGAATCTTTGGCTGACCTCCTTCAATAATTGCCATGGCGCTGTTTGTTGTGCCAAGGTCAATTCCTAGTATTTTACTCATATAATATTCTCCTATTATTAACTATTTATTTACTGACAATTACTTTTGAATGCCTAATCACGCTATCTCCGAACATATAACCTGCCTGTATTTCCTGAATCACAGTATCAGATTCTTTGCTTGACTCCTTCTGCGAAACTGCTTCATGCAACTCTGGATCAAACTTTTTTCCTATAGCGTTAATTCTTTTTACGCCCAAATTATCTAAAACATCATTAAACTGCTTTTTAATATGGAAAAGTCCTTGCACCCATTCCTCTTTTTCAGCATCTTTCGGCACATGATTAATAGCCATTTCAAAATGGTCAATAATCGGCAAAAGATGATCCACAAACCCCATAGCGCTAATCTCGCCGATTCTGCTGATTTGCGCTTCATGCTCTTTTTTCAAATTCTGATAATCTGCTTGGCTGCGCTTCCATCCAGCAAGATTCTCTTCTGCTTTTAATTCTAAATCTTTAAATTTTTTATCTGTTTTCATGTTATTCTTCCAATAAAAATTTAATGTATTTAACAAGTCCCACATTCTGGCTGTAATCCATTCTCATTGGCCCTAAAATTCCAATGACCACGCCGTCGTCCAATAAAGAAAATACGCTTCCGCACTCAATGCCAAATGGATTATCACTTCCAATCAATATAGCAATATCACGATCAAGCTGTTTACTGATACTGCTCATTACCTCATCTAAATGGTCAATCATCTCTGACATATGCACCACAACATCTTGGTTTGAGAATTCTGGATGACTAAACAAATTAGAAAGTCCGGTATAGTACACATCATGCGGTGAAAAAGCAACGACAATAACATTGTGTGACACATCTGCCGCTTTTTTAGCCATTGATTTTACATTTTCGGACACATTTTTTGATGCACTATGCGCTTGGTCAATTTCTTTTTGATTCTTTTCTGTAATATCTTTTGCTGCGCCGTGCTCAATGTAGTACCTATACCCAGCTTCTGTGGGAACTCTTCCTGCAGAGGTATGAGGATGCGTGATATAGCCTTCGCGTTCTAGCTCCTGCATCCAGTTGCGTACTGTTGGGCCGGAAACATCTTTCATGTACTTTTCGGAAATCAAAGTAGAGCCAACTGGCTGCGCTGTCTTGATATATACCTCTATAATATACTGTAAAAGCTTTTGTTTGCGAGAATCCATAGTATTTTTAAGTATACACGACCTATTATCACTCGTCAAGTAAGAGTGATAATAATATATCATATTATATTTTTGTGTCAAGAAAAGGCTACGCCTGTGTTAGCTCCTCGGCTCGGAAATACAAAAGCAATCTTTTTCATTT
>Ga0180009_10005168_pt1 | contig 14085 bp, 13 predicted proteins | sample OS_PC_MetaG_FD_123537 | JGI IMG/M metagenome (GOLD analysis project Ga0180009, IMG submission 123537) | Groundwater microbial communities from the Aspo Hard Rock Laboratory (HRL) deep subsurface site, Sweden - OS_PC_MetaG | ecosystem: Environmental > Aquatic > Deep subsurface > Groundwater... | reverse complement strand
GAAACTGCCCCTCATGAGCTTCTTGAGCCAATCTGCCGGCTTTAGATAATAGGGGACTGGTTTCTACCATCTTGAGAAGCTATTCTACTCTGAAGAATCTATCCAGTCAACACTATCGGATAAACTTACATTTCATCGGGAACTTCTATCCCCAAGATACCCAGAGCGTTGCTAATTACCTGAGAAGCACTCGCAACCATCATCAAACGAGAATCAACCAAATTCTTGTCTCCCGCACCCAGAACCGGGGTAAGTGTGTAGAATGCGTTAAACCTCTTGGCCGCTTCATATACATAAGTAGCAATTTTGGTAGGATTGTTGCTTTCAATCGCGGTTTTGAGAACCTTGGGATATTCCGCCAATATCCTTATTAAAGCCCTTTTACATGGTTCAGATAGTGTTTTTTCCGAAAACTTCGCCGTTTTCCTCAATCTATCAATATCGACTCCAGCCAATTTGAGAATACTATTTGCTCTTACAGCGGTGTATTGAACGTAAGGAGCGGAATAGCCCTCCAGCTTTAATGCTTTATTCCAATCAAAAACAAAACCTTTCTTCGCGTCCTGTGATAAATCGTTCCACTTTAAAGCTCCAACGGCAACTTGTCTTACAACCTTATCCCTCTTTTTTCTGTCTCGACTCAACTCTTTATTCTTGGTATCCAATATTTCACCGGCTCTCTTAAAACCCTCATCTATAACATCTCTCAAAAGAATTACTCTCCCTTCTCTGGTTGACATCTTCCCTTCCGGAAGTCTAACCATTCCGAAATACACGTGCGACCAGTCCCCTTCAATGTTGTGCCCCAGTCTGCCGAGAATACTAAAAAGCTGTCGGAAATAAAGTTTTTGATCATCACCAACTACATATATAACTTTATATGCCCCAAGTTTCTCTTTACGGTATCTGGCACCGGCCAAGTCCCTGGTCATATACACACTGGCCCCGTCCGACTTTTGAATTATTGCCACACCCAATCCTTCCTTTTTCAAATCAACTACTAAGGCTCCTTCGCTGATCTTTCCTACCTTACTTTTTCTAACCTCATCTATTATGCCGGCAAGCATCGGTTCATAGAAACTTTCTCCAAGAGCCTTTTCAAAATCCACCCCAAGAATTTTATAAATTCCATCAAATTCTTTCATTGATAAATCGATACAGGTTTTCCAAATCCTTCGGGTGTCTTTATCCCCCCGCTCCAATTTCCTGAACCACTCCCGCCCTTCCTTCTCCAAATCAGAAACAACAACCCTATCCAAGGCGTCCTCCAATACTGTTTCCATATTTAATTCCTCCCGGCCAATATGCTTTCTTTTCATCAATTCCTGACTTACGTCTTCAATAGCTTGCTTTAGCTCGGGTTCTGAATCTATTCCCTCCTTCTCCACCTTTTCTTTCATTTTCTCCCTTAACATATCCACCTGTTTTTTATCTTCGTTGTGGAACTTTACATACAGCTCCTGCAATTCACCAATCGGGTCTTCAACTTTGGACAAATGATCTTCGTCGCCCCATCTTTTTATTGCAACAATCAACTTTCCAAACTGCGTACCCCAATCTCCGATATGGTTGTCTCTTATTACTTCATAACCTTGAGATTTATAAAGATTTGCAATGGCATCCCCGATAATTGTGGATCTTAAATGTCCATAGGTCATTCTTTTTGCAATATTTGGAGATGACATATCAATAACAACTTTCCTTCCCTTTCCTTCATTTTCTTTCCCGTAATCCTTACCCATATTAAGTATCTGTCCCATAACTTTTCTACCGAACTCAGTCATATCAAGTTTAATATTCAGAAATGGCCCCATATCCGAGGCCTGTTCTACATAAACCAATTTCTTTGAGGTCAAATCACGTACGGTTTCTGAGGCCAACTCCTGGGGTTGCATTCCCAACTGTCGGGCAAAACCAACCAAATTTACTCCATAATCAAAACCTGTTTTTTCCGGAGCTTCGGTAATTACAATACCGCTTTCCTGTCCCTCGGAGAAAAAATCTCCCACCACAAACCGCTTTATTGTCTTTTGTACGTCTTCAATAGCATAGCCAGGAAACACGCTGTTTATTTTCCTCCTTTCCACTTTATCATCCCTCTCCATATCTATATTACTCTCTCAGAAGGGCAGCTGTCATGCAATGTACAGCACCGTATCCACCCACCAATTCTTTTATATTAGCAACTTTTACATCTAGACCCAATTTACGCATAATTGTATTTACATTTCTGTGTTCTTCATCGTCAAGAGGTACAACAACCGTGTTGTTTCCCAAATGTAAGAAATTAGTAGAATATCCCATTTGTTCTTCTTTACTAATATCTATAACTTCAACCTCAATTAGTTTTAAGAAATCTCTTAATGAACCAATGTTTTTAAAACTTATATCTCCCTTGTTGAATGAAACTAACTCAACCCTTCTTTTATCAACCTCTTCACCACAGGCTAATACCTTATCCTCATTTAAAGGCATCATGTATGTATCTAGATGCATAGCATCCATTTCTTCACCAGGTTTTCTTTCTTCACCGTCATACGCTACTGAATATAATTTCATTCCTCTCGATTCCAGTAATGATTTAATACCTTTATAAATTCTTTTAATGCCCTCTTGGTTTGTTCTTACATCACAACCCACAAGACAATTGTTACCAAACATAAAAGCGTCACCACCTTCGAAATTCCCACCATCTACATCAACAAGTTTGTCTTCATAACCTAAAAGCTGATATCCTCTTCTAAACAATTTTACCTCCGGCTGTCTTATTTCTCTTTTCATGCGAGACATAATTATTTTGTCTCCCAATGCGTTCGACTGATCTCTGGCATACATGATGTTGGCCATAGGTCTATCTTCTGATATGCAGAGTGTCCAGTTCAAGGCAATTGCTTTTTCCTCTCCATGGTATTTCAAAACATCCTCAGCTAATATTTGATCTACATAATCTAATATTCTCAAATCACCTTTATATTCTCCTTTTTCTTTGTTTACTCCATAGTCAGGATGATCTTTGTAAAATTCGTAAAAATCCCTACCCCTTCTTTTTATAAGTTCACTTAACTCAGAGATAGTATTAGGCATGTTCGGATCGATAATTGGATTTTCTGCTATAACATCCTTCATTCTTATAACATTAATACCACTATTCTCAAGAAGTTTCTGCATATTTTTAAATTCACTCCTACCCTCTAAAACATCAAATTTTTTCCAGAATAAACTTTCGTCTTTCGGTAAAAGTTGACCTAATATTGTTTCGCAACCCGGCTCTCCCCAAATAACTAAATCCTTAAGTGGATCCGTTTCATTAAATACGCAAACACGACCATCCGGATTTTCTGTTAGTCTTTCTTGATTTTCTTTTATTCTATCTTTCATATTATTTCATAAAAAAACCCGCACTGCGGGGTTACCTGATTAAAGGCAAATTTGCCTCCTTTCGATCCTCCTATTTAACCTTACATTCCTCATAATAGATAGGCTGTAATATATAACTAGATATGGTGTTTTGTCAAGTTTTATTTAAATACTTGTTCAATTCTTTCCATTGCCCAGTCTATTTGATCTCTTGTAATAATAAGAGGAGGTGCGAACCTTACTACCATATCGTGTGTCTCTTTCGCCAGTATTCCCTTTTCCTTTAGTCTTTCACAAAATGGTCTGGCTTTTCCGTACTCTGGTTTTATTTCAACTCCAATTAATAAACCTTTACCACGTATTTCCTTTATAACTGGAGAGTTCATCTCAAAAAGTCTTTCGGTAAAATATTGGCCCATACGCTCTGAGTTCTCGGGTAATTTTTCATCAACAATAACATCAATTGCCGCAGAGGCAATTGCAGAAGCAAGAGGACTACCTCCGAATGTGGAACCGTGCTGTCCCGGTTTAAATACCCCCAGCACATTTTCATTAGCCGCTACTGCAGATACAGGTAAAACACCACCAGACAAAGCTTTACCTAGGATATAAATATCAGGCGTAACGTTTTCATGGTCGCACGCAAACATTTTTCCTGTCCTACCAAGTCCTGTTTGAATTTCATCCGCCATAAAAAGTACATTATTCTTTTGACAAATTTCAAAAGCTTCTCTTAAGTAACCATCAGGAGGTACTATCACGCCCCCTTCACCTTGAATTGGTTCGACAAGAAACCCAACGGTATTTGGAGTAATTGCATTTTCAAGCGCTTTGTTGTCTCCATATGGAATCAAATCAAACCCGCCCGTAAAGGGTCCAAACCCATTTCTGTAGTCTTCCTCACTTGAAAAGCTAATTATACTGATCGTTCTTCCATGAAAGTTCCCCATGCAGGCTATTATTCTTGCTGATTCGCCTTTCGGGACTTTATGTTCATATCCCCATTTTCTGGCCGTTTTTAGTGCTGTTTCTACAGCTTCCGCACCTGAATTCATCGGAAGAACGAGATCTTTATTGGTGATAGTGCTTACTTTCTCAAGAAAATAACCAAACTGATCGTTTCTGAATGCTCTCGAAGTTAATGTGACTCTATCCAGCTGTTTATGCGCAGCCTCAATTATTTTTGGGTGTCTATGGCCTTGATTAAGAGCGCTGTATGCACTCAACATGTCTATATAAGTATTACCATCCACATCTGTGACCCAAACTCCTTCTCCTTTTTTTTATAACAACATCAAGAGGTTTATAGTTTCTGGCACCGCGTTTTGTTTCTAAATCGATAAAATATTGTGATTTTTCAGTATTTGTCATTTTGGTATTAAAAAATCCGCCAAATTGCGGGCTATTTAATTAAAGGCAAACTTGCCTTCTCTCTTTTTTGTTTAACCTTGTACTTTTCATATAAGGCTGACCTGTAATGTATAACTAGGCAATGTATATTGTCAAGTTTTTTTACTGCGCATAATTTCTGCAACCATACACCTTGCGCTTCCTCCTCCGATAGTTTCTATCGTTTTTATGTTTATAAAAGGAATATTCCCATATTTTGCCAAAGTTGTTTGCTGCCTAGCATCAAAAGCGTCAAATGAGGTTTTTGACATTACAATTACGGGATCCCCTTTGGTTGATTTTAGTTGCAAAACATTTCCACAATAGGAAGATACTTGATCAAGCGTGACTGGGACTATTTCTCTTCCGGAAAGAGTAAGCTTCTTTTCTACTAACAATCTTTCGGAACCGTTTTTAATCGACTCAAGACTAATCACAGTAAATTTTTCCCCAATTCCCATTATCACGTTAGTGTGGTAAATAGGCTTATCTTCTTCGTCATATGCATGAAAAAGGACACCATGGTATCCCATATTCTTACACCAATAATCAAAGACTTCTTTAGATGTTCGCGGAGATTCTATGGCGAATGCAGTTTTATTTGCTCTGTCCAAAACAAGACTACCGGTACCTTCAAGGGCCTTTCCTTCCGATTCAAAAAATGACATATCTTTTGTTTTCACTTCCATTCCTACTTCATTCAAACATGACACTAAATTGTCAATCTGTTTTTCTTTTCGTCTGTTGGGTGCCAACATGGGATAAACAACCAAAGATCCGTCCTGGTGATGAGAGAACCAATTATTTGGAAATACCGCATCTGGAGTTATTACATTCTCACGACTCGGTATTACTAGAACGTTTATACCGCAATTTTTAAGAATATTAACCATTGAATTAAATTCTAAAACGGCCATACTTCTAATACTCTCCGGCGAATCATTTAGATGTTTTTGAAATGAATTCGAATTCGCCGTTTCAGGATTAAATCCAAAAGTATCGGGTGATATCATTACAACCGTATCCGTTATTTGTCTTTCTTGTTCGTGTCTGGGTTCTGTTTCTTTCATTAAAAGAATTTAATCATCAACTCAGATTGATATCATTGACAGGCCTGTCAATGTTGATTTTCCCGAAGAATTGGTGTAAATTGGGTCAAGTTGGGAAATATATTTTCTAAATCTCTTCAAAAGCACTACACCAGAATCGGTAATAGAATTGTGTTCGTAAACGGTATGACCCTCAATAAGCTTTCCCTTGAAATGTCAGAAAGACTGGGATTCCATAAGATTGATACAAGCGTGCTTTCTAGAGTCTTAAAAGGTGAAAGAATTCTTACGCAAAAACAGTTATCGATTTTTAGTAAAATAATGAAATTAAAAACTGCTGAGGAAAAACGACTAAAATTATCACTTCATTCTGAAATATACTCCAGGTTTCAAGGAAAGTTTTTATTGGACGTTGATATAAATCAATTTTTGGATATGGCCGAAAGTAGTTCGTTAATGATAAAAGAAGCTAACGAAAATGGCTCGTCTGTTCTTGCTCTCCAGTGGGCAATGGTCATGGAAGTAAAATTACGAGACGAAATTATAAAAAGCTCTGAACCTATCACAATAGGTAAACTTCGTGAACTTTTATTCGGGCTTTTGGAGCAGCATTCAATATCCATATTAAGAAGAGAAATGCCAGACAAGGCGTTAATGAGTGTCTGGCCTGTTCTTGAAGAGATGATGTCTATCGCAAAGGAATTGAAAAGTCGAGAGAAAGTTGGATTGACTTATGCAAAAATGGGAGATGTCTTAAGTCTGGTTGGCGGTTTACATAATGTAAAAAGTGTTCTAAAAAAGTCTTCCTTGCTATTAAAAAAATCGTCCGAACTTATTGGAAACGGATTGCTAATATATCCACTAGGGTATGCAATGTTGAATGAGGCGTATATGAACGACACTAATGAATTCGAAAAATTAAAGACTAAAGTCTATAAAACTATACCTTCAGCCACTTATTCTGATGCTTGTGAGGCATACAATCTTATGGCCAAAAGCAAAGTCTGTATAGGACACATTGATAATTTGGAAAAAGATTTTATTAACGGCTGGGAATACCAAAAAAAGATCCCAGATCTGGGTAGAAGCTCGAAAATCTATAGAAAAGTGCAATTGTCGAGAACGGAAGTACAGGCCGCAATATCCGGTTATAAATTTCGGAATTTGAAAGACCTCAAAACTATAATTACAGAAGGCCTTCTTTCCGCAAGAGAATTCGGATACAGAAGATATTACCTTACCACCAAACAAATGCTTTCTGGGAGTCAGGAATTATTAAACATCGATCTTAATTTGAATGACTGAGCTTAACCAGCACTCTTAACTTTCTTCCTTTTCCCGATTCTGCGTTGTAATTAGGGTGTAGATATTCAACTACATCTTGAAGTTCATCGGATTTTTTATCATATCGATCATCTTTAATAACCCTTTCAAATAGATTAGTTGCTTCATTCAACAAATTCGGATAATTATTGTTGTTTGGATGATTATGCCCAGGGTGAATTGTTTTAATTGGAAGTTTGGCGATTTCTTTAAGACTGTTTAAGTATATTTCCGGATTACTCTCATTCTCGAATGCATAAAGCGGACCCTCATAAAGTAAATCACCGGTAAACAACAGCCCGTATGTTTTATCAATGAAAGAAACACCTCCTGGTGTATGACCTGGGGTTTCGATAACTTTAATTTCTCTGTCTCCTAAATTTAGACATATATCGTTATTTAGTATGGTCAAAGTGCCAATGGGTGTTGACAACTTCAAGCGGTTTTGAAGAATTTCTAAGCTTTTCTAAGGCGTGGGTTATTGGGACGACTCCCATTCCGGTATCAATTAAAAGATCTTTATCTCTTCCCTTGACCAGATAACAAAAGACTTCCTCTCGGTGCTTCGGTTCCCCGATTGCCACAACACCATTATTAAGTTGGCTAATTTCGTACCAATTTTCTACCCAGGTTGTTTCTATTTCTTTAATCCCCATGTTATTTTGCCCAGGCTTCAACTATCGCCTGATAAACCTCAACTGCCTGAGGAATCTGTTCGGGGAAACAATACTCGTTACCTTTATGGCATTGCCGTTTTTGTCCCGGACCCAGAATTACCGCTTTAATATTTTTCTGCGCTACAAAACCAAGATCGGCAGACCCGAGAGAAACCGTCAACTTCCTTTTTCCCATTGTGCTCTTTGCAATTTGTACAATCTTTTCTGATGGATCAGTAAAACCTGCCGGTGCCGCCGGATAAAGAAGAGAAATTTTAATACCAAGTTTTTTTCCTAAAGCATTAACTCTTTTATATATGAATTTGTGGGACTCGGGTGTTGTTCGAACATCAAAGGTTGCCCTACAAGTATCTGCAAATTTATTGGGTGAATCCGGCTTGATAACTACCTTCTTAGCACCGTTTTTATCCTTTTCTACCACACCCCTGGCATTTGCAATAATAGAAGTCATCTCGCCCACGGTTATTGCTGGACGGAAAAACTTACTTGGAAATTCCTTGTCCCACTCTACTATCGATTCCTGCAGGGAATCTGCAAAATTTATCATTGTCCTAACCGCCGTTACCCCTTTGAGTTCATGGGGTCTTGAAGCGTGTCCGGAAGGACCCTCGGCTTTTGCAAGGATAAAATAATTACCTCTATGTCCGTGTTCAACTTCTTTAAGGTCTGTCGGTTCGGTAAAAATCGCTGCCAAGTCTTGATATTTTCTTGTATAACCTTTTTTTACAAACCAATTTATAAAAGAATCCGTTCCCGATCCATCTTCTTCTTCCTTCACAACATAAGTAAACCACATATCAACCGGTGGCTTACCTAAGTTGTTTAATTTCTCGGCTAACAACATTGACGCAGCCAGGCCGGATTTCATATCACTGGCTCCCAAACCTATCAATTTATTGTCTTTTTTCAAAGCGATCCACGGATCACTTCTCCAAGGTTTGTCTCCCGGGGAAACAGTATCCATATGGGAATTAAAAATGAAGGCCTTGCTTCTATCCAGACCTTCAAAATGAACAATTAAGTTATCTCCTTGAATTAAAGAGTCGATACCCCTCTCCGCATACCAACCTGCAATGAAAGATCGAATATTTGTCTCTTCCCCGGAAAAGGATTTTATTTCAATTAGTTTGCTGAGTAATTGTTTATGATCCATGTTTTATTATTCTAACCTTTTAAATACGGATCATTCAGATTAATCTTGTTTCCATTCCCGGTGACCTGCATTAACTCACCTTTTCTTCCTACTCCATATTTTAAATTAACAACCACTTTACCATCTCTTGCGTAAGCTTCATTCTCAAGCCTAAACGCTGCAGTTTTACCTAAAAATTCAGCCGTATCGGGTTCCAGAAAAAAATGTTTGCCTTTCTCGTTGATTTGAAACATTGTATGAATTAGAAGAGTGTTTATCGGTCTTTTGTACTCCGTAGGAATTTCTGTACTACCCTGAATTATTGGTACAGACATATCCCTTTGTGACTCCAAACCCGCAAAAAATACAGGATTTGAAACTCTTCGCTTTTAATTAATCTTCTTTCTGTTATTTTTGTTTTTCCCGGATAAACACCTTCCCAATCAGCAACAGCTAATGAAATTGATAGCTGGGCTATATAAGGAATAATCTTCCCTTCGTGAGATAAGTACTTTGATAGGTGGTTAATTATTTCATATTGGGGTTCATCCATAAGGGCAGCAGAAAGATTTTCCGAAACTAATATATCGGCTTTCTGTTCAACAAGATCCGGAAGGTATATTTGGGTAGCGTCTCCCAGAATCATTATTATCCTGCCCTGAAGACCAAGTCTTTCTATAAAATCAGAGGTTGCGTCATAGGTTTCTTTATTTATTTCTATTGCATATACTTTATCAACCCCTGATGCGAGCATAAGAATTGATAAAATTCCAGTACCAGTGCCTGCATCGATACCGGTTAAACAATCTCTGGTTTTCCTTATATTCTCAACTTCCTCTCTTATCCCCCCTGCTAATTGGTATGTTCTGTGAGGGTCAACCAAACATCTGAAGGCATCTTTTATACTCATTCCGATTTCTTTTCCATCCACGATTTTTACACCATAATCTGCCTCCCACCACGCTTTATCTCCTAAGTTTAAAAGTATATCTTTGTCAAAATTCAACCCAAGGTAAGGTGCATAACCCCTTGCAAGATCGAAGTTCAATTTTTTAAATTCCTCTTCGGAACTACTTGTTAACTCTTCTAAATTAATATTTGTTAATTTTTCTGCCATTCGATAATTACTTAATATATCTTTTTCTCCGCTTCTACCAACATAAACACCCCTGGAGGCGTTTATAAATTATCCCTCACAATAAACCCGATAAAAGATATTCTTACCATAAGTTGGAGAGAACTGTATCACCAAGAAACAATCATTGTCAAATATTTCTTAACTTCTTGACTTCTCCTATAAGTTTTTTTACCTTGTTTCTATCAACCGGATTGTCTGTCTTTCCACCAACTTTTATCGATGTCCCGACAACAGCGAAATCAACCACTCTCAAATAATCTTTGACGTTTTCAATACCAAACCCGCTTCCGATGCCAACAGATAAACTACCTGCCGCCTTCTTGGCCCTTTTTATTAGATCCAATGTTGGGGCAGTACCTGTTGCCTTTGTAATCAATATTCCCGACGCCCCATTTTCTTTAGCCTGCTTGACAGACTTTTCAATACTTTTCCCTTTTTCAAGCATTTTGTAATGTTTGGGTTGGACAAAAACAAAGAGTGGAATATTTTCAGCTCCGATACTTTTGGCGTATGCCCAGATCCTTTCCGGTTTTGAATCTATAACAAAGGGGTTTGCAATAGCGCTGGTATTGTTTACGAAGGCAGATTTAACTTTGTCTACAAAAACATCCAACTCCACAAAAGAAGCACCTGTAAGTTTTGCGGCCGAAAAGGCAACTTTGTAATCGTTATTGAGAACATTAATACCAAATGGAACTTTTATGTATTTGACTAATTTTTCTACAATACTTTTAAAAGCTTTGGCGGTTTGGCTAGAAACAAATTCACCGAGCGATTCTTCTTTCCAGTTTTCGATTAAAATTCCATCAATTCCACCATCTTGAAGTGACTTAATATCTTTCAGAGCTTTTTTGATTACATAATCCACACCCTTAAATTTCCTTCCTTCGAGGTAATCAAGATGAAGCATACCAATAATTGGCTTTTCTTTGTTAAATAACCCACCAATCTGTACAACTTTCATTTTTAGATCAATGGGGGAATTTTACCCCACTTCCAATTATTTTTCCAATTCTCCCCTTCCGTCCATGTAAGGGTGTTTCTGGGAAGAACTCCTGTCCACTGCCCCTGTTGCGACAACTTCGATAAGGCGATAATTTGTTGAACATGGTCTCTAACATTTATTCTTTTACCTGCCGCAAAATCTACTCCGGCGTCGTATGCCCCTTGGTTTACAGCCCAACTCCACGTCTTTATATATGGAGATTCTATAATCTTTCCTGTCAAATCCGCTACCACTTTGTTTTTGTCAACCGTTAAGGTAGTCGGCCTTCTGTAAGCCTTTGGCACCGCTTCCGCCGTATCGTTTATCATTTCAAAATATTTAGGATCTATGTCCGGTGCGTGGCTGTTTAAAAAACCGTAAATGTATTGGGGCATATGGCTGAACATAAACCATAATTCAAAATCTTGTTCCGGCATAATAGTTCGAAGAGCGTTTGCAGCAGATCCCCATGCCCCCGGTTCCACTATCTTTACCGGTTGCCCGTTACCAAAACCCATCTGCCCGTAAAAAGTCTTCATTAGAGGATGGTCAAAAGGAAGTGGCTTGACTCCTCCGTCCGTCTCGTCTTCCTGACCCATAAACCATCTGTTCCAATCAACATGGACAAAAGACGAATTTTCTACTGAATAAGAATGTTTATAAGTGGAAGACAATATTCCCTCCGCAGCCCAATAAATTGGTGTTGCGTCTCGCGCAGCAAACAAATAAACGCCATTACCGTCTCCATTTGAAAATACTTCATCCACATACAAGGACCACAAAGGACCCAACACGAATCGGGATACTTTATAGAATTCAACAGACCCCTCCCTTAACAAATCTTTTTCGGATGTAGCTCCGTCTGCCAATAGATGATTAAAAAGCCTGTCTATATGTCCCTTTGCAAGATCAAATGTTCCAAGATCGCTTGCTACCGAAATAAAATGTTCCACCAGTTCACCTTTTATTCCATCAACCTTTTCCGCAACTAAGGGTGAAGAATCGACGTAGTTATCGGATCTTACTTGTATACTCTCCAGAGACGACAAAAATCTGGATTCCAAATTTGATTCGTCATAGAAAGTATTGGGCTCAATTATGTCCTCTCTTATCTGGTGTATCAATTTTATTCTTTCGATTGGCATAAATTTGTACAAAAAAACCTCTCGATTTTGTGAGAGGCAAACTATAAATACAACAGGTCTCTCACTACAAACTTAATTTCTCCTATTACGAAGAGTGTCGTTTGTAGTGACGATTGAAAAATTTCCCGTAAACATTATTGATATTCTATTAAATATACATAGCCTTGTCAAATTTCGACAAAAACACGGCAAAAGTGAAGCTGGGAGCGGAGAATAAATCGCAAATTGTTTTTTTATCAAAGATCGATAATAAAAAGCAATTTATTGCAATTTTCTCCAGCTCCCAGATTTTGCTACATGCCCAGTATGGGATTCGAACCCACAACCTTTGCCTTCGCAGGGCAACGCTCTATCCAATTAAGCTAACTGGGCGTCTTGCTATATATTCAGCACATTGCGGCTGAATTATAGGAGTGACGGGATTCGAACCCGTGACCGACGGATTAGAAGTCCGCTGCTCTATCCACTGAGCTACACTCCCTTACTAGTTTGTTAAAGATGCTCAGCTCGGGATTCGAACCCGAAACCTTTGCCTTCGGAGGACAACGCTCTGTCCATTTGAGCTAGCTGGGCTTTAATCACCCTTTGATAACTTTGCAATTAAAGTTATCAAAATGGGAACGATGGGATTCGAACCCACAACCCACGGCTTCGAAGGCCGGTGCTCTATCCTTTGAGCTACGTTCCCAAAAGTGACTGCTAGTGACAACATGTTACCTTATTCCTATTTTTTGTCAAATTGATGTGGTCTGCCTACTCATAAATTTATATAAATGGAGATATTGCCAATCCCAGGATTATTAAGGCTATTCCTGCATACTGATATCTGGCCAAACGTTCCTTAAGAAAGACAAACGCCAAAGTTGCAGTTATTAAAGGATAGGTTGACGTTGCCGCAGTAACAATGCTTGTTGTGTTGGATGAAGAATGGTATCCCCACGAACTGCCAAATGAACCCAGAGCCTCAAAAAATGCGACAAAAATCAGTAAATAAAAAAGGCCCTTACCGTTAAAACCCAGGTCTTTCTTTTGAATAACTTTTCGATAAATGACCAAGAAAAATGCCAAAATTATCCTTACCAGAATTACCCAAATAACCCAACCGGATCCTTCCAGAAATTTGTCCCAAAACGGAACATAAATTCCAAAAATCAGAAAGACTAACAAAGCTTCCGGAACCCCTTTTGACAAATCCCGAAGATCTAAACCATCTCTGATTCCCTTAATATCTATCGCCGTTAGAATTACTCCGCATATTATCAAAACTAGAGTGATAATTTTTAAGTTTGAGAAAGTTTCACCAAAAAAGAAAAAGGATACCAAGGAAGCCAGAATTACATACGAAGAAGAGATTGGACTAACAACACTGAGCTTTCCGACTTCGAAAGACTTATATAGGGCAAGGTATCCAATCATATTGAAAAAACCAAACAAGAAAATAGTAATGATATTTTTCAGGTCAAAGGATGGCATTGAACGATCGTTGAAAAAATATATCGCTAAGAAGAAAACCCCAATCAGTTGTGTGTAGAAAAGCGTTTTTAAGTTTCCAATTTTATCTATCGCCTTCTTTGCCACAAAATCAGAAATGCCGTAACCAAGCATACCCAACACACCACCCAATATTGCAATTGTAATGTTACTCATATGAGAAGAATTATAAACAATATTTTTTCTTAATCGCAATTATTCGTACCTCAACGCATCGATGGGGTTAAGACGGGAGGCCCGAATTATCTCTTCGGAGATTGTTTTGCTCTCCTGGATTTGCCGCCTTTGCCCACCATGCGCCGTTGTCTTGTACGGGGATCCCGTGTAAGAAGTCCTGCTTTCTTAATTGGAGCCCTGAACTTATCCGCTGAAGTCTTGGAAATAGCTCTCGCAAGTCCG